>ENA-OZAJ01001232-OZAJ01001232.1-human-gut-metagenome-genome-assembly--contig:-NODE-1232-length-10156-cov-5.642115_pt1 | contig 10156 bp, 7 predicted proteins | sample MGYA00243301_ERZ653499 | MGnify/ENA primary metagenome ERZ653499 (study PRJEB26926, sample SAMN06165039) | human gut metagenome | biome: ENVO:00009003; feature: ENVO:2100002; material: ENVO:00002003... | reverse complement strand
GATGTAGCTCCGTCTCGTGGGCTCGGAGATGTGTATAAGAGACAGTCTCTAAATAAGTAAAATCAAGACCGGATAATGCTCTTTTATTAATGCTCTTTGCAAGTTCTGCAAGCCCTTCAAAATATTCATTTTTCCATCTTTCATCATCTGACCAGCGAAGTTTCTTAATATATTCTTTAACTATAAATTTTGCAAGAATAACATTGAGCTGATTCTTAAGCCGCTTGTTATCACCCGCCATCTTTATCGAGTTTTTATATGCTACAAAATAATCCGGCATAGTTTCTTCCCTTGTGAACTGTGAAAGCGCAGGATTATTCTGCTTATCATTGTGATTTCTCTTTACATAAACGGCTTCTTCATTTCCGCGAATATTTTTTGCATATCTAAGCGTAGCTGTAACAACCAGTGGATCTGCAACATAAGTCTGATTTTCATTAAATCTTATATTATTATCCGCAAATAACGACTTTCTGTACACCGCTCCAAGGACAGTCAATTTTTCCAATCTTCTGTATTTTTCAAATCTGTATTCAACAGGTTCATTAAAATCAAATTGAAGAAGATATTCATTATCCTCATCATCTCCCTGAGATTCATTGAATGCCTGACGCTGAAACCATGTATGTTTTATTGTTCCATATGCCATATCCGTATCTGCATCCATCACATCAAGAAGTTTAGCAATCGATTCTCCACAAAGATAATCATCATTATCCAAAAAATAAATATATTCACCTTCAGACTTGTCGATTCCAAGATTTCGTGCTGCCGAAACTCCTGTTTTGTCCTGAAGTTCATAAACTTTCAAATTAATCTTGTCCTGAAACTCTGCAATAAGCTTACTTAAATCATCTTCTGTATGATCAAGCACAAGAACAGTCTCATAATCCTTAAACTGCTGCTCTGCAATACTTTCAAGGCAGTCTCTTAAATATAAAACATCTTTTTTGTGAGTTACTATAATGCTTACCATTATTTATCTCCCTTGGCGTTCATATCTTTTTTGTTTAAATCCGTCTTAATCTGAGTTGTTGAAATTCCTTCTGTTCTAGGCAGATATACAACATCACAGTATTCCTTTAAGAAATCAAACTTTCCTTCCCAGTCACTTCCCATTACAAATGTATCAATCTTGTAATCCTGCACGTCAGTAATTTTCTGCTCCCAGTTTTCTTCCGGCACAACCAAATCCACATATCGGATTGCTTCTAAAACCTGTTTTCTCTGCTCATAAGTAAAATAGCATTTTTTCTGTTTTGAGTTCCAGTTGAACTCATCTGTCGAAAGAACAACTACGAGATAATCTCCCAGTTCCTTTGCTCTCCTTAAAATATTGATATGTCCGTAGTGAAGCATATCGAATGTCCCGTAAGTAATCACTCTCTTCATAAATAATATTCTCCTTCTATCAGTTCCGTATTTTCAATCTATTCTGACACTATAATATTGCTTTTTCAAATTCGCCTACAGCTTCTTTATTATATTGCTCCGGATCAAATCCGCAGCTTTCAACTCTGCCTTCAGAAAAAGCCTTTAACCCATCCAGTATACTATCTTCTGTTGATTTAATCAAATACTGTCCGTGTTCCATAAGGCTGTCCTTCACCGATGAAAAATCAGAAACTACAATTGGCAGTCCTACAATTCTTGCCTCCAAAAGCACCATCGGCTGCCCTTCATATATTGACGGTAGAATAAAACAATCGCATTTGCTCATCAGTGTAAACGGATTTGCAAGATTTCCCGTCAAAATCACTTTGTCCTTAAGATTAAGCCTCTCAATCTCACCTTCAACCTGCTCCCTGAGCGGCCCTTCACCGATAATATAGACCCTGCTGTTTGGATATTCTTTAACATACTCAGCAAAGGCTCTCACGAGATTTCCGTGATTCTTTTCGGTTGAAAGCCTTCCCATTGTAACAAAATTTGTATCGCTTTCCTCTGGCATTGGAAACCCTTCATATTCGCAGCCCTCTTCAAGGCTATTCAAAACTCTTTTATAATTAATTGTGTTTTTTGCATAGTAAAACTTGTTCGCAAGCTCCGGCGTTGAAAGATTCTTTCTGTTGACCTCCATTACAGAATTGCTGCATGATACAAGCCTGTCCCATTCAGAATAAAGGTTAAATATCATCGTCATTTTTCTCTTAAGCGGCTTCTTATGGTTAACTTTTCGGTTTGCATCTGCAAGCAAATCATTATGCATCCATATTGCTGTCGTATCTGCATTGAGCTTCGGAAGTACAAGCGCCATAATCGGAGAATATCCGCAAAATTCAACTACCGAATCAAACCGGGCGTCTCCCGCAAGCCGTCTTGCCTGTCTGATAAAATATTTTTCCGGAAGCACCTTTCTAAACACACCATTCAGACCAAAAGCCATTCCCAGTGCCATTCTGAAAAGCTCCCATCTTGTTGCAAAAACATAACTTGTTCTTACAAGCACTCTCACATTCGGATTGATTTCATTCATACGAACCACTTGGTCCGGAGCTACCGCCTCATAGAGATATGCCGTCACATCATATTTATCATAATCAATATTATTGAGAAGACTTAAAAATGAATGCGTAATTCCGTTTTGAAGCGCCCGCCCAAGTGAAATAAAAATTTTCTTCTTTTTTGCTTTTGTTTCTATGACATTGATGCCGTTATAATCACCATGCCAGATTGCATTTACAATTCTCCTAGAAACATTCCCATCATCATATCCGCAAAATTTTTCTTTAAGTTCACTGTAACTGCCTGCCGCCGCCTTCACGGATTCTTCAGGATTTTCGAGCCATCCGCACAACTCCTGCAGGCTGTCTGTCGCCGGTCCCGGAAGCTTATCAATATCCATATACATTCCACGCGTTTTCTTATACTGCTCCAAATCCGGAATATAAAACATTATCGGTCTTCCCGTTACAAGAAAATCAAAAAATATACTTGAATAATCTGATATAAGCACATCCACGGCACACAGTACCTCATTAGTGTCAAGTCTCGGACTTACCATGCACTCTCTCAATTCTCCCGCGCCCTGCTTTACTTTATCATATACGGCCTGATGCGGTTTAATCAAAAGCTGATATTTTGAGGTATCAATAGATTTGCATATTTTATTATAAATATTCTCATATTCCCTAATATCCGCCTGCGGCTCATTGAAATCTGCACCCTTCCATGTAGGTGCATACATAATAATCTTTTTATTTGAATTAACATTCACACCATCATCTAAAAGTTTTCTAATCACATCTTCTTTTTCGGTATTGAAAAAAGTATCCGTTCTTGCCTGACCGCTCTCCAATATCTTGCCTTCAAAAATTCCATCAAGCTTATATGATTTTGTGTACATGTCCGTATGATGTTTATTAGGAGAAAGCAGAAAACTCGCCTGCAAAAAGTTTCTCTCCGTATTTGCCACCTGAATATTTCCATTCGGCATTTCGTACCCCATAAGCTTAAGCGGTATTCCATGCCACGTATTAATATATGTCTGCTCTGTCTTTCTTGTAAAACACGCCGGAAAAGTGCTATTGTTAATAAGATATCCTGCACTTGCAAGATAGCGATAATATTCACGGCTCTTTATTTTTATAAAAATAACATTCTGATATTCTTCATATCGCTCAAACGTATCTTTCCATTCACTTTCGCTGTTATAAACCCACACGTGACGGCATTTGGAAAATCTTTCATCACTTAACATTTCTTTAAAAAGAGCATAAGGTCCACACGTCATTCCCCTGCCATAAAACGATTCATATAATATTACATTTTTATCCACACTGCACTTTTCATAATACTTCGGATAAGGTTTAGGCAGCACAGCTGCACCGCAAAGCTTAACAATCTTATTCTTTTTTAATTTTCTTTTTATTGCTGAAACATTCATATTTTGTACCAAGCCTTTATTCTATGCACGGATGAAACGCTCTGCAATCCTCTTACAGCTCTCTCCATCCTTATAATAATTTACCCTGTCATTAATTTCTCTGCGCTGAGCCTTATAATTGTCAACACCTTCCATAACATCTGTAACAAATTTTTTCACGTCTGCCAATTTTTCAATTTCCATTCCCGGCATATATTCCTTCGGATTGTCAAAAATGAATCCTCTGCTCTCTTTGTATTTCTCAATATCATCCGTCGCAAATGCTATCGGTCTGTCCAAAAGCATATAATCAAAATACACTGATGAGTAATCGGTAATCAGTGCGTCTGCATTTCTAAGCAGCGTATAAACCGTAATTTTCTTATTATTAAGCTGCGCCTGTGTCACAAACTCTATATTAGTGTATCGAAATGCTTTAATATCTGCTTTTTGAAGTGGGTGAAGCTTTATGATTATTCCGACATTACATTTTTGCAAAAATTCATTTAACTCATAAAGCTGTTCTTGATTAAGCGTCGAAATAACAAAATCTTCATCATATTCCCGATAAGTTGGAAGCCATAATATAACCTTTTCAAAATTACCTCTGATTTCCTTATCTGTACTTTCCTCAGCTCTGAACATTTCATCATTTCTGGGATTTCCGAGTACCTCAACGTTCTCTGCACTACATCCGAATATATCTGCCATAATAGTTTTATACATTTCCGAAGCGGTAATTACTTTTGAAAAAAAATTGTAATCAATATTTTCACAGCCTTTTTCCAAATTTCCTATTTTCTTAAGCGGCGTTCCGTGCCACAAATTAATTACATTCTGATTCTTAGACGGCTTTATAGGATATTTTCCAAAACAGTAAAAAGCATACTTAGCTTTCATAAAACTTCTGATTCCATTCCTATTACTCACAAACGTAACATTTTCAGGTACATCATTTTTAAAATCTTCATAATCATTGGCGCTTACAACAATTCTGAATTTTTTATTATATTGATTTTCGATTAAATAATCATAAAACGCTTTTACATTATCACGAAATCCAAGGTTAGAGTAAAAGAAAATAAGATTCTTATCTTTTTTAATCATCCTGTTAATAAGTGTCAGCGGCTTAAAACAAATTTTTAATATACTTTTCTTCATTATCTATTATTTTCCTAAATTAATATTTTAATTTATTTTCTATTGCAGTTAATATCTATTTTAATTCCGTTGGTCTGATACTGTTACCGTCAGTATTCTACCTGTCATTTTTATCTTTTCTAAGCACTTTAGAATAAATTCCTGTTCGCAGTTTGTTCGGCACTACGCTTACAAGAGCATGACCAAACGCTCCTATAAGAAAAGTTCCCCATGAAATAAATCCTGCTCTGCGCACATGGTTCTTAAATCTGAATATGCACTTAATATATCCAATGCCGCCGCGCCTTTTGTACATATCTTCACCCGCTCTCATATATAGAAGCGTCTCTTGAATATTGTATCCTTTATATCCCATGCCAAGCATCGTAGTCCAAAGATTATAATCCTCAAAAAATCTGTAATCTTCATAAAATCCTGCGTTAATCACAGCTGATTTTTTGTACATAACAGAAGGATGATTGAACGGACTTCTCTTTTTTGCAAACCGGGTAATTTCTTCATTAAATTCAGGAACATCCCTGCGGCTTCCCGTATTTTGAATATTTCCGTTAAACTCTATTATATTTGCTCCGACAATGTCTGCATTATATTTTTCAAATGCCTTTAGCTGCTTTTCAATTCTGTCCGGTGCACTTATGTCATCACTGTCCATTCTCGCAATAAGCTCATTTCTGCACTGCAGTATTCCGTTGTTTAACGCTTTTGCCAGTCCCTTATTCTCGGAAATCCTGTATATATTGAATAAGCCCGGAACGGTTCTCACATAATCTGCAATAACTTCATCCAGGCCTTTATTAAGCGGACCGTCACACACAATCACAAAATCATCAGTCTTAACTGTCTGGTTTAGGATGCTGTCTATGGCAGCCTTTAAATATTCAGGTTTTTCCTTATAATAAACTGACATCAATACCGAATAATTTTCTGCCATTGATTCCACCTTTATTTCTTTTTGATTTTTGCCGTTGTCTGGTCTTTATCAACACCTTCTGTGTTTTCTTTCAAGAACATTATCTTAAATGTCATCAAAATAATCTGTATATCTGTCCACAATCTGTAATGCTGAATATAGTAAAGATCAAGCTTCAGCTTATCGTAAGGAGTAGTATTATATTTTCCATATACCTGAGCATATCCCGTAAGTCCTGCCTTAACCTTAAGTCTGAACCTAAACTCCGGTATATCTTCTTCGTATTCTTTTGCAATCTCCGGTCTCTCCGGTCTCGGTCCCACTACTGACATCTGTCCCACTAAGATATTAAATACCTGTGGAAGTTCATCAAGATGCGTTGCTCTAAGCACTCTGCCGACTTTTGTAATTCTGTCATCATCTTTTGCAGCCAGTCTTGCACCGTTTTTCTCAGAATCTACCTTCATACTTCGAAATTTCAAAATCTTAAAAGCTTTGCCGTTCTTTGTCAGTCTCGGCTGTGTATAGAATATTGGACCTCTGTCCCAAATAAGATTTCCTATTGCAACTATAATCGTCACAATAACTGTCGGTATACACAGAATAAGTGCAACAACAACGTCAATGAGACGTTTTACAAATGCTTCTTCCCACTTAAGACCTCTGATTTTTGTCACGAGAAGCGGCGAATCAAACAAATTGTTTTGGTCTGCTCCGATTATAATAATATCAGAAAGCTTTGGTGTAATATAAGCTCTCTTATCATGCATATAGCAATATTTTATAATTTTATTTCTTCTTCCGCTTGGAATATCACAAAGGAGAACTGACTGATGATGCCTGATTGCGTCTCTTAACTTTGCGCTATCCTCATCACAGTGTATAGCTTCTTTTATGATATATTTATCCTTGCGCGTCTCAATCTTCTTGACAAGATTATCAGGATCTCTGTCGCTGTATATAAGAAGAAGATCCCGTGGTGGATACAGCCATCTGTACACTCCTACTGCGAGCGCACACCACACAATACAACATAGAATATTATCAAATGTCATTCCTATAAGCGGCGCCGGGTTTATCATCTCGAGTGACAGCAACGATATCTGCAAATATATAATAAGATTCGTAAACAAAAGTGCCAAAAGCTGCGAAAATACGATATTCGCATATTGAAGGCTTCCCAATTTGAATGCTCCGTAAACATTGCAGAGCAATGTAAACATCAGGGCATATACAAATAATAAAACCATATGACCTTTAAAGAAGAACTCTCTCTGCATTCCCTGACTGTAATGTGTATCCCAAAAATGCCAAAATATAAACGTCTGGCAGACAATGACAATAGAAAGTAACAGCAAAACTATGATTCTTCTAAACGCTCTTGATTGTCTCATTTTTTCTCCTATTTTCTAAACAAGCTGATTATCCCTAATACTTAACTATTCGTAAATCAACCGGATAGTCCACATCCGTTAACATAATTTCAGCCCATGATACACATTGATTTTACCAAAGGCACTATTATTTGTCAATTAATGGCACTCGTAACGGATGAATCAGCTATTTGTTTTTTTTTAAATATGTAGTATAATGAGCACACACTTTTATTATGCACATCAATTTGATTTTAATAAATGTGAAAAGCTTATTAATGATTATTTTTCAGGAGGTACATATGAGTAAAAAACAGTTCTCCGGTTCGGGTTCAAAAACAGGATATTACGGCTATAAGTCCGAATCAGAAGGCTCATCAACAAAAAAAAGCAGCAAAAAAACTAAAAACACTTCCTCAAAATCAAGAAGAAGTACTATTATCGGAGCAGTTCTTGCAATTATCCAATTAATTGTATCAGTTGTTTTTGTCGGGCTTATTTTATACAAAAAACTTGCTTTCGTCTCACCTGCTATGCTGGCTGGCATTATCGCGATTCTTGTCATACTTTTAGCAGCAGTTTTTTCAATGGATCAGCGAAGCTCTCTGAGCGTTAAGCGCACCGGGAAAATCATATCAGTAATTGTAATTATCATAGTTCTCTTGCTGATTTACCTTATTGCACCTATTAATAAAATGTCCGGCAAGAAAGTTTCTGACAAACCTTTCGTCGTTTTCGTTTCTGCAAATGATACTTTTGGCGAAATGTCAACAGAATCCACAGGACGTTCAGATACAAATATTATTGCTGTAGTAAACCCGAAAACTTACAACGTATTAATGGTTTCAACACCAAGAGATTATTACGTTCCTATTGCTGCTAAAGGCGTAGCTCCTGATTCTTATGATAAGCTTACACATGTAGGCCTTTACGGAAACGGTATTGCATACAACAGTTCCGGACAGGACGTAAGCGCAAGCGACTGGGCATGGGCGCAGGAAGTTAACTGGCATCCGGGCAATGAAGCCCTGATGAACACGCTTCAGTCTCTTTACAAGTTTGATGTTCCAAAGGACAGATATCATTATGTAAAATTAAACTTTACCGGATTTGCCAAACTGATTGACACACTGGGAGGAATCACGGTTGATGTAGATACATCATTTAGCACAAAGACTTACGCTTCTTACGGCGATGAAGATACCGGCGAGCGAAAAACATACACATATAAGAAAGGACAAATGGAAATGGATGGCGCAACAGCTCTTACTTTTGCCAGAGAACGTCACTCTTTCGGCTCAGGTGATATGCAGCGTAACAAAAATCAGGTTAAAGTGCTGCAGGCAATGACTGACAAGCTTCTTTCCGGCTCCACTCTCTTTAACTATAACAATATCGTGAGCGCAATTCAGGACAGTTTTTCGACGGATATAGACATTTCCTCTATGGTTTCACTTCAAACTCAGATTTCAGGAAGTAAGAACTATAACGGTTGGAACATTATGTCATTCAGCGCTGTCGGTGTGCCTTCACGTCAGATTCTTACATGGAATGGCCTTAGCAAATCTGTTGTTATGCAGGATGAAGAATCTGTTGCACGCGGAACTGATTTAATCAACATGGTTTTAAACGGTGACGATGCTGATGCCATAAAATCAAAAATTAAGGAATACAATAAAGCACAGGCAGGAAGCTGATAAGTATTTCTGAATCTGAACATGTTAGTTTGAATTTTAAAACAGGAGTTTATTTATAATGAAAAAAATCATTTTAACAGGCGGCGGTACGGCTGGTCATGTGACGCCCAACATCGCCCTGATTCCCAATCTTAAAGAATACGGTTTTGAAATAAAATACATTGGCTCTTATAACGGAATGGAAAAAAGTCTTGTAGAAGATGCCGGTCTTGAATATTACGGTATTTCTTCGGGAAAGCTCAGACGTTATTTCAGCTGGAAAAATTTTTCAGACCCTTTCCGTGTTATTAAAGGTTTCTTTGAAGCAAAAAAAATTATCAAAAAATACAAACCGGATATCGTATTTTCTAAGGGAGGATTTGTGACCGTTCCGGTTGTATTTGCCGCACACAAATACAAAGTTCCTGTTATCATCCACGAATCGGATATGACGCCGGGACTTGCAAACAGACTTGCAATCAAAAAGGCCACAAAAGTATGCCATAATTTTCCTGAAACTGCGCAGTATTTGGGCGACAAGGCTGTTCACACCGGTTCTCCTATCCGACATGAACTTTTTAGCGGCAATAAAATTACCGCGTTAGATATGTGCGGATTCACTGCCAACAAACCTGTTATTATGGTTACCGGCGGAAGTCTCGGTGCAGAAAATGTAAACAAGCTTGTCCGTCAGGCTCTTCCTGAATTATTAAAGCGTTTTCAGGTTGCCCACCTTTGCGGCAAAGGCAAAATTGACGAAAACTTAAGCAACACTAAGGGATATGCGCAGTTTGAATACATAAGTTCTGAAATGAAAGATTTTTTTGCAATGGCTGATTTGATTATTTCAAGAGCAGGCGCCAACTCAATTTGTGAAATTGCCGCTTTAAAAAAACCTAATATTCTTATCCCTCTTTCAGCAAAAGCAAGCAGGGGCGACCAAATTTTAAATGCCCGTTCTTTCAATAAACAGGGATTTAGCGAAGTCTTAGACGAAGACAAAGATTCCTATAAGGATTTAATAAAAACAATAAACAAAGTATATAATAACAAAACACAATATATAAACGCTATGGAGCAGTCTTCAATTGCCGGAGGCGTTGAAAAAATCACAGCTCTTATAAATGAACTGGCAAAATAGTTTCTGTCTCTTATACACATCTGACGCTGC
>ENA-OZAJ01001225-OZAJ01001225.1-human-gut-metagenome-genome-assembly--contig:-NODE-1225-length-10191-cov-13.956393_pt1 | contig 10191 bp, 9 predicted proteins | sample MGYA00243301_ERZ653499 | MGnify/ENA primary metagenome ERZ653499 (study PRJEB26926, sample SAMN06165039) | human gut metagenome | biome: ENVO:00009003; feature: ENVO:2100002; material: ENVO:00002003... | reverse complement strand
CGAAGGTATGGGAAAGAAACATGCTAGTCAATACGCCAATTTTGGATGGTTACATACATAATGGCAGAACGGTACTTTTAACATTCAATCAATCTTATCGGACAGCAATAATTTTAAAAAGGTAATTTACTTCTTCGCAACCGGAGAGACAGTCAGAATCTTCCGGTAAGCCTCCGGATTGGTCAAGGTTTCAATCGCCTTCTCCAAATCAGCATCGTCTTTCAAACGCTCCATAACTGCTCCACGCTGATAGAAGAACCGGGTAGCAATGTCCTGGGCAATCTGCTTCTTGATCTGCGGTGCAAAATGATCCAGGTCGCGGTCCAGATTATGATTCAGTTTCTGCTCCAATGCCTTAAACTCTTCGGAAGCCCCCTCCATATAACCTTCGAATTCGGCTACTTCCTTCAATGTCTTCAGCATTTTCTCGCTCTGACGGTCGTACGTAAAGTTGCGTGATTTCACCAGTTCCTTAAACTCCTTGTAATCTTCGTCGGTAATCCGGATGGAATCAACCGAAGCAAGCACCGGATGCTTGATGCAATAACGGGTCACATAGTCGAAAATCAAATCATCGTTAAGCAGATAGAAAAGGATGTTCGGGAAACGGTCTTCCTTCACCTCAATATCCGGGCGGATACCTCCACCGTCGCGTACCTCACGACCGGCAGCCGTATGGAATACGTGTGTCAGACTGTCGGGAGTACGGGCAACTGTTCCATCGGCATTCTTCTTTGCATAGTCGATAGCCTGAATACAACGTCCGCTCGGAATATAATATTTGGAGGTTGTCACCTTCAATGTACCATTGTAAGGCAACGGACGGGTGGTCTGTACCAAACCCTTTCCATAGGTACGGGTACCGATAATCACCGCACGGTCGAGGTCCTGCAGCGAACCGCTCAGAATCTCCGATGCCGAAGCGGAAGAACCGTTTACCAGTACGGCCAGCGGAATTTCCACGTCTACCGGTTCTTTGGAGGTCTTAAAAGAACCTTCTGCCTGACGCAGCTTGCCCTTGGTCACCACAATCTCCTGACCCTTCGGTACAAACAGGTTCACGATATCAACTGCCTCCTGCAACGAACCTCCTCCGTTGTCACGTACGTCAAAAATCAGTCCTTTGGCCCCTTGCTGCTTCAGTTCGATAAATGCCTTCTTCACATCCTTGGCACAATTATCCGTAAATCCTGTCAGATACAGGTAGCCGATGCTGTCGCGAAGCATGCCGTAATACGGTACCGGATTGGTACGGATGCTCTTACGGGTAATCTTGAATTCCATTTCCGTACTGTCATTTTCCTGCGGACGAAGCACTTTCAGGACAAACGAGGTTCCCGGTTCGCCGCGCAATGCCTCGCTCACCTTGGAAGAAAATTCCTGTGGCGACATCGAGCCCCGGACCATTTCCTTTCCTCCAACCGAAAGAATGATATCCCCAGCCTTCACACCCATTTCTGCGGCAGGCATTCCCTCGGTAGGTTCCACAATGGCAATACGGTCTTTCGCCTTATAATAACGGATCGCAGCCCCAATTCCCCCGTATTTTCCAGTAATCATCTCTTTCAGACTGCTCATCTCCTCTTCCGGATAATACTCCGTATAAGGATCGGTCAGCGCCAGCATGCCGTTGACCCCGTTCTGTATCATCTTTTCAGGATTGATGGTATCCACATAGAACATATCGAGTTCCTTGAATATCGCATTAAAGATATCCAGATTCTTTGCTTTCTGAAAACTGCGGTCGTCTTCCGTAAAAGAGGAAAATCCCAGTCCCAGCAAGACCACCAATGCACCTACTATCGATTTTCTGACTTTCATATTTTCAAACATTCATTTTTATTTACTCAAAGAAACACATAATTCCGGTTACGGATGCAGAATCGCCTCAATATTTAACTTTATTTCGTTCCACTGCTCCTTTGACAGGTCGGTACCGGTTACCTGAATGACGTATCCGGCCAGGACCGAACTGATTCGGGCACATTTCTCCAGAGAATAACCACTGGTGAGACCGTACAGGAAACCTGCCGCATAGAAATCTCCGGCTCCCGTAGTATCGACCACATGGTCTACCGGCAGAGAAGCAACCGTTACCACCTCTGTACCTTTCTTTACCATCGAACCCTGCTTGCCGGTCTTGACCACTGCAATGCTGCACTTTTTACCGATTTCAGTAAGGGCTTCCGCCGGTTCCTTACCGGTGTAAGCACGCGCCTCACTCTCATTGGCAAATACGATATCCACGTACTGGTCAATCAGCATATCAAAGAACTCCCGCTCAGATTCCACTACATTGTAACTGGCCATATCCATACAGATCTGCAGACCGGCCTCTTTTGCCAGTTGCATGGCACGCAGCATCAATGCATGGTTCTGCAGCAGATATCCTTCTATATAAAAGTATGAATACCCTTCGAACATTGAGATTGACAAATCATCGGCACTCAAGGTTCCGGATGCACCAAGATAAGTGCCGAACGTACGCTCTCCGTCGGGAGAAATAAAGGTAGAAGCAATACCCGACGCATGTTCCGATGTCGTCAGCAGACAAGTATTAACTCCCTGATTCTGTAAAGTCTGACGGAAGAAATCTCCAAATTCATCCTCACCCACTTTTCCGATAAATCCCGGAGACATACCCAGGTTACCCAATGCACAAATGGTATTGGCCACCGATCCGCCACTGGAACGGTGATACACGTGTGCAGACTGTATATGCTGTATCCGAGTCAGCATTTCCTCATCGATCAATTGCATGCTTCCCTTGGGCAATTTCAGTTCCGCCAGAAGAGAATCATCCTCCATTTTCAACAAAACATCGACCAAAGAATTGCCAATTCCTAAAATTTTATCCATTTCGCTATATTTTTTTTGCAAAGATATTGCATATTTCAAAATATCCTACTACCTTTGCATCGCAATTGAGAAAAAACCTTCTTCAGTAGCTCAGTCGGTTAGAGCATCTGACTGTTAATCAGAGGGTCGTTGGTTCAAGTCCAACCTGAAGAGCAGAAAAGTTCGTGTAAAAGCGAACTTTTTTTTGTATCCGGTACACACCTCTTATCCGTTCAACCCATGCAACACTCCGTTTCTTTATCCTTCAGACACTCCGAAATAATTTTTTCTTGTGCAGAAATGTCCGCAAGGTCCGAAGAACCAGTTTGCAATGCAGCGCTTCACCATCCGGCCGCACACTGCAGCCACATCATTTTCATCAACCTGTCATAAACTCAGCCCTATGAAGTACGGAGTCTCACGGAATACCCTGTTCATTATCGCCGGCCTCGTCTGGATTATCGCCGGATGCAATATCCTTCATGTCGGAATCTCCTGCTGGCTGAAAGACGAGCAGTCGCTGCTTTCCAAGCTCACAGAAGCCACACTGGTCTTTCTGTTTTTTGCCGTTTTCATCTTCCGGAAACTGTACCTGAAACACTCCCGGCGCATTGCACAAAAAAGTGACAAGAACTGTCCGTTTGCCTTTTTCGACCTCAAGGGATGGGGCATCATGGCATTCATGATTACCCTGGGAATGACCATCAGAGGGTTTCATCTGCTTCCCGACTCCTTCATCACGGTATTCTATACCGGACTTTCCCTGGCCCTGATCATCACCGGCATACGATTTATCGCATACCGGAAAAGACATCTGTAAATGCTCTCCAAGCCACCGTGAGCCATCTGGCCGGAAATAAAATCCCCTTATCCCTCCACGACCACACAAAAGCCCTTGCAAACAACTAGATATAATCTTTGTATTTTTCATAAAAAGAAATATCTTTGTTAGATATTTAATATACTAAAACTTCAACACAATGAAAGACTTTTTAAAATACATGCTGGCCACCATACTCGGACTGATTGCCACAACCACCCTGTTCGTTATCCTGGGAATCATCAGTCTGGCCGGCATGGTAGCATCCTCAAGTTCCGCACCTGAAATTCAAAAAGAATCGGTTTTCGTACTCGAGCTGAAAGGCAATATCATAGAAAGATACCAGGCCAGTCCACTGGACCGGTTCCTGGGAGAAGAACTTCCCACATACGGACTGGACGACCTGCTGGCTGCCATCAAGAAAGCTCAGGACAATGAAAAGATTTTGGGAATCTACCTCCATCCGCAGGTATTTGCCTGTTCACCGGCCTCCTTGCAGAGTATCCGCAGAGCATTGGTGGACTTTAAACAAAGCGGCAAATTCCTTGTGGCCTATGGAGATTCCTATACCCAGGAAGGTTACTACCTGGCCAGTGCTGCCGACAAGATCATCGTCAATCCTTCGGGAAGCATCTCATGGCACGGACTGAGCGTACAGACCATGTTCTTCAAGGACCTGCTGGACAAACTGGGAGTAGAAATGCAGATTTTCCGTGTAGGTACGTATAAATCGGCCGTAGAACCTTTCATCTCCACTCAGATGAGTGAGGCCAACCGGATGCAGAATCAGGCATTTGCCAATTCTATCTGGGGACAGATACTGAACGAAGTGGCAACTTCGCGCAACCTTCCGGCCGATTCACTGAACCGTCTGGCCGACCGGAACATGGATTTCCAGTTGGCAGAGACCTATGTACAGAACGGCATGGCAGATACGCTGATGTATCAGGATCAGGTATTGAGCTATCTGAAGGAAATCACCGAGACCGACGAAGACAGCAAGTTGCGTACCGTCAGCCTCGACGACATGATCAATACACAGACCCTGACACCGAAAGACAAGAGCGGCAACATCATCGCAGTGTATTATGCATACGGTGACATCGACGGAAGCACCTCGGCATACGACGGCATTCACTCGGAAAAAGTATGCAACGACCTCCGCAAACTGAGAGAAGACGAAAGTGTGAAGGCAGTAGTACTGCGTGTCAACTCCCCGGGAGGAAGCGCTTACGGTTCGGAACAGATATGGAGAGAAGTCACCCTGCTGAAAGAACAGAAACCGGTAATCGTTTCTATGGGCGACTATGCGGCTTCAGGAGGATATTACATTTCGTGTGCCGCCGACTGGATTGTAGCCGAACCGACTACCCTGACCGGTTCTATCGGTATCTTCGGTATGATTCCGAATGCCCAGAAGCTCGTTACCGAGAAAATCGGTATCCGGATGGATGGCGTAAAGACCAACCAGCTGGCCGACATGGGCAACCTGACACGTCCTTTCACTCCGGAAGAAGCCAACCTGATACAGCAGATGGTAAACAACGGTTATGAACTCTTTACCCGCCGCTGTGCAGAAGGCAGAAACATTCCGCTGGATGAACTGAAGCGCATCGCAGAAGGAAGAGTATGGACCGGAGAAATGGCAAAAGACATCCGCCTGGTAGACGAACTGGGAGGACTGGATGCCGCAATTGCCGTAGCCAAGGAACGGGCAGAGGTAGAAAATTACACACTGGTAAGCTATCCTCAAAAAGAAGACTTCCTGTCTCTCTTGCTCCAGACCAACACAGAACGCTATATCAGCCAGAAACTGCAGGGACAGTTAGGTCAGTTCGGAACCTGGTACCACAGCCTGTCATTGCTGAAGAATCTCGGAGAACGCGATTACCTGCAGGCCAGAATACCGTTTGTACTCAATATCCATTAATCAGGAGGAACCGGCATGCATCCTTTGCAAAAGCCTCACATATATGCTATTCTGCTCCCGTTCGCTTGCCTGTACCGGGCGGGAGTCACCTTGCGCAACTGGTGCTTTAAGCGCGGAATACTTACTTCCCGTTCTTTTGCACTGCCCGTTATCTGCGTAGGAAACATCAGTGTGGGAGGAACCGGAAAGACCCCTCATACCGAATACCTGATCCGGCTGCTGTCGGATACCTTTCAGGTAGCCGTACTGAGCCGGGGATACAAACGGAAGTCGAAAGGCTTCGTACTGGCACAACAGGGAACCAGCATGGAAGAGCTGGGAGACGAGCCGTTCCAGATGTGGGGAAAATACCCGCAGATAAAAATGGCCGTCGACAGAGACCGCTGCCACGGTATTGAGCAGCTGTCTCAACTCACCCATCCGCAGGTAGACGTCATCGTACTGGACGATGCGTTCCAGCACCGGTACGTGAAACCCGGTCTGACCCTGCTGCTGATTGACTACAACCGGCCGATTTTCCGTGATGCCCTGCTGCCCGTCGGCAGACTCAGGGAGCCTCAGGAAGGGAAAGAACGGGCCGACATCATCATTGTCAGCAAGTGTCCGGAACACATGGGAACGGAAGAGCAGAAAGAATGGTACGACGCCATCGCCCCTCTCCCCCATCAGCAAGTCTATTTCACGACGTTCAAATACCGGCACCTGTGCAATGTCTTCCAACCGGAAAAGACCCGTGCCCTGGAAAGCCTCTCTTCGGAAGCACACATTCTGCTTCTGACAGGAATAGCCTCTCCGGCCCCTCTGATCAGCAAGTTGTCGGAGTACACCCGCCACATTACACCGCTGTCGTTTCCCGACCACCATATGTTTACGGAAGAAGACATACAGCGGCTGACAAAGGTATTCCAGCGCTTACCCGAAGGAAAACGGATCATTATTACGACCGACAAGGACGCGGTCCGCATCAGAAATTACCGGAGTCTCTCCCCCGCACTGAGAGAGGCCCTTTATACACTTCCCATAGAAGTAGGCTTTCTAAACGAAAAAGAATCATTGTTTAACCAAAACATAATGGAGTATGTTAGAAAAAATTCAAGAAACAGCTGCCTTTCTGAAGGCTAAAATGCACACTCAGCCCGAAACCGCCATCATCTTAGGTACAGGGTTAGGAAGTTTGGTACATGAAATCACTGACAAATATGAAATCAGTTACTCGGAAATCCCCAATTTCCCCGTATCAACCGTAGAAGGTCATAGTGGAAAACTCATTTTCGGAAAATTAGGAAACAAAGATATCATGGCAATGCAGGGACGCTTTCATTTTTATGAAGGCTACTCCATGAAAGAAGTGACTTTCCCGGTACGCGTCATGCGTGAACTGGGCATCAAGACCCTTTTTGTGTCCAATGCGGCAGGAGGTACCAATGCAGCCTTTGAAATCGGCGACCTGATGATCATCACCGACCATATCAACTTCTTCCCGGAACATCCGCTGCGCGGCAAAAACATCGACTACGGACCTCGTTTCCCGGATATGAGTGAGGCATATTCCAAGGAACTGATTCAGAAAGCCCTGGAAATAGCCAAGGAAAAAGGCATCAAGGTGCAGCAGGGAGTATACCTGGGTACACAGGGACCGACTTTCGAAACTCCGTCGGAATACAAGATGTTCCACATTCTGGGAGCCGATGCGGTAGGTATGTCTACAGTGCCCGAAGTGATCGTGGCCAACCACTGCGGCATCAAAGTGTTCGGCGTATCGGTAATTACCGACCTGGGCGTTGAAGGTAAAATTGTAGAAGTCTCACACGAGGAAGTACAGAAAGCTGCCGATGAAGCACAGCCTCGTATGACAACCATCATGAAAGAACTGATTAACAGAGCATAAAAAGAAATCATGCACGAAGGTAACAGAACAGAAATAGCCACTCTTGGAGAATTTGGCCTGATCAAGCATCTGACCGAAGACATCAAGTTACAAAACAAAGAGAGCGTATACGGCATCGGTGACGACGCAGCCGTACTGGATTTCTCAGACAAGCAGGTACTGGTCACTACCGACCTGCTGATGGAAGGAGTCCATTTTGATTTGGTATACACACCGCTGAAGCATTTGGGATACAAGGCAGCGATGGTAAACTTCTCCGATATCTATGCCATGAACGGTTGTCCCAAGCAGATAACCATCTCACTGGCATTGTCCAAACAGTTCTGCATCGAGGACATGGAGGAGTTTTACGACGGAGTAAAACTGGCCTGCCAGCTGCATCACGTGGACATCGTAGGCGGAGATACCACTTCATCCGTTACAGGACTCGCCATCTCCATCACCTGTATCGGAGAAGCAGCGAAAGACAAGGTAGTTTATCGCAACGGCGCCAAAGAAACGGATTTGATCTGTGTATCGGGCGACCTGGGAGCTGCCTACATGGGTCTGCAGCTGATGGAACGCGAAAAAGCGGTTTTCCAGGGAGAGAAAGAGGTACAGCCGGATTTCGCCGGCAAAGAGTACCTGCTGGAACGCTTCCTGAAACCGGAAGCCAGAAAGGACATCATCGAAAACCTGGCTGCCGCCGGAATCAAACCGACGTCAATGATGGATATATCCGACGGACTGTCTTCAGAACTGATGCATATCTGCTCACAGAGCAATGCCGGATGCCGGGTATACGAGGAACGTATCCCTATTGACTATCAGACTGCAGTCATGGCAGAGGAATTCAACATGAACTTAAGTACCTGTGCGTTAAACGGCGGAGAAGATTACGAACTGCTGTTTACCGTTCCTCTCACCGACCATGAGAAGGTTTCGCAGATCAAGGACGTAAGAATCATCGGCCATATCACCAAACCGGAGTTGGGCTGCGCACTCATTACCCGTGACGGAAATGAACTGACCTTGAAAGCGCAGGGCTGGAATCCTTTGAAAGAATAAAAAAATCCGATAATCAGATGCCTTCCAATGCCTAGAATCGCACTTGGAAGGCATTTTTCAACTTTTATTGAATCTTTTTTATCCAAATATTTTGCAGATTCAAAAAAAACACATACCTTTGCAACCGCAAATGAGAAACAAAGCAACACTTTGCAAACGGTGCCATAGCTCAGTTGGTAGAGCAAAGGACTGAAAATCCTTGTGTCCCCGGTTCGATTCCTGGTGGCACCACTTGAATAAGGGAGTTGCATTTGTTGCGACTCCCTTTTCTGTTACTGTCTGTACAAATTGACGCCGGCAAGATACGGCAACAGCCCTTCTTATGCCCCGCCGGCCGGCTTTCCCCTTTCCGCCAAAGTACGGCAGGCTTTCAAGCACACTACCCGCACACCATCGCAGGAAGCGACCTACCAACAAAAAGGGATAGTCCCCCGCATAGCCGCTCAAGCCGCCGTCCGGGCACGTTCATGTCCATATAGAAAATTCTCACCCTGTGTATAACGGGGCATCCGCAAGGTATCCGGGCCCTACGCAGCCGGTCCGAACTCTGCGTATCGCAAAGCCTCCGAACCATATTCTGTCCCGAACGAAAGGCACGGAATATGCAATAAATATCATACGGGCATATCGGCCGACCCGAGCATCAGCTCTGTACCCGCATGGCCACGGCTCCAAATACCGGACAACCGAGAAACATTAAAAACACAATCATATGGACACGAAAATAGTAATAGAAAATGCGGAAATATTCAACGGGAAAGACCCCGAAACCGTCAAAGGCAACATCCTGATTGAAAACAATCTCATCGACAAGATTTCGGCACAGCCCCTGCCGCCGGAAACGACCGCCGGAGCCACTGTTATAGACGGTACCGGAAAATTCCTTATGCCGGGCCTTATCGACGCGCACTGGCATGCCTATCTATGCTGCAACACGATGGCCGACCTGCTGGCCGGAGAACCCTCCTACACCTACCTCGTAGCCGGCCGAGAAGCGACCGCCACCCTGCTAAGAGGATTCACGACCATACGCGATGCGGGCGGCCCCGTCTTCGGATTGAAACGCGCCATAGACAACGGCGTTCTGGAAGGCCCGCGCATCTATCCGAGCGGTGCCATGATTTCCCAAACCTCGGGACACGGCGATTTCAGTCCGGTCTACGAACAGGCGCACGGCGACTGTTGCTGCGGTCTGGCACACGTCGAAGAACTCGGCGCATCCAGAGTAGTCGACGGCCCCGTCGCGGTAACGGCCGCTGTCCGGGAGAACCTGAAAAAAGGGGCCTCGCAGATAAAACTCATGGCCGGCGGAGGTGCCGCATCGCTGTACGACCCGCTGGACGTGACCGAATTTTTTGACGAAGAGCTGCAGGCGGCCGTTCGGGCCGCCGAAGATTGGGGCACCTATGTCATGGTACATGTATACAATCCGCGCGGAATAGCCCGTGCGCTGAAAGCAGGAGTGAAAAGTATCGAACACGGACACCTCATAGACGAAGCGACCATGGCGCTGCTGGCGGAGAGCGGTGCATGGCTGAGCATGCAAGCATTCGCTCTCGAAGACAACACGTACCCCTCCCCCGTTCAACAGGCCAAACATGTCCAAATCACCGAAGGTACAGACCGTACCTACAACCTGTCTCTTATACACATCTGACGCTGCCGACG
>ENA-OZAJ01001224-OZAJ01001224.1-human-gut-metagenome-genome-assembly--contig:-NODE-1224-length-10198-cov-5.335404_pt1 | contig 10198 bp, 10 predicted proteins | sample MGYA00243301_ERZ653499 | MGnify/ENA primary metagenome ERZ653499 (study PRJEB26926, sample SAMN06165039) | human gut metagenome | biome: ENVO:00009003; feature: ENVO:2100002; material: ENVO:00002003... | reverse complement strand
AGATGTAGCTCCGTCTCGTGGGCTCGGAGATGTGTATAAGAGACAGCCTTTATATCTTTTCTTTCTTTAATTTGAGGGTTTCCGTAATCAGATATTTCTCCCGGCCAAAGAAGCCCTGCCCAATGACCTTGACGCACCTGTTCTTCCATCAAATCTATTGCATATTTTGTTAATCCACCTCTTGAATAGGGCGGAAACCCCAGCGAATAGTGTAATATTTTCACATTATACCTCTTTCTTCAGCAAACTTTTAAGCAGCTCGATTCTAAACTGAAACTGACTGTTATCCGTATCATAATTTCCATCTTTTCTCATAAAATAAAAGGAAATTATAAACAACAGATATGATACAAATGCCAGATTTGGTTCATTCAAAAATTTTGACAGCCTCTTTTTGTTTTTTTTGTAACTCATTAATACTTTATTTTTATCCATTCCCTGAACAATAATGCCCGTCTGACATATGTAATGAAAATAATCCATAAACGGAATTGCTTTGTTCATGCAATACTCAAAATCAAATACATAAATGTTATTGTCAACGCAATACATATTCCACGGAGTAAAATCTCCATGTGAAAAAGAATATATTCTTTCATCCTTCCGGAGCCATTTCTCCACTTCTTGGATTCCTTCCGAAAGTATATCATAGCTTTTCAATTGTCTGCTAATATCAATCTGTTTTTTTAAATATATAATGTATCTGTAAATATCGCTTTTGAAATAGCTGTCTGTACACCTTGAAACTTGATATATATTTTCAAGAAATTTCCAATGACACTCCTTAAATTCAAATTCATTTTTGCGTTTTATATCAGAAGTATCCTGAACAAAAAAAGTCCACTCGCCAACACTATCTACACTTACACAGTTAGGAATATTATCTATTCCCGCTTTATGCAGACGGTTAAGAGCTTTCTGCTCACTTATAAAAGCTTTTTTCACAACTTGACTCTTGGTGATTTTTATATAAAATAAATCTTTATTTTTATTATAAATCTGCATTGTTGCTTTGAAATTCTGCTCTGCATCCAAATTTCCATAATATACAGAACACTGATATGGCTCTTTACAATACTTTGAAATTATTGATTTCACATTATCCGTAAGACTTAGCTTCATCACTCTGCACTTTGCAATTTTTCTTGCTATGCCAAAGATTTTTAATTTTGGCAAAACATTTCTGACAAGCTTTCCCCGAAAACTGGACACCTGATATATTCCATATCCCTGCTTCATGTTTTTATCAGGAATAATCCATACCTTGTATCCGTTATCTATCATATAATATTTTTCACCTGATGTATCCCTATAAAAAATCTCATCAAATACTTCTGTCTCAAACATACTAACACCAATTTTCCATATGCAAAATAACTCTAATTTTTAACTTTTGCATATTTTTCAAACAAAACCTTAATTGCATCCTCGCACATATCTTCCAATGATTGTTCTGCATTTAATATATAAATATTTTTATAGTTATCTGCTAATTTTTCATATTCTTTCAGCTGTCTTTTTATTTCTTCTACGGGCAGCTCCTGTTTTCTTTCATATATAATCTGAGCGTCTGCTCTCAGCAGGAATACCACTTTCGGCTTTGGTGTCAGTCTCACCAAAGCTTTCCTTATACTATATGGAAGTTTTATCCTGCTCCTCAATGGGTCTGCCAGCAAATCATAGCTGTACCTGTCAAAAACAGAATACCTGTCATAATGTACATCATTTCTTATACATTTCTGCCACCCCAATATATAATCTAATGTATAATAACTCATTCGTATAATTGAACTAAATTCTCCTGCCGGTTGGAATTTGTGTGGGTCAGATGTCTTCTCCTTCTCCCCCACAATTCCGGTTTTCTGACCTACAACATGCAGATTCGGAAATATTTCCGGGCGGAAATGATATAAATTAACCTTATTGTCTGCCACATAATAAAAATTTATCTGTTCAATCATATTTGCAGTAAAACTGGATTTTCCTGTGCCATCGGGTGCTATAACTGCCATAGTTCTGGAATTCTTCTTATATTGTAAAACAATTGTTTTTATTTTTCCTGCTAAAAATATACTTTTCCCCACGGCTGTATGTATTGGTTTTCTTTTCCATATCGCTTTTCTTATTTGTTTGTTAATATTTTTATGCTCAAGAAATATTTTATCAAGCTCACCATTTTCAATATAGGTCCTGAATTGACTCAAATATTTTTTCGAAACTATTACGGATAAATATTCTAAAAATTCTTCTTGACTGCATTTTATGATGTCTTGTATCTTGGTTCTATACTTCTGTTTCCACTTTGGCTCCCTCTGTCCAAACTGCTTACTTATGAATAGCAGAAAACTTCCATACACATCCTGCATCACCCTCAGGCCTCTATAATCCTCTGTATGAGTATACATATCATTAAAGTCAAGAACATCATATCCTTTTATATTAAACCCTTCTAAAAGATCAATATGAATACCCATCTTTTTATTTAGGCTTATTCCATGCATACATATCATTTTTCCTGTGACAAATTCGTCATAATATTCAAGTCCGCTCTCCCTGAATATCTGATATACAAGTTCCTTTGCTTTTTTTATCCTCGCCGGTTCCACAACAATGTCTACATCTTTTGCCTCATTTTCAACCGGAAGTCCCTCATGATTCCTAAAGATAAAATATTTTATATGATTATCATTAAATTGTCTGACGCATTCCAATAATATATCTGTGCATGTTTTGTTCCACATATCAACATTCTCCTTAGGAGTAACACCTTTTCAAATTTGCAGCACGACCTGTAAAAATATCTTTTTGTTATCTCAATCTGTTTCTAAGCTTTATTTCTATTTTTCTTACTTTTTCATCACCTATCAACAAAATTCCTATACGCTTCATCCCTCTCAGCATGGGTCTTATTATTTCTATCCATATGCGATTCGTTCCACGCCTGCGTTCTCTATCAGAGAGCCAGCTGTTTGTAAACATATGTACAGCACTTGTCTCTTCTGTTATTTTATAGTCTGTTTCACTTAATTTCTTTGGATAAAAAACTTCTCGGTTAAAAATTTCATATCCCCCTGTCATCTGATGCTCTCCCCCCAGTTTCAATCCTTTTTTCTTCATTATTTCAGTTAGAACAGACACATTGGCTATATTATCAACGCTTCCATCCTTTTGAATATATTCGTGTTTTTCGTAATATCGGAGCAACTCCTTTATACTTTCATTTCCCGGTACCGTACCTAACACTGCCGTCCCTAAAAATGCCCGTCTCTCAAATCCCATAAATCCATTAGGAGCACTTGTGGAAGGAAATTCTTTTATCACTTTCACATCTGCATCCAAATATATTCCTCCATATTCATACAGCACTTTGGCTCTGACATAGTCACTTACAAATGCGTATTTTTTATTTTCGTATGCCTGTCTAGCAAAAGTACATAAAGTATAATTAAAGTTTTTTTCATTCCATAGTAAAAACTTATACCCCGGGAAAAATTTTTTCCAAGATTCTACGCACTGCTTTTCTTTTTCAGGCATTTCTATGTCACCAAACCAGCAATAATGTATGATATGGGGTATGTTTCCCATTTGAATCTCCTTTTTTAACACACAAATTGACCAGACAATTTTTTGCTGGTCAATTTAATATTGTAATTTACTCGGCAAACAGCTCTTCATACCTGTCTCTTATGTACTCCCAGCTGTAATACCTGTCTATTCTTTCTTTTGCACATTGTGCGAGTTTTTCAATTTCTGTATCGCTCATCTTATCGGCTTGTCCAATCAAATCAGCAAGACTTCCATTCTCCAAGCTCCAGTACACTGCCCCCTCTTCACCGACTTCGTGATTGAAACTTACATCATAAAGCAAGTTCAAGTCTGTTCTTGCAAGCGCCTCTAACAAACTCGGATTTGTTCCTCCTACAGAATGTCCGTGTATATAAGCATATGCATCCTCACGTATTTTTTTCAAATGCTGCTGATCATATACTGTTCCGACAAATTTTATACGAGAATCCTTCTCAAAACAAAGTTCTTCTTTTAATTCATCATACAAAGAAACTCCCTCATATCCTGTGATAATAACCAAATCCTTTGAAGTATCCGACTTCATAAATTCCTTTATCATCGTCTTGAAATTGTTTTCCGGAACAAATCGCCCTACTATCAAATAATAATTTTGGGGAATAATATTAAACTTGTCATACCATTCAGTGACTTTTGCGTCGTCACTCTTCAACATCGATGCACTTGTCTCTGCTCCATAAGCTATAAACGTCGTGTTTGGTTTATACTTTGCATAATCCGCTTTGATGTAATCCTCTATTCCTTTACTGTCGCATATAAGAAGGTCTGCATGTTTTACCATAAGACGCTCGGAAAACTTCCAATATCTTCTGACAGAAGCACTCCACTTGGCACGTTTCCACTCATGTCCGTCAGGGTTTACATAAAGTTCTCCACCGAGCCTATGTATCTTTCTTTTAAAATGACTGATAAACGGTCCTATTCTGCATGCAAGCACATATATGACCGGCTTTTCTATATGATATTTTTTAATGAAATCTATACAGTAATTTATTGCGTCTACATCATAAAATATTGCCTTTGATGAGCCCTCATTTCTTGTTTTAATGTTAAAACAATGAGCTCCGTTATATTCATACTCCGCTTCTTTAGAATCATAAAGATTTTTATCTTTTATGCACGCCACATGATATTGAATATTATTATTTTTTTGATACTCCGTCAGTTTGTCCACAAAGGTTTCAAAGCCGCCATACCGCGTAGGTATGCCTTTGCATCCGACAATAAATATATGTTGTTTCGATGTATCTGTTACGCTGCTGTTCATATCTTATACAGACCCCTTTCTTTTCAGTACTACTATTACTGTCTTAATAATAATTCTAAGGTCAAGCCCAATACTCCAATTTTTGATATATTCACTATCTAACTTTACTATTTCCTCAAAATCCGTCATGTCGCTTCTTCCGCTTACCTGCCACATTCCTGTAAGTCCCGGCTTTGCCGCAAGTCTGCTTTTATGGTGAAGTTCATACTTTTCATACTCATCCATTGTAGGCGGTCTTGTCCCTACCAAACTCATGTCTCCCTTAAGTATACTCCAAAAATTTGGGAACTCATCAATAGAAGACGCTCTCAAAAAATGTCCCAGTCCTTTTTTTGTCCCGTCAGGACCACTTCCGATTATTCTTGGGTCCGCATCAATTTTGAACATAAGACCGTCCATCTTATTGTCCTTCATTAATTCCTGTTTGCGTTCTTCTGCGTCTGAATACATTGAGCGGAACTTATATATTTTGAATGAGCGTCCATTTCTCCCTGCTCTTGTCTGTGCAAAGAATACCGGGCCTTTAGGATCTGCAAGCTTGATTGCAGGTGCCACAAATATATAAAGCACTGCCGTTATCAGACATCCTACAGTTCCTGCCGCTATATCAAGAGCTCTTTTCGCATATTTCTCCATCGGAGAGATGCTGTTAATGCTTGCCGTCATAACACGGGCTGAATTCATATGACCGAAATAAGTGTTAGGAACTCCTTCTATAAACATATCCATATTAATATGAACAGTTATTCCCATCTCTAAAAATTTGTTAGCAATTGATTCTATTTTTTGTTTTTTCTCTGCTCCAAGATAAATATATGCTCCGTCAACTACGTTTCTACATGCATATTCACATATCTGTTCTCCTGTTGCTGTTACAGGAACTCCACTCACTTCAGTAATTGTCGAATCCGGCTCAATAAGTGCTATTCCAACAATACGGTATGATTTGTCCGGTCCGTCATTAATTTTCTCTATCGCTCTTTTCGCCTTGTGCGCCTCTGTGACAATAAGTATATTCTGCATCAGGTATTCCTGTCTGCCGCCTTTTCGCTGTATATATTTAATCACTGTATGTGTAAGATACATTGTAATTGTATTCATAAGAAAAAATGATACTAATATAATTCTTGAATATCTCTCACTAACCTGAACAATAAACATAAAGGCAAACATCATCCCGATAAGAATAAGATTATGCGTCAGCACTGCCTTAAATTCCTGAATGTAACCTCTTCTCAATATTCCCGAATAATGGTTTGAAAAAAACACGATGAAAAAGTGAAGTAACATCATTACAATCACCAGTGTTCTATATGTATTATCCGCATACATATTACTGAAACTTTCGTTTCTTAAACAATATGCGAAAAAAAATGTTAAATTAATGCATATTAAATCAGCAAGAATAAAATCCAAATGTTTTATCCAACTGTTCATTACTCTTGTGTGCATAAGATGGCAATATCCTCCCCGACTATTTTTGTTGTTCCCATATTCTTTTATATTCTAGCATACTTCTTTATTATTTAATACATTTATTTGAATATTTAAAAATTTTCCATTATTTTTGTCATTTTTGTAAACTTTTGTGTCTTAACTGTAAAATGTAGTTTTCCCCGATTGATTTTATTTACGCCAAGGGCTAAGATACAAAATAGCAGACTTGATTTGCATTTAATTCTGCATTTCAAATCACATTTTTAGAACAGATAATAAAGGAGTTTTTTAATGAGCTGGAAAGAAAAATTATCAGGTTTTATGTACGGAAGATATGGCGTAGACCAATTATCTAAATTTATGCTTGCCGTCACTTTTGTACTTTGTATTATTTCTATCTTTGTAAACGGGCGCGCTGATTCACTTATCAGTATGCTTATTCTTTTTTTGATTATTCTCTCTTATTTTCGTATGTTTTCAAAGAACATTTACAAACGTGCGGCTGAGAATGACAAATATTTGAAAATCACCGGCGGTTTTCGCAAAAAAATTAATTCGGAGAAACAAATTGCCGCGCAGAGGAAATATTATCGTTTTTACAAATGCCCCGGCTGCGGGCAGCGAATCCGTGTTCCTAAAGGACATGGCAAAATACAGATACGATGTCCTAAATGTAACGAAAAATTTATCAAGAAGAGCTAAATTACTCAAACAGAACTATTTTCTGACAGAATCTAATTAAAAAACTATACTCTTTTAAACAGCTGTATTATTTAGCAAAAGGCGGTTTTATGTTTGGATATGTTGTGGTGAATAAACCCGAATTAAAATTTAAAGAATTTGAAATTTATAAAGGCTATTACTGCGGTCTGTGTAATTCCCTTCGCAAAAGATACGGAATTACAGGACAGCTCACTCTCACATATGATATGACTTTTCTTGCGCTGCTTCTATCCTCTTTATATGAACCGGAAGTTGCAGATGAAATGCACAGATGTATTGTGCATCCTATCGGAAAACACCGTATGATTAGCACAAAATTCACTGATTACACAGCTGATATGAATATTCTTTTGGCTTATTATAAAGCTCAGGACGACTGGAAAGACGAACATAATGTTTTAAAACTTGCCTTTTGCAGACTTTTAAAGGGTAAGAATAATCAATACCGCAAAAAAGCCGATGCCATCTCATCTCTGTTAAACGAACTTGGTACCCGCGAAAAACAAAATGAGACAAACATTGATGTGATGGCAGGTATTTTCGGTAAAATTATGTCTGTGATTTTTGTCCCGGAAAACGATAGCTGGGCTCCGTATCTGCAAAATATGGGGTTTTTTCTCGGAAAATTTATTTACATCCTTGATGCTTATGAAGATTTAGAAGGGGATATCAAAAAAAATCGATATAATCCTTTTAAATCCATTTGCAAAGAACCTGACTTTGATGATAGAATAAAGTCCATGTTGACAATGATGATGGCTGAATGTTCAAAAGCCTTTGAATTTCTTCCCGTGATTGACAACGTCAATCTACTCAGAAATATCCTTTATGCCGGAGTGTGGTCAGCTTACTACAGGCATTTAAAAGATAAGCAAATTAAAAATTCGGAGAAAAATTAATGAGTGATCCATATAAAGTATTGGGAGTTTCCCAAGATGCCACAGATGACGATATTAAAAAAGCATACAGAGAATTAAGCAGAAAATATCACCCTGACGCTAATATTAACAATCCTAATAAAGATAAAGCCGAAGAAATGTTTAAATTAGTTCAACAGGCTTATGATCAGATTATGAACGAGCGCAAAAACGGCTCTTCTTATGGTGACTCCGGTTATGGTAACTATAATGGAGGATATGGCGGTTTTGGTGACTTTGGAAATTTCGGCGGCTTCGGCGGCTTTGGAGGTTTCGGCAATTACAGTGGAAACTCACAGCAGACATATTCACAGGAAGACTCTTATTACAAAGCGGCCGAAAATTATATCAACAGCCGTCATTATCAAGAAGCTTTAAATGTATTGAGCAACATCGAAAACAGAACTGCACAGTGGTATTATTTGAGCGCCATTGCAAACAACGGTGTTGGAAACAATATTATGGCTCTCGACTTTGCAAAAAAAGCATGTGCCATGGAACCTGACAATCCTGCTTACCGACAGCTTCTGCAAACTCTTGAGCACGGCGGAGACTGGTATTCCGACAGACAATACTCCTACGGCGGAGACCGCAGCAGCATGTGTCTCTGCTCGGATCCATGTACAGCATTGTGCCTTATGAATCTGTGCTGTCGCTGCTAATGAATAAAATTTTCAATATCGATAAAAACATTAAAAAAGTAACAGGATTTTGAACCGGCATCCCAAATGTTGGTTTTTTCCAATGTTGGAGGGTGATGCCTTTTGCAATGTTCCTGTTACTTTTTATATTATCTAATTGTCTGATTTTCTGCCAAGTCCATAGTTCAGCAATTTAATACTGTCTCCCCAGCGCTGTTCATCTGTTTTGTCATTCAGCACTACGCTCAAACATATAACACCGTCTTTTTCAGCTGCCGATACAAGACACTTTCCTGCCAAATCTGTGCTTCCCGTTTTCATTCCAAGACAATATTTGTAATAATATCTTCCATTCTTATTTAAGAGCTCATTTGTTGACGCCCACATTCTATTTAAAGTTTGAGAATACTTCTTTGAGTTTTTGCAAATTCTCATAATAGCGTCATTATTGTATGCCTCTACAGCTATCTTTGACAAATCACTCGCGGTTGTGTATTGTTCTTTATCATCATATCCGTCCGGAGATGTGAAATTTGTATTTTCAAGCTCCATGTCTCTCACATTTTTATTCATTTCAAAAACAAACCGTTGAACACACTGTGCATCACTGAATGTTCTTCCTTCATTTGCAATATTATTTTCCAAAATTGCCTGCCCCGCCGCTTTTGCTAAAATATATGCCGCGTCATTTCCTGACGAAATTAACAGCCCCTCCAGCAGCTCTTCCACTGTCACCATCTGACCTTTTGCAAATCCCGCTTTGCTGGAATCCGGTGCAATCATATTAACCTCGCCTCCAACAGTAACAACATCATTAAGCCTCATAGTCTGCAGCACTGTTAATGCAGTCATAAGTTTTGTCGTACTTGCAGGATACATTTTTTTATCGCTATTTTTTTCATATGCAATCGTTCCTGATTCTACATCAACAAGTATTGCCGCCTCTGCGCTGATGCTTTCTTTAAAATTCTGACTTCCGTCTGCGCTCGAATAATTGACCGGGTGCAGATTATAATCGGTCCACGGATTTCTTTCACTTATAACATAATTGTCATGAATAAAATCCTGTACGATAACGTCACTCTGCGCAGTCAGCTGTACGGGTTTATAATATATTTTTGTTTCTTTTCCTACATTTAATGTGTACTCCGCCGTGCCTATCATCAATAAAACGGCAGCCACTGCACTGACTACACACCTTAGATGCCTTTTCACTTAATATCCTCCAAAGTAAATATATGTTCACTGAAAGTAATCTTTTTCCATTGTTCTTCTGCCGTAACAGTATTTCCCGTTTTCCACGTTTCATACGTTTCATCAGCAAAGTTCTTGTCTGTCGTGTTAAGTATACTCTCGACTTTTTGTGCAATTTTTTGTTTTTCAAAAACATATGTTAATCTTTTTTGACTAATATCTATTTTAGATGAAAGCTTTTTGTTCGTTTTAGTATAATAATTTTTCACATCTGTCTTTACATCTGATTTTTCTTCCTCTGTAAGACTTACATTATATTCTCCTGCCAAAGCATACATGCTCTCTCTCCGGCATATATCGTCAATAACTATACTTTTTATACCCTCTGTCTCTTATACACATCTCCGAGCCCACGAGACGGAGCTACATCTCGT
>ENA-OZAJ01001222-OZAJ01001222.1-human-gut-metagenome-genome-assembly--contig:-NODE-1222-length-10212-cov-9.976174_pt1 | contig 10212 bp, 7 predicted proteins | sample MGYA00243301_ERZ653499 | MGnify/ENA primary metagenome ERZ653499 (study PRJEB26926, sample SAMN06165039) | human gut metagenome | biome: ENVO:00009003; feature: ENVO:2100002; material: ENVO:00002003... | reverse complement strand
CGAGATGTAGCTCCGTCTCGTGGGCTCGGAGATGTGTATAAGAGACAGGAGCCGGGGTGTCTTACTGTGCAACCTGTGATGGAGCTTTTTTCCGTAACAAGACAGTGGCGGTTGTCGGCGGTGGAGATGTGGCACTGGAAGATGCCCTGTATCTGGCAGCCGGATGTGAAAAAGTGTATCTGATTCACCGCAGACAGGAACTGCGTGGCACGAAGGTACTGCAGGAACAGGTGGCAAATGAGCCGAAGATCACCTTCCTGCCGGATACCGTGGTGAAAGAAATCTGTGGGGAGCAGATGGTCGATCATCTGGTAATTGCAAACACCGGAACAGGAGAAGAAAAAGAACTGCCGGTCAGTGGTATCTTTATCGCAGTCGGTATGAATCCGCAGACCGATGCGGTGGCTTCTGTGCTGGATTTAGATCATGGCTATGTGCGTGCCGGAGAAGACGGGGTGACGGAGCAGCCGGGGCTTTTTGTGGCAGGAGATGTCCGCACCAAGAAGCTGCGTCAGATTGTGACCGCGGTGGCGGATGGTGCCAACAGTGTGACAAGTATTGTGGAGTATCTCAAAACTTTATAAATTGCTGGTTAACTGCGGGGCTGGGAGCCTTTGGGTTTGGCAAGTGGGACGGATTTGCGGGGGGAGTTGTTTTAGATATAAGGTTTCTCTATGCGACGGAAGAAGGGGGACATTCTCTTTCTACAGAAAAATTTACAAGTCAGCGCCGATGTTGATTTCAGGTTGGTTTGGCAAAGGTTTTACTTTTATGCTATTAACGTTACATGATGGAACTACGGCGCAGTTGTAAATTTGTTCTTCCGAAAGAAATGTACCCCTTCTTCCTGTTGGCTGGAGAAAATATAATTGGGAAACATACTCTTGCAAATCCTGTCTGTGGAACAAATATAAAGGCACCAGAACTTGCAGTTAAAGGCGCTCCCGAAAAGGATATACGAATCCCATAAACTGAACATAAAAATACCCTGTTAAATCACTTGATGATAAGGCCGGATATCTATAGATGAAAAATTAAAGTTTTAGGTGACGGATTTTCGAAATTTTAATGCTTGAAATCAGAAAATGTCACCTATATAGTAAAAATTGCTTCTTCAGATACCGGTTTTTTAGAAAAAGCGGTATCTGAAGAAGCAATTTTTGATCTATAGAGACTTTCCGGTATCTGAATGTTAAATTTTCAATATATAGATACCGCAATGGTATTTTTTACATGAAATTTATTGGGATAGATACCACGATGACATCTTTCCTATGAATTTTGATTATATAGAACCCATCTTTTATTTATAAGTTTATAATGCCCGAACATATAAAGGCTTTAATAGAACTATTGTTTCACAAAATACCGGCAATGAAATTTCCACCTATTAGCATGTCAGGATTCCAAAGTATTTATCACTTTACCGTAAACGCTCATTGCACGCATTTCCTTCCGGGAGCGCCTTTAACTGCAAATTTTTCTGTAGAAAGAGAATGCCCCCCTTCTTCCGTCGCATCGAAAAAACTTATATTTAGAACAATCCCCGCAAATCCGTCCCACTGAAAACAAAAGGCCCCAGACCACGCAGTTACAATTTAACTGGCTATAAAAATCCACGTATTGAGATTCAAGCAAAATTCAATCTTTCCATGGTACCGTAGAAAGAAAGGAAAATTATTCCTACAATACCTATTGACATGATAGGAATTAAGGGGTATGATAAACGAAAGTCAAGGGAGGCGGAAACATGAAGCGAAAATTATTTTCAATGGTAAAGAAAATAGCGGTACTGTCCATGGCGGCAATTCTGTTGATTGGATGTACCGGATGCGGAAGCAAAAAAAGTCATGTACGGACAATCACCAACGTCTCCTACGATCCGACAAGAGAATTTTATGAAGCATATAATCCTCTGTTTGAGAAATATTATAAGGAAAAAACGGGAAAAGAAGTGGATATTATTCAATCCCACGGAGGTTCCGGTGCACAGGCACGCTCTGTTGTGGAAGGATGCAATGCTGATGTCGTTACACTGGCACTGGAGCATGATATCACTCTGATCGAGCAGACCGGACTGATTGAAAAAGGCTGGGAACAGGAATTTGCCGATGACAGTTCCCCATACACTTCGACGATTGTTTTCCTCGTCCGGAAAGGCAATCCGAAACAGATCAAAGACTGGGACGATCTGGTGAATAAAAAGGTCGAGATCATCACCCCGGACCCAAAGAGCAGTGGTGGTGCCTGCTGGAACTTTTTAGCAGCACTTTCCTATATAAAGGAGCAGACCGATGATGAGAAGGAACAGAAAGCATTTCTGCAGAAACTTTACTCGCAGGTTTCCGTCATGGATTCCGGAGCACGCGGTTCCACTACCACATTTGTGGAAAACCAGAAAGGGGATGTACTGATCGCGTGGGAAAATGAGGCAATTACCACGATGAAAAGTTATCCGGATGAATATGAGATGATTACGCCGAGTGTCAGTATTCTGGCACAGCCGAGTGTGGCGATTGTGGATGACAACGCAGATGCCAATGGCACGCAGGAAGTGAGCCGCGAGTACCTGAATTATCTGTACACCGATGATGCGCAGCGGCTGGCGGCAGAGTATGGTTACCGTCCGAGCAATGAATCAATTCTGAAGGAATTTTCCGACCGTTTTGACCTGAATGTGAAATTATATACGATCAAAGATTACGGCGGCTGGAACGAAGCATATAAGAACTATTTTGACGATGGAGCAATGTTTGATGAAATCTACGGCAACGAATAAGACAAAAAAAGTACGTGTGATACCGGGGTATCACCTCACATTGGGAATTACAGTGACAATGCTTTCCCTGATTGTGCTGATCCCGCTGGCATCTGTGATGGTTTCCGCATTAAAACTGCGTCCGGCAGAGTTCTGGTCCCTGATCACGAAGCCGACCGTGCGGCATGCATTTGCGACCAGCATCGGATGTTCGTTTATTGCGGCACTTATAAACAGTGTGTTCGGTGTGATCATTGCCTGGGTGCTTGTAAGATATGAGTTTCCGGGAAAACGTATCCTCGATGGCTGTATTGAGCTTCCGTTTGCACTGCCGACTTCGGTAGCAGGTATCACACTTTCTAAAATGTATTCCGAAAACGGAATCCTCGGGGCTCCGCTTGCAAAACTTGGCATCAAAGTATCCTACACACATCTGGGACTGGTCATTGCACTGGTGTTTGTCGGAATTCCGTTTGTCATCCGTGCCGTGCAGCCGGTGCTTGAAAAACTCGACGGACAGTATGAGGAAGCGGCATTTATGCTTGGAGCCAACCGGTTTCAGACCTTCCGCAGAGTGCTTCTGCCGGAGATGATGCCCCCGGTTTTAACCGGATTTGGGCTTGCCTTTGCCAGAGGGATTGGTGAGTACGGAAGTGTCATTTACATATCCGGAAACAGTGCAAGGGAACATACGCAGGTGATCTCCTATGTGATCATGCAGAAGCTTGGGTATATTGATTATGCGAGTGCCACGGCAATCGCGCTGGTAATGTTGATTTTATCGTTTGTTTTACTGCTTGCTGTGAATATCGTACAGATGAAACAGGCAGCCAGAACCAACAATGTGTAAGTACAACGGGAAACCAGCCAGTTTGTTTTAAGAAAGGAAGTTCGTTTTTATGGAACAAAAGAAAAGTACGAAATACATCTTAATAGCCATCAGCGTTCTTTTCATATTTGTTATGCTGATTCTTCCCCTGTTTTCGATTCTCTTCAGTGCATTGAAAGAAGGATTTGCTTTTTATCTGCAGGCGGTCACAACCGAATATGTGCGTTCGGCTCTTTTGGTTACATTGCTTGCAACTGTGATCGCGGTAGTTGTCAATACGTTTTTCGGAATCATGGCGGCATGGCTTCTGACAAAGTTTTCTTTCCGTGGGAAACAGGTGCTTGCCACGCTGATCGATATCCCGTTTTCGATCTCTCCCGTCATTGTAGGTCTTGCCTTTTTGATGACCTTCGGACGACTCGGCTGGACGTATCCGGCAATCCGGGCGATCAACCAGTTTTTCGGAACAAACATCCGCATTACGTTTGCGTTACCGGGTGTGGTGCTTGCCACAATTTTTGTCACTTTCCCGTTTGTATCGCGTGAGATCATCCCGATCTTAAATGCACAGGGCAAAGACGAAGAAGAGGCTGCAGCATTGATGGGAGCCGGGGGATTTACGATTTTCCGGAAAATTACCCTTCCCCAGATGAAATGGGGACTGATCTATGGTATCATTTTATGTACGGCGCGTGCGTTAGGCGAGTTTGGAGCAGTCAATGCACTCTCAAAGACCAGAGGGCAGACATTTACCCTGCCGCTGGAGATTGATGCCTTATATATGTCGGGGACGGATACTTCCATCACCTCCGCATTTGCGGTATCTTCCATTCTGGTCATTATTGCGGTGATCGTGCTGATACTCAGAAACATTTTTGAATACAGAAGCAAAAACAGTAAAGGCATACAGTAAGGAGTCAGGCTATGTACGTGGAAATGAAAGATATTTGTAAAAATTACGGAAACTTCCGGGCTTCCGACCATGTCAGCTTTGGCATTGAAAAAGGAAAATTAGTCGCACTGCTTGGACCTTCCGGAAGCGGAAAGACCACTCTGCTTCGCATGATTGCAGGGCTTGAGACACCAAACAGCGGCGATATCTATATTGACGGGCAGCGTGTCAACGATGTGCCGGCGGCAAAACGAGGCATCGGTTTTGTATTTCAGAACTATGCATTGTTTCGTTATATGACCGTCTACGACAACGTAGCTTTTGGTCTCGAACTTGCCAAGGTGCCGAAAAAAGAAATCAAAAAGCGCGTGACCGAACTGTTGGAACTGACCGGATTAAGCGGAATGGAAAAGCGTTATCCGAACCAGTTGTCCGGCGGACAGCGTCAGCGAGTGGCATTTGCCCGCGCACTTGCACCGAATCCGCAGGTACTTCTTCTCGATGAGCCGTTTGCGGCAATTGATGCAAAAGTCCGCACCGAACTTCGCAACTGGCTTCGCGAGATGGTTGTAAAGCTTGGCATTACAAGCATTTTCGTCACCCACGATCAGGATGAAGCCGTTGAGGTGGCCGATGAGATTATCATCACAAACCATGGACATATCGAGCAGATGGGAACGCCGATGGAAATTTATAAATCACCGGACACCCCGTTCGTGGCACAGTTTATCGGCCGTTCCTCGATCGTAGAGCATTATGAGCGTCTGCTTGGATTTGATCCGGTCGAGGGCGCAACCCACGCAGTTATCCGTCCGGAATTTGTCCGCATGTCCAGAAGCGAGCCACCGCAGCACATGAGTGCCGCCGAGCGTGGAATCGTAAAAGATGTGATATTCCGAGGAAATCATCTGGATGTTGTCGTTGATGTGGGAGGTATCCCGATCGTCACCGAGCGCTCACTTGAAAAAGATCCGGTAGAGATCGGTGAAAAAGTGTATGTCTTAATCTACCGGCTTTACATATTTGATGAAAACCAGACCTATCTCGTAGAAAATAGAGAGATGCAGGAAGGCGAGGTCTTCTACATTTAATCACAAGGAAGGATTACTTATGAAAATCGAGGGAAAAAAAATACTCCATACGGATGTCCTCATCATCGGCGGCGGCACAGCAGGCTGCTACGCGGCAATGACCATCCGTGAACAATCCGATTATTCCATAATCATAGCAGAAAAAGCCAACATCAAGCGCAGCGGCTGTCTGGCAGCCGGAGTCAACGCGCTCAATGCCTATATCACCAAAGGTCATGTTCCGCAGGATTACGTGGACTACGCCACAAAAGATGCCGACGGTATCGTCCGGCCGGATCTGCTTTTGACCATGTCCGAAGGACTCAACCGTGTGACCGCCAAAATGGAACAGCTTGGTCTGGTCATCTTAAAAGACGAAAACGGCGAGTATGTGGCAAGAGGAAACCGCAATATCAAGATCAACGGCGAAAACTTCAAGCCGCTTCTTGCAGATGCTGTCAGCAAATTAGACGATGTGACCGTCATCAACCAGTTAAACATCACCGATTATCTGGTAAACAATAATAAGATCGAAGGAGCCGTCGGTTTTTCCATTGCAGACGGTACGGCCTACGAGATCCGCGCAAAAAAAGTGCTGATCGCAACCGGAGGAGCCGCAGGACTTTACCGCCCGAACAATCCGGGTTTTTCCCGTCATAAAATGTGGTATCCGCCGTTTAACACCGGTGCCGGATATGCCATGGGAATGGAAGCCGGAGCCGAGATGACCACATTTGAGATGCGCTTTATCGCCCTGCGCTGTAAAGATACGATCGCTCCGACCGGAACGATTGCACAGGGTGTCGGAGCAAAGCAGATCAACGCACACGGAGAAGTGTATGAGACAAAATACGGTCTGACTACTTCCCAGCGTGTGTACGGAACTGTTGAAGAAAATGTACAGGGACGCGGACCATGTTATCTTCGCACCGAAGGCATCTCCGCAGAACAGGATGAATCGCTCTTAAAAGCATACTTAAACATGGCACCGGGACAGACACTCAAGTGGGTGGAATCCGGGAAAAGTCCAAGTGAGCAGAACGTGGAAATTGAGGGAACCGAGCCGTACATTGTAGGTGGTCATACCGCCAGCGGTTACTGGGTAGACACCGAACGCGAGACAACGATCCACGGACTTTATGCTGCCGGAGATGTGGCAGGCGGCTGTCCACAGAAATATGTAACCGGCGCACTGGTGGAGGGCGAGATCGCAGCCCATTCCATCGTGCAGAAATTAAACGAAGAGCAGGCGGCAGATACGACAGCCTCCGATGAGGAGATGGTTCTTGACAACAAAATTGCCGAGTATGATGCATTTCTCATAAAGCAGGATCCGGCATTTACCGTTGAGGAACTCGAGGAAGCCATGCAGAAAGTCATGGACCAGTATGCAGGCGGAATCGGAACCCATTACCAGTTCAACGAAAAGCAGCTTGCCATGGCGGAAGAAAAAATAAAGAAACTGCAGATCCTTGCAAAAGGACTTGCGGCAGCCGATATGCATGAGCTGATGTTTATCTATGAGCTGAAAGAACGTCTGACCGTGTGCCTGACTGTGATCGCACATCTGCGTGCACGCAAGGAGACACGCTGGCACAGTTTCGCGGAGAATCTGGATTATCCGGAGAAGAGTGATGCATGGCTCTGCTATGTAAACTCGAAAAAGAACGGGGACCAGATTACGATGATCCGCAGAGATCTGGTGAAAGGAGGAGAAACCTATGAGCATCGCGATTGATTCCATGAAATGCAGGGCATGTGGAAAATGTCTGGATGTCTGTCCGGGAAGCCTGATCGTGCGCGGCGAAGACAAAAAAGCCGTGATCCGGTATCCGAAGGACTGCTGGGGATGCGCCTCCTGTATCAAGGAGTGTCCGTTTGAGGCAATTTCCTATTACCTGGGTGCCGACATCGGCGGCATGGGAAGCCAGATGACCGTTCATACGGAAGGAGATCTGTTACACTGGCGAATTAAAAAAACAGATGGTACAATAGAAACAATTGTTGTGAATAAAAAGGATTCGAATAAATATTAAGGAGGAAGATCATGAGTCAATTATCTCATCTTGATGCACTCGAAGCGGAAGCAATCTACATTATCCGTGAGGTAGCGGCAGAGTGTGAAAAACCAGTAATGCTTTATTCCATAGGAAAGGACAGTTCGGTAATGCTTCATCTTGCCATGAAAGCATTTTATCCGGAGAAGCCGCCATTCCCATTTTTACATGTGAACACGACATGGAAATTCAAGGAAATGATTCAGTTCCGTGATGAGACGGCAAAGAAACTGGGGATTAACATGATCGAGTATATCAACGAGGATGGCGTAAAGCGTGGCATCAATCCGTTTGATTACGGCAGCCAGTACACCGACATCATGAAGACACAGGCATTAAAACAGGCGCTCAATAAATATGGATTTACTGCAGCATTCGGCGGCGGACGTCGTGACGAGGAAAAATCCCGTGCAAAAGAGAGAATTTTCTCTTTCCGTAATGAGAATCATGCATGGGACCCGAAGAACCAGAGACCGGAGATGTGGAAACTTTATAACTCCAAGATCAACAAGGGTGAGAGTATTCGTGTGTTCCCGATTTCCAACTGGACGGAGACGGATATCTGGGAGTACATAAAGAGAGAAAACATCGATATCGTGCCGCTGTATTTTGCAGCAAAGCGTCCGGTGATTGAGCGTGACGGACAGATTATCATGGTGGATGATGATCGTCTGAAACTTCGTCCGGGTGAGAAAATTGAATACAAGAATGTGCGTTTCCGTACCTTGGGATGCTATCCACTGACCGGTGGAATCGAATCCAACGCGACCACATTAGATGAGATTATTGACGAGACCTTGAGTGCTGTAGAGTCTGAGCGGACCACCCGTGTCATTGACAACGAGGCGGCCGGCAGCATGGAACGAAGAAAGAGGGAGGGTTATTTCTAAAATGAGCGGATTATTGAAATTTATTACCTGCGGTAGTGTAGACGATGGAAAGTCCACACTGATCGGACATATTTTATACGATTCCAAACTGCTTTACGCAGATCAGGAGAAAGCGTTGGAGCTGGATTCCAAAGTAGGAAGCCGCGGCGGTGCGATTGATTATTCCCTCCTTCTGGACGGACTGATGGCAGAGCGTGAACAGGGTATCACCATTGATGTGGCATACCGTTACTTTACAACCGAAAAGAGAAGCTTTATCGTGGCAGATACTCCGGGACATGAGGAGTACACAAGAAACATGGCAGTCGGTGCTTCCTTTGCAGATCTGGCAGTTATCCTTGTGGATGCAAAGCAGGGAGTGCTCGTACAGACCAGAAGACATGCCAGAATCTGTGCACTGATGGGAATCCGTTACTTTGTATTTGCTGTAAATAAGATGGATCTTGTCGATTACAGTGAGGAGCGTTTCAAGGAGATCGTTGACCAGATTCAGGAACTTTCCAAGGAACTGCATTTAGCAAGTGTCAAGATCATTCCGGTATCTGCAACCGAGGGTGACAATGTCACCACCCATTCCGACAATATGCCATGGTACACGCAGGAGCCACTGCTTGCTTACTTAGAGAATATCGATGTGAGCGAAAAGAAGCAGGAAGAAGGCTTCTATATGCCGGTACAGCGTGTCTGCCGTCCGGATCACACGTTCCGTGGTTTCCAGGGACAGATCGAGAGTGGCGCCGTATCAGTCGGTGATACAATCGTGACTCTGCCAAGCAATGAGCATGCAAAAGTAAAGAGCATTTTAGTCGGAGATAAAGATGCACAGACTGCAGACGCAGGCCGTCCGGTTACCATCCAGCTTGACAAGGAAGTGGATGTATCCCGCGGATGTGTTCTCGCAAAAGATACGAAGCTTCCGGTCAGCAAGAAATTTACCGCAACAATCCTCTGGATGGACGATGAGGAACTGACCGTCGGCAAAGATTATCTCGTAAAACTCGGTACACGTACGATTCCGGGTATCTTAAAGAATATCCAGTACAAGATTGATGTCAACACCGGTGAATTTATTCCGGTTGGCCGCCTGCGCAAAAACGAGATTGCGGTCTGCGATCTGGTATTGCAGGAAGAGATCGTCATTGATGCTTTTGCAAAGCATAAGACATTGGGAGAACTGATCCTGATCGACCGTATTTCCAACATGACCTCCGCATGTGGTGTTGTGGAAAATCCAACGCTCGATGAGACCAAGGACTTAAAGTGTGCGTTTGCCCACGGAAATCTCAAGGCAAACGGAGATATCTTCGAGGAATATTACTATGACCTTGAGGCTATGAACGTCTTTAAGGTACAGCCTTCCGATAAAACTTACACGATCGGTGATGTGATTCCGGTCAAGGGTGAGACGTATCAGTATCCGGACAGCTTTGATGTGGTTGTTCTGCGTGAGCAGGTAGCGGTATCCATCCGTGACCAGAAGGTTACTGCAATTATTCCGCTTGCTGACTTTGCATACAACGATGTGCCTGTCATCAACGGCCGTGGATTTGCAGTTCATGTAACAAGTGCCGCAGATGTGGATGCGTTCAAGAAGGAGCTTTCCGCAGAGGGCAGTGAGATTTCTGAGAACTTCTTTAATAAGTGGGTTGATTTTGAGACTTACCGCCGCATCGTATTTAAGGATGAGCACTGGACAGAATAATAACTGTCTCTTAT
>ENA-OZAJ01001221-OZAJ01001221.1-human-gut-metagenome-genome-assembly--contig:-NODE-1221-length-10214-cov-5.823309_pt1 | contig 10214 bp, 4 predicted proteins | sample MGYA00243301_ERZ653499 | MGnify/ENA primary metagenome ERZ653499 (study PRJEB26926, sample SAMN06165039) | human gut metagenome | biome: ENVO:00009003; feature: ENVO:2100002; material: ENVO:00002003... | reverse complement strand
CGTCTCGTGGGCTCGGAGATGTGTATAAGAGACAGTGTAAAAAGCTGGGAACAATCAAAAGCACTAACGTCAATACACACAAAAATACACTCTCATAATTCTGATTAAATATCTGACGAATCATTACCAGAATCACAAGAAATCTCAGAATAAAATACACCATAAAGGAACTTTTGTGTTCTCTTAATTCCATCTTCAGTGCTTTCCCCATATTTTTAAGCTTATTACTTTTCGTTCTTTTGTTCATATTCATAAACTTTTCCTATCTGCATTTTTTGAACAACACAATTTTATCCAAAATAACTTTTCGCTCAACAAAAATTTTGTAATTATCTTAATACAATTTTAACCTTTTACTTTCTTTTGTCAACGCCTTGACATTTTTCTCGCCAGATACACAAACGGCGTATCTGCCAGACTGGTCACAATAAATATCACATAACTTGATAAGACAATCTGCCAAATAGTGCTTACCTTATGTATGCCATAAAACGCTCCGAATGTAAATAGCACATCATTCAAAAACTGCGACAACAATGTCGAACCGTTATTTCTAACCCACAAATATTTTTTTGAGTCGCCGCATTTTTTCTCTGTAAACTTCCACCACTTGTGATATGCCCACACGTCAAACTCCTGAACAATAGCATACACAAGCATACTCGTAATCATAAGTCTCGGCGTATTCGAAAATATGGTTTTCATTGCTCCCATTGCAAAATCATTTTCCGAAGGCGTATACAAAAGCCACCACTGCGAAAATACTATAAATATCATTGACGTTGCAATGCCAATATGAACAGCTTTTCTCGCATCTTCCTTGCCGTACACTTCGCTTATAATATCAGTCACCAAAAATGTCGAAGCAAACAAAACATTTCCAAGCGTCATTTCCATGCCGAAAGCATTTACCAAAATCAACACTTCAATATTTGCCGCAATCGTCGCAATCGCAGTGAAACAGTATAATCCCTGTTTGCCGAACAGTTTTAAAAACACAAGCTCACTTCCGTATATTATCAATATCGACAATAGTAATAATATTTCATTTTTATATATCGCCAATTTCGATAGCACTAATAACACTTCATTTGACATAATACTTATCCTCCATTTTTCTGCTATTTACAGTCCCTGCATCAATTTCTCTGCACGACCGGTCTATGTCATTTAAATCTAATTCTTATTTCATCCCACCCCAAAGTCCGTATTTTCAAGCAATATATCCACCCTGTCATTATCCGCAAATTTTGGATAAACATATTTCATAAATTCTTCTATCACTTTTGCATCCGGTTTTACCGGCATTCCGTTTTCTATCATTATATTAACGCAGACACGTTCAAAAAATTCAAGTCCCGTTTCTATATCATTTATCATAGAATCTGCCGTCTGTCCTGTAATTCCCTGAAGAAGATTTATCTCATCAAAATATTTTGCAATCACCCTTGGACTTTTTTCATCAATTCCTTTAACAAGATATTTTTCCCTAAGGTCATAATCAAAAGTTTCAAGTCCCAGCTTTATAATAGGCGTAACACCAATCTGTATAAACATATCTTTAAAAGAAGCCACCTCTGCTCTATGCATCCAATGGCACTCAAAATGAATGCTTTTAATATTCTTTTCCACACAGATTGTTCTTATCAGTTCCATTGTTTTCTTATCCAAATCAACAAAACTTCCTGAATTAATCACTTCTAACTGATGATACTTACCTGTCACTTGACTTAGTGCTTCTTTATTTATTCTAAAACACTCATCTTCATCTGTTGAGCAATCTAAATGATAGTCACAAAACCTGCACTTACGCCACTTACAGCCATCACCTACAAGCATAACAATCTCTCGCGGGTTCTTTTCTTCAATTATAGAATATCTAATTGGGTTAAAATCATCTGGCATTATACACTCCTTCTTCATATGTTTAATATCTGATTAAAATCTGTGCGCGGGAAAAACATTGTATTTTCATGTTTCACTTTTAAACATGCCTGCGGACACGTTAACTTGTTTGAGCGAAGCGCAGATTCGTAAGAACAACTACTTTTCCGCACCTCTGCGCTCCACAGCGGAGCGTTTAATCATATAGGAAATCCGAAGAAATTTCCTATATAACAAGTAAAAAAGAGCGCACTAAGGCGCTCTTTTTTAAGCCAGTATTTCTCTGGTATCTGCCCTTAGTTTTGTTTAAAAACAGGATGGTTACGAACTGTCTGTTATTCTATTTTTAGAGAAATGTATTATTACTCTTCAATAACTTCTACGGCTTCCTCTACTGTTTCTTCTATTGTTTCTTCTACTGCATCAACAACTTCAGTTTCCTCAGATTCAACAGTTTCTTCTATATTCTCTTCAAATTCCGTTATCATTATTGAGCCATCCGGATTCTCTCCTCCCGGGTTATCAGTACTCAGTTTAACAGAACTGTAACGCTTCATACCTGTACCTGCAGGAATTAATTTACCAATAATAACATTTTCCTTAAGACCAACAAGCGGATCAACTTTACCATTGATTGCAGCTTCAGTAAGAACTCTTGTTGTCTCCTGGAATGAAGCCGCTGACAGGAATGAATTTGTAGCAAGAGAAGCTTTTGTAATACCAAGCATAATCTGTGTACCTACAGCCTGCTCTTTACCTTCTGCCTCAAGTGCTTCATTTGTCTCATTAAAGTCAAGAACCTCAACTGTTGTTCCCGGCAGGAACTCTGAATCACCAGCTGTATCAACTTTAATCTTCTTAAGCATCTGACGAACAATTACTTCGATATGCTTATCGTTGATATCAACACCCTGAAGTCTGTAAACTTTCTGTACTTCACGAATCATATAATCCTGTACGGCACGAAGTCCCTTAATTTTCAAGAGGTCATGCGGATTAATACTACCTTCTGTAAGCTCATCACCGGCTTCAAGTACTGTTCCGTCAAGAATCTTAATTCTTGAACCGTAAGGAATAAGATATGCCTTTGATTCACCTGTTTCGTCGTTAGTCACAACGATTTCACGTTTCTTCTTTGTTTCCTTGATTTCAGCTTTTCCGCCAAACTCTGCGATAATTGCAAGTCCCTTTGGCTTTCTTGCTTCAAACAATTCTTCTACTCTAGGAAGACCCTGTGTGATATCGTCACCGGCAACACCACCGGTATGGAAAGTTCTCATAGTAAGCTGTGTACCAGGCTCACCAATTGACTGAGCTGCGATAATACCTACAGCTTCACCAACCTGTACTCTCTGTCCTGTTGCCATGTTGGCACCATAACATTTTGCACAAACGCCAACATGTGACTTACATGTAAGGATAGTTCTAATCTTAACCTTTGTAGCACCTGTCGCAACAATCTTAGCTGCGCGCTTTGGTGTTATCATATGATTTGCCTTAACAATCATGTTTCCATCTGCGTCAAAAATAGATTCTGCAGATGTTCTTCCTGTAATTCTTTCTTCAAGACTTTCAATAACTTCGTTACCGTCTACTAAAGCTTCAATTTCCATAAATGGAATCGCTTTGCCTTCACAGCAGTCAAGATTATGAATAATCAATTCCTGTGAAACGTCTACGAGTCTTCTTGTAAGGTAACCTGAATCGGCTGTTCTTAACGCTGTATCGGAAAGACCTTTACGAGCACCATGCGCTGAAATAAAGTATTCCAAAACGTCAAGACCTTCACGGAAGTTTGACTTGATAGGAAGTTCAATTGTCTTACCAGTTGTATCTGCCATAAGACCACGCATACCTGCAAGCTGTTTAATCTGCTTGTCAGAACCACGGGCTCCCGAATCTGCCATCATAAAGATGTTGTTATATTTGTCAAGACCGCCAAGCAGTGCACTTGTAATTTCATTATCGGCTGCCTGCCATGTCTCAATAACTTCTTTATATCTTTCTTCATCTGTTAAGAATCCACGACGGTAATGCTTTGTGATTTCATCAACAGTTGCACTTGCATCTGCAAGAATCTGCTTTTTAGCTTCCGGAACTGTCATATCCGAAACGGAAACTGTCATAGCTGCGATTGTTGAATATTTGTAACCCATAGCCTTGATGTCATCAAGTACTTCCGCAGTCTTTGTTGCACCGTGGTTATTAATTACTTTTTCAAGAATCTGTTTTAACTGTTTCTTTCCAACGTGAAAATCAACTTCAAGCTTAAGATAATCTTCATCTGATTCTCTCTTTACAAAGCCCAAATCCTGTGGAAGGATTTCATTGAAAAGGCATCTTCCCAATGTAGTATCAATGATACCTGAAATTTCTTCTCCTGCGCCGTTAAATACAGTTCTCTTTACTTTTATTCTCTGGTGAAGAGAAATTTCTTTATTTTCATATGCTAAAATAGCCTGATTTACATCACTGAAATAATGTCCGAGTACATCAAGCGCCTCACAAATTACTACTCTGTCGTCAGTCTGATATTTAATAAGATCGTGAGATGTAATCTTTCCTCCGTTAAGGTCTGATTTGATTTCATCATCTGACTGATAAATCTTTGCTTTTGCGGAAACTTTAGATGCAGCTTCTTCATCCTTTGTATAATCAACCATCTTATCCATTGTCAGATAGTAAATACCAAGTACCATATCCTGTGAAGGAACTGCTACCGGTGCACCGTCCGATGGTTTTAAAAGGTTGTTTGGTGAAAGCAGAAGGAATCTGCACTCTGCCTGAGCCTCAACTGAAAGTGGAAGATGAACAGCCATCTGGTCACCATCAAAGTCGGCATTGAAAGCTGTACATACCAGTGGATGAAGCTTAATAGCCTTACCTTCTACAAGGATTGGCTCGAAAGCCTGAATACCAAGTCTGTGAAGTGTAGGCGCACGGTTTAACATAACCGGATGTTCTTTGATTACTTCTTCAAGTACATCCCAAACTTCTGTCTGAAGTCTTTCTACCATCTTCTTAGCACTCTTAATATTGTGAGCTGTTCCATTAGCCACTAACTCTTTCATTACGAATGGTTTGAATAATTCAATAGCCATCTCTTTTGGAAGACCACACTGATAAATCTTAAGCTCAGGTCCTACAACGATAACTGAACGTCCTGAATAGTCAACACGCTTACCAAGTAAGTTCTGACGGAAACGTCCCTGCTTACCTTTAAGCATATCTGAAAGTGACTTGAGAGCTCTGTTGCCAGGGCCTGTTACGGCTCTTCCGCGTCTTCCGTTATCAATCAATGCGTCAACAGCTTCCTGAAGCATTCTCTTTTCATTTCTTACGATAATTTTAGGAGCACCTAACTCAAGAAGTCGTTTCAGACGATTGTTTCTATTGATAATTCTTCTATATAAATCATTTAAGTCTGAGGTTGCAAATCTGCCGCCGTCAAGCTGAACCATCGGTCTTAAATCCGGTGGTATTACCGGAATAACGTCCATAATCATCCATTCAGGTCTGTTTCCTGAACTTCTGAATGCTTCAAATACTTCAAGTCTCTTAACAATTTTTGCTTTTTTCTGACCTGTCGCCTCAAATAATTCTGTCTTTAATTCTTCTGCTTCCTTATCAAGGTCAATTGCCATAAGAAGTTCTTTAATTGCTTCAGCACCCATACCTACTCTGAATTTGCCCTCAAATTCATCATAAGCTTCTCTAAATTCCTTCTCTGATAATACCTGCTTATAATCCAATGTTGTATCCATTGGGTCAAGCACGATATATGAAGCAAAATATAATACCTTTTCTAATACCCTTGGTGAAATATCAAGGATTAATCCCATTCTTGAAGGGATGCCTTTAAAATACCAGATATGTGATACCGGTGTCGCAAGTTCAACACAGCCCATGCGTTCTCTACGAACGCTTGCTTTTGTCACTTCAACTCCACATCTGTCACAGACTACACCCTTATATCTGATTTTTTTATACTTACCACAATGACATTCCCAGTCTTTGCTAGGTCCAAAAATTTTCTCACAGAACAAACCGTCCTTTTCAGGCTTTAATGTTCTGTAGTTAATTGTTTCAGGCTTAGTTACCTCTCCTAATTCATCTTTGTCGCCAACTTTTCTTGTTGCCCACTCTCTGATTTTGTCAGGGGAAGCAAGACTGATTCTGATTTTGTCAAATGATACCTGTTCACTAACATTATTGTCTGCCATCATCAAATCTCCCTTCTATCTTTATTCTTCCGTTCCGTCTTCTGCCACGTTTCCGTCAGCATCAACTGTCTGGAGCTCTTCGCCTACAAATTCCTGAGTCTGATATCCTGCCTGCGCAAATTCACGGCTGTCTTCTTTATTCTGAGTATAATTCTTATCACTGTTAAGAATTGCATTAAAGTTTGTTTCGCCGTAATCAGTACTTTCTTTCAGTTCAACCTCGTTATCATTTTCGTCAAGTACCTTTACATCTAACGCAAGTGACTGAAGTTCCTTTATAAGAACCTTAAATGATTCAGGGATTCCCGGCTGAGGGATGTTTTCACCCTTAATAATTGCTTCGTAAGTCTTAACACGTCCCACAACGTCATCGGACTTAACTGTCAAAATTTCCTGCAATGTATAAGATGCACCGTAAGCTTCCAGTGCCCAAACTTCCATTTCACCAAATCTCTGTCCACCAAACTGTGCTTTACCGCCGAGTGGCTGCTGTGTTACTAATGAATAAGGACCTGTTGAACGTGCATGAATCTTATCATCAACCAAGTGATGAAGTTTCAGGTAATGCATGAACCCGATTGTAACAGGGCTGTCAAAATAGTCTCCTGTTCTTCCGTCTCTAAGTCTTACTTTACCATCTCTTGCAATAGGAACGCCCTTCCATTCTTCTCTGTGGTCAAGATGTTCTCCAAGATATTCCATAACCTCAGGTCTTAAAGTATCTTTATACTTCTTTTGGAAATCTTCCCATTCAGTATTAGCATAATCATCTGCAAGCTCAAGTGTATCCATAATGTCAATCTCGTCTGCACCGTCAAATACAGGGGTCGCAATATTAAATCCTAATACTTTTGCCGCAAGACTCAAATGAATTTCAAGAACCTGACCGATATTCATACGTGAAGGTACGCCCAATGGGTTAAGCACGATATCAAGCGGTCTTCCGTTTGGAAGGAACGGCATATCTTCTACAGGTAATACACGGGAAACTACACCCTTGTTACCGTGACGACCAGCCATCTTGTCACCAACTGAAATTTTTCTCTTCTGTGCAATATATATACGAACTGACTCATTTACACCTGGTGCAAGTTCGTCACCGTTCTCTCTCTTGAATACCTTTGCATCAACAATGATACCTGATTCACCGTGAGGAACTTTGAGTGAAGTATCTCTCACTTCTCTTGCTTTCTCACCAAAGATAGCTCTTAAAAGTCTTTCTTCCGGTGTAAGCTCTGTTTCTCCCTTAGGTGTAACTTTACCTACAAGAATATCTCCTGCACGAACTTCGGCACCAATTCTTATGATACCTCTCTCATCAAGGTCTTTTCTTGCTTCATCACCGACACCCGGAACATCATTTGTAATTTCTTCAGGTCCGAGCTTAGTATCTCTTGCTTCTGTTTCGTATTCTTCTATATGAATAGATGTATAAACATCATCCTGAACCAATCTTTCACTTAACAGTACAGCATCCTCGTAGTTATAACCTTCCCAAGTCATGAAACCAATAAGCGGATTCTTGCCGAGAGCGATTTCACCATTAGATGTTGATGCACCGTCAGCAATAACTTCTCCTGCTTCAACATGGTCGCCCTTAAATACGATTGAACGCTGGTTATAACAGTTACTCTGGTTACTTCTTGAGAACTTAATTAACTTATAAGTTTCTTTTTCTCCATTGTCATCATATCTGATTGTGATTTCTTTAGATGTCGAACGCTCTACAACACCGGCACGTTTGGCAACAACACATACTCCTGAGTCCACAGCCGCTTTTGCTTCCATTCCCGTACCAACTACAGGAGCTTCTGTTGTCATAAGCGGAACTGCCTGTCGCTGCATGTTAGAACCCATGAGGGCACGGTTAGCATCATCGTTCTCAAGGAACGGAATCATTGATGTTGCAACAGAGAATACCATTCTAGGAGAAACGTCCATAAGGTCAATTCTCTTCTTGTCAAACTGTGATGTTTCTTCTCTGTAACGTCCTGATACATTATTGTTTACAAAATATCCGTCATCATCAAGAGGCTCATTAGCCTGTGCTACTGTATAATTATCTTCCTCATCTGCAGTAAGATAAATTACTTCATCTGTTACTCTAGGATTTTTAGGGTCTGATTTGTCAACTACTCTGTAAGGAGCTTCTACAAATCCATACTCATCAAGTCTTGCAAATGAAGCAAATGAGTTAATCAAACCGATGTTAGGTCCTTCAGGTGTTTCAATAGGACACATTCTTCCGTAATGTGTATAGTGAACATCTCGAACCTCAAATCCTGCACGGTCTCTTGAAAGACCACCAGGTCCTAACGCTGACAAACGTCTCTTATGTGTAAGTTCTCCCAATGGGTTATTCTGGTCCATAAACTGTGACAGCTGTGAACTTCCGAAAAATTCCTTTACTGCTGCAGTTACAGGTTTTATATTAATTAATGTCTGTGGAGAAACGCCTTCCAAATCCTGTGTTGTCATTCTCTCACGAACAACTCTTTCCATTCTTGAAAGACCAATTCTGTACTGGTTCTGTAATAATTCACCAACGGCACGAATACGTCTGTTTCCTAAATGGTCAATATCATCCTGATTACCAATACCATATTCGATATTCATGCAATAATTAATTGATGCAAAAATATCTTCTTTTGTGATGTGCTTTGGAATCAATTCATGAACGCGTCTCTTAATAGCATCCTTTAATTCTTCCTCAGTCTCATTTTCTTCTAAAATTTCTGCAAGTACCGGATAGTAAACATCTTCATTTACTCCAAGTTCTTTGCAGTCAAAATCTACATATGCAGCAATATCAACTACCATGTTAGAAAGAACTTTTTCATTCTTCATATCAGTCTGAATCATTACTGACGGTACAGCTGCATTTTGAATTTTAACAGCCAATTCCTCTGAAACAATAGTTCCTGCTTCTGCGAGAACTTCTCCTGTTGTCATATCAATAACATCTTCAGCAAGCGTATGGCCTTTTATTCTATTCTTATATGCAAGTTTTTTATTATATTTGTAACGTCCGACTCTTGCAAGATCATATCTCTTTGCATCAAAGAACATACCCGCAATAATAGATTCTGCACTATCCACGCTCAAAGGCTCACCCGGACGAATCTTCTTGTAGAGTTCGAGAAGTCCTTCTTCGTAATTTGTGCTTGGATCTTTTTCAAATGTTGCAGTAAGCTTTTCTTCTTCGCCAAACAATTCTGTGATTTCTGCATTTGTTCCTACGCCTAATGCTCTTACAAGCACTGTTACAGGAACTTTTCTTGTTCTGTCCACACGCACATAAAAAATATCATTTGAATCTGTCTCATATTCTAACCATGCACCACGATTTGGAATCACCTGTGACGTATATAATTCCTTACCTACTTTATCGTGTGCTATAACATAGTAGATTCCCGGTGAACGAACTAACTGGCTTACGATAACACGCTCTGCTCCATTAATAACGAATGTACCTGTTTCGGTCATAAGCGGTAAATCTCCCATGAATATATCATGTTCCGTAAATTCACCGGTTTCTTTGTTATGAAGTCTGACCTTAACCTTTAAAGGTGCTGCATAAGTTGCATCCCTTTCCTTGCATTCTTCAATTGTGTATTTTTTGTCTTCTTCACACAATTTAAAGTCAACAAACTCAAGGCTTAAGTTCTGGCCATAGTCTTCAATAGGAGATATATCCTCAAGTACCTCCTTAAGACCTGTCGTCAGGAACCAGTTATATGAATCTCTCTGAACCTCAATAAGATTCGGCATTTCCAAAACTTCTTTCTGTCTGGAATAACTCATACGAATACTTTTTCCTGCTTTAACAGGGCGAATTCTGTTCTTCTCCATTGACATTACACTCCTTGTCTTTATTTTATAAGTTATTTGCTTTATTTTTCTTAATAAAATTAAGTTTTTCTAAGAAAAACCACCTTTGTCATCTGTCAAAAGGGCGCACTATCCCCTTTAACTAGGCGTAGCAAATTTTACTATATCACTAAACAAAAAGAGAGTCAACCATTTTTTTCAAAAATTGCAGACTCCATTTTATAATATATAACTATATTCTCTTTTTCGCATTTATCGCTTTGGTAAATCTCCTAT
>ENA-OZAJ01001219-OZAJ01001219.1-human-gut-metagenome-genome-assembly--contig:-NODE-1219-length-10218-cov-5.219128_pt1 | contig 10218 bp, 7 predicted proteins | sample MGYA00243301_ERZ653499 | MGnify/ENA primary metagenome ERZ653499 (study PRJEB26926, sample SAMN06165039) | human gut metagenome | biome: ENVO:00009003; feature: ENVO:2100002; material: ENVO:00002003... | reverse complement strand
ATGTAGCTCCGACTCGTGGGCTCGGAGATGTGTATAAGAGACAGATCTGTCTGTTCCCCCGTCCGAAAGGAATCATCACTGCGCTTCCCACAGAAATACTTTGTTCCAGTTCCGGCGGAATTATATATCCGAAAGGCCGGTCTAATTTTTCATGTGAAATATTTATGATAATATTTGCAAATTTCATTTGACCGAACCTCCCTTAAAATTTTTGAATGGGTATGACTTTTTAAGACATACCCACACATTATTGTGTTAATACTGATTATTTTACAGTTCTAAAACAGTTGACTAAAAGCATAGTTACTGTCATCGGACCAACTCCGCCCGGTACAGGTGTGATTGCCGAAGCTATCTTTGAAACTTCCTCAAAGTCAACGTCTCCGCAAAGTTTTCCATTTTCATCTCTGTCCATTCCGACATCAATTACTGCCGCACCTTCTTTAACATAATCTGCCGTAACAAATTTTGCCTTTCCGATTGCCGCTATCAAAATGTCTGCTCGCTTTGTAACTTCTTTCAAATCTTTTGTTTTTGAATGGGTTATTGTAACCGTCGCATTTTCTTTGAGCATAAGCATTGACATAGGTTTTCCTACAATATTGCTTCTGCCGATGATTACACATTCTTTTCCGGCAATTTCAATTCCCGTGCGCTTTAACATTTCAATAATTCCTGCCGGTGTGCACGGAAGAAATGTTTCCTCACCAATTACCATTTTTCCGACATTTACAGGATGAAAACCGTCTACGTCTTTGCTGCTGTCTATTGCAAGAAGAATTTTGCTCTCATCAATATGTTTAGGAAGTGGCAGCTGTACCAAAATGCCATTCACTGCTTTATCTTCATTTAAATTTTTAACTACTGCGAGAAGTTCTTCTTCCGTTGTCTCCTCCGGAAGTGCCAGTGTTCTTGAATTAATACCAACATACTCACACGCTTTTTCTTTATTTCGCACATATACTGCTGAAGCCGGGTCATTTCCCACTTTTACTACTGCAAGAGTAATCTCAATTCCCTGCTCTTTATATGCGCTTACTTTTTCCTTCAATTCATCTTTAATCTGCTTGGAAATCTCTTTCCCGTCAATAATCTTTGCCATAATCCCTCCACTTTTTAAGCAAATATCATCCTGCTCTGTAATTAATATATTTCAATATTCTGAATTATTTAGAATAATCCTGTTATTTTTCCTTCATCTGTCAAATCAATACCAAAAGCTGCAGGTTTCTTTGAAAGTCCCGGCATTGTCATAATACTTCCGGTAATAGCAACGACAAATCCTGCTCCTGCTGAAATATAAACCTCACGAATATTAATCTTAAATCCTGTAGGTCTGCCGAGCTTATCTTTGTCATCTGACAGTGAATACTGTGTTTTTGCCATACATACAGGATATTCGCCGCATCCCATATTTTCTATATTTGCAATTGCTTTTTCTGCTTCAGGAGAATAAGTAACTCCGTCCGCTCCATAAATTTCTTTTGCGACTGTCTCAATCTTTTCTTTTATTGATTTGTCATCCGTATAAAGCGGCGCATAATTTGAAGGTTTTGTTTCTATTGTTTCAATAACTTTCTCTGCAAGAGCAAGTCCGCCTTCTCCGCCTTTTGCCCAAACTTCAGCAAGTGCAAATTCGCACCCTCTTTCCTCACAGAATTTCTTAATATATTCGTATTCTGCATCTGTATCTGTAATAAACTGATTCAATGTAACAACTACAGGCACACCGAATTTCTGCAAGTTTTCAATATGCTTTTCAAGATTTACAATTCCTCTTTCGAGTGCTTCAAGGTTTTCCTCTGAAAGTTTATCCTTCGGTACTCCTCCGTTATATTTAAGTGCTCTTACTGTTGCAACCAAAACAACACAGTCAGGTGTAAGTCCTGCTTTTCTGCACTTAATATCCATAAATTTCTCTGCACCCAAATCTGCTCCGAAACCTGCTTCCGTAATAACGTAGTCAGCCATTTTGAGCGCTGTCTTTGTTGCCTTTACGGAATTACATCCGTGTGCAATATTTGCAAAAGGTCCACCATGAACCAGTGCGGGCGTATGCTCTAATGTCTGAATAAGGTTAGGCTTCATTGCATCTTTTAATAATGCAGCCATCGAACCTACCGCTTTAATTTCTTTTGCTGTTACAGGCTTTCCGTCATAAGTGTATGCAACGATTATTTTGCCTAATTTATCTTTCAAATCAGCGTAATCAGTTGCAAGACAGAGAATTGCCATAATTTCTGAAGCGACTGTTATTACAAAATGGTCTTCTCTTACAGTTCCGTCAACTTTTCTTCCAAGTCCTACAATTATATTTCTTAAAACTCTGTCATTAATGTCAACACATCTCTTCCATACAACCTGCTTCGGGTCGATGTTTAATTCATTTCCCTGCTGAATAGAATTGTCAAGCATTGCGGCGAGAAGATTGTTTGCCGCTGTAATTGCATGAAAATCACCTGTAAAATGAAGATTCAAATCTTCCATAGGAACTACTTGTGCATATCCGCCGCCTGCCGCTCCGCCTTTAATGCCAAAGCAAGGTCCAAGTGACGGCTCTCTTAATGCAATCACTGATTTTTTGCCCAGCTTGCCAAAAGCCTGTCCGAGACCAACCGTGACCGTAGTCTTTCCTTCTCCTGCCGGAGTCGGATTGATAGCCGTCACAAGAATCAGCTTTCCATCTTTATTGTCTTTTATTTTGTCATAATATTCATTAGATATCTTTGCTTTATACTTTCCGTATAATTCCAAATCATCTTCTGACATTCCCAGCTGTTCTGCAACATTTTTAATTGGCAGCATTTTCGCTTCCTGTGCAATTTCAATATCAGTTTTCATTTCAATTCTCCTCTCGTTATTTACTATTCACTTTGAATCATTTGTTCAAATTCTTCTAAACTCATAATAACTTTTCGTGGCTTATTTACTTCTTCCTGTCCCACAACTCCTGCCTCATAAAGCTGCTCCATAACTCTTGCAGCCCGGTTAAATCCAACCTTAAACTGCCTTTGAATCATACTTGTAGAGCCTTTTTGCTTCTCTATACACAACCTGCCCGCGTCAGCAAAAATCGGATCTCTGTCACCGCCATTTGCCATTGCTTCACTGTCTGTTGTAAGTTTTGCATCTATAGATTCATCATACTCAGCTTCACCGCTGTTATTTATTATAAAATTAACTGTATCAGTAATTTCTTTATCAGAAACATACGCACCCTGCACACGAACCGGTTTTACATAGCCTGCCGGATAAAAAAGCATATCACCGTTTCCTAAAAGCTTTTCTGCACCATTCATATCTATAATAGTTCTTGAGTCTGTACCTGATGCAACTGTAAGGGCAACTCTTGAAGGAATATTTGCTTTAATAAGACCGGTGATTACATCTACTGACGGTCTCTGCGTCGCAATTACCATATGGATTCCGGCTGCTCTTGCAAGCTGTGCCAGACGGCATATTGCCTCTTCTACTTCTTTTGCCGCAACCATCATTAAATCTGCCAGCTCGTCTATTACAATCAATATCTGCGGCATTTTTTCTAATGGCTCATCCTCTGAAAAATCGCCGTTTGCAACTTTTGCATTATAGCTTGCGATGTCTCTTGCACCCGCATTTGCAAATTTTTTGTAACGTGTTGTCATTTCTGCAACTGCCCAGTTAAGAATCCCCGCAGCTTTCTTAGGATCTGTAACTACATCATAAAGAAGATGTGGAATCTTGTTGTATACTTGAAATTCTACGACCTTAGGGTCAATCACAATAAGCCTTACATCTTCCGGTGTTGTCCTGTATAGAATACTCATTAGAATAGAGTTTGTAAATACAGATTTTCCCGAACCTGTCGTTCCCGCAATAAGCATATGTGGCATCTTTGCAATATCTGCAACTACTACTCTTCCTGCAATATCTTTTCCTGCCGGAAATGCAAGATTTGACTTATGCGTCCTTAATTCCTTCGACATAAGCAGCTCTTTCAAATAAACAGGGTCTCTTCCCTCATTCGGAATTTCAATTCCCACAGCCGCCTTTCCCGGTATGGGCGCTTCAATACGAATGTCCGCTGCGGCCATATTAAGCTTAATGTCATCTGCCAATCCTGTTATGCGGCTTACTTTTGTTCCAAGCTCCGGCTGCAGCTCATATCTTGTAACTGACGGTCCTTTACTTACGTTTGTAACTTCTACATTTACACCAAAATTGGCGAGAACCTGCTTTAATTTATTTGCTGTCTGCATCAGCGATGCCTTTGTCGCTCCTCCGACACTTCCCGGATTTTCCTTAAGTAATGTATACGGAGGCTTTTTATATTTTAACTTTTTCTTAGCAGGCGCAATGATTTTTCCTTCTGAAGACGCTTTCTTTAGAGGCTCTTCTCCCACATTTCCAAAAGTATTGTGCCCTGCATCAGATACACCGGATTCCGAAAGTCCGTAAGGTTTCCTCTTCATAGCCGCTTTGGCGGACTCACTGACTATAATCCTTTCCTTTGGATGAAATTCACCGTCCGAAGCATGCTCGTCAGCTTTAGGCTCTGCCGGCTTATCTAAGCCGTCTATTTTTATCTGCTTACTGCCTCCGGCTTCTTCGTATGTATACGTGACCGGATCTTGCTGCATTTGCAAGGTCAAATCATCATCAATACCTTCTATATGTATTTCCGTTTCTGCCACGGGATTTTTTGCAAAATCTTTATCTGCATGTATTTCATGTACTTCCTGTTTATTATCCTTGCGTCTTCCACGCTTTTCTCTAACCGGCTCAAGCGTTGTATCTCCAAAGTCTACGCCTCTTGTCTTAACACGCTCATTACGTTTTTCTTCTTTTCGCTTGTTTCTTTCTATTTCATTTGCTTCTTTTCTAATCTGCGATTCTTCTTTAATATTTTCGTATGCGCTTTGGCTTCGTCTTTTTATAAATCCCATTAAAGATTTTTCCGTAAACAGCACAAGTGATATTATTAATAACACTGCCGCAACAATATACGCCCCTGTCAGTCCAAGCAGTGAATGAAGTATTTTCCCGAAGAAACTGCCCGTTACACCACCGCTTACAATTCCACCGGCGCCAATCTTATAAAAATAACCAAAGCCTTTTGTACTCTCACCGTAAGTAAACAAATGGAACAGCATGCATCCATCTATAAAGAACATTATAACTGCTGTAATTTTTGCAATAGACTTTGTATTTGCATCGTTATAGGCAATAAGTCCTACAAGTACAAAAAGCGCAATCGGGAAGACATATCCCATGCTGCCAAACAGCCCCAGCATGGCACTTCTAAGCGCATCCCCAACAATTCCGCATATTCCAAAATTACTTAGGAACAATAAAAGCGCCACGGCTACAGAAATCCAAATATATACTTCCGTAACCATTTTTTTGCGTCTCTGTGCCAGTTCCGCATTTCTCTTCCTCGTAACAGCAGCTTTTTTCGCACTGCTTTTTGAACTTGTATTTGATTTTCTGCCATTACTCTTACTCTTTGTATTGGCCACTTTTACACCTCATTTTCTACTCTTTATATAATATAAGCTTTCGTGATTTCGTCCTATTATGAGACAAAAAATGATGCCACAACAGCTATAACTCCAACAAAAAGACAGTATCCTGAAAAACACTTGAATTTTTTATTCTTAACAACCTGAAGCATTATCTTAATGCACACATATCCTGTAACTGCTGCGACTATGCCACCTACAACATAACAAACTGCTCCTGTTGAAGCAATATCTGTTTTCATATCAGGTATCTTGACAATACCGGCACCTATAATTGCAGGTATTGACATAATAAATGAATATTTCACTGCAAAATCTCTTCTAAGTCCACTCAAAAACCCTGCTGTTATGGTTGTTCCTGAACGTGATAATCCCGGAAGTGTAGCTATTCCCTGGCACACGCCGATAAACAATGCATTAAAATATGATGTTCCTTTCGGTGTTTTACTTCCATCCGGAACATTCTCCGCTATAAACAATAAAATTGCTGTAATTATAAGACATATTCCCGGAACGATTAATGTTCCCATTGCCCTGTCTACCATCTCTCCGCCTAAAATTCCTATTATTCCTGTTGGAATAGTAGACACAATTATAAGCATAGCAAATTTCCTGTATGCATTTTTTATTATCTTTTTGTATATCGGAGTTTCTTTAGTTCTTTTAGATTTTATGTACATGCAGACATTGTATAAAGAATCTGCAACAATACCCACTCCATCGACAAACAGTCTGAAAATATCTTTCCAAAACACCGCAAAAACTGCTATCAGCGTTCCTATATGCAGGAAAACATCAAATGATATCCCCACCTCATCCATTCCTAATAATTGTTGAAATATCACCAAATGACCTGAACTGCTTACCGGCAAAAACTCTGCAATTCCCTGTATCAGCCCCATCAGTATCGCTTCCAATAACTTCATATGCTGCTCCTATTATCTTTTGTTAACCATAGTCTATAATATTCTACTATTTTTTAACTGCATATTCAAGAAAAAAAGGTGTTTTATGGCCTGTCATTCATGTTTTAACTACATTTTACCTATTTTTATATTGGTCACTCAATTTATACATCATGTTTATCAATCAAATTATACAGTTTGTCCATCGCCGCCTTTAATCCACCGATTTCATTAATAATGCCTTCCTCAACCGTCTGCTTTCCAACAAGAATGCTTCCCACATCTTTTGTCAGCACTTCTGTCTCTGTCATTAATTCTGTAAACCTGCTTTCCTTAATATCGCAGTGATGCACAACAAACCAGTTTATACGCTCCTGAATTTTTTTAAAGTATTCATAAGTCTGCGGCACCCCTATAAACATTCCGTTCATTCTCACAGGATGTATTACCATTGTACCCGTCGGAACAATAAACGAATAATCTGTTGATACCGCCAGAGGAACTCCAATCGAGTGACTTCCTCCAAGCACAAGCGAAACTGTTGGCTTGCTTAAGCTTGCAATCATTTCCGCTATGGCAAGTCCGCACTCTACGTCGCCGCCAACCGTATTTATAATGACAAGAAGTCCGTCCGTCTCCTTATCATCCTCCACCTTTGCAAGTTGTGGCAGAATGTGCTCATATTTTGTCGCCTTCGTTCCCGACGCTACATTTTCATGTCCTTCAATTTCACCGATTATACTTAATAAATGTATCTTTTTATGCCGTCCATTATTATCAAGTTCTGCCTGTCCATACTCTTTTATCTCATCCATAAATAAAACCCTCCACACTAAATATTAGTATGGAAGGCTTTATAAAAATTATTCTTATCAAAAACCTGATTATGACATTTTATGAATTTTATTTTCTTGTATGCAATTATTATTAAATACTGACATTATCACTGCTTATATTATCGATACTCTTTTACTATATCGTATTTGAGATTTCCTCCAAATATATCAAGCGCACTTCCGATTGTAAAATCAAGTCTTCCGTTTGAAATCTTTTCAAAATTTTCAATTTGCTCTGCCGTAGAAATACCCCCCGCATAAGTAATTGGGGTTCTGTCCCACTCTGACAATAGCTTTACCAAGTCTTCGTCCATTCCATTTCCTCTGCCTTCGACATCTACTCCGTGGATAAGAAACTCATCACAGTATTCCGACATTTTTTCTAAAGTCTTCATATCAACTTTTACATCGGTAAATTTCTGCCAGCGGTCAGTAACAATATAATAATCGTCATCTTTTCTGCGGCAGCTCAAATCCAAAACAATATGCTCTTTTCCGACAGCCTCTGACAATAATTTAAGATTTTCATAATTAACTTTCCCATCTTTAAAAACAAAGGATGTAACAATAACATGTGCTGCTCCCGCCTCAATGTAATCCTCGGCATTTTTATTATTGACACCTCCGCCTATCTGCATCCCCTGCGGATAACTTTTCAGTGCCTTAATTGCCTGTTCTCTTGATTGTTCAAAAAATTCTGAATCCAAAGAATTTAATATAATTATGTGTCCGCCTTTTAGCCTGTCTTTTTTATAAAGTTCTGCAAAATATTCTGCTCCTCTTTCAGACACAAAGTTTTCCTCCGCTCTGTTTCCTTCATCCTTCAGGCTGCCGCCCACAAGCTGTTTCACTTTTCCGTTATGTATATCTATGCAAGGTCTGAATTTCAATTTATCACTCCAATCCTGTTCATTAAATTACAACTTATTTTTTATTTATTATAATATCATTAATATGCTTTGTCTATCCATGAAAATTTCTTACAAAGCTTTTATTTTAATTGTTTTTTATTTGGCGTTATTATATAATTATTTTCGTTAAAGTGACTACATGAAAGGAGTTCTTACTATGCTGAAAGTTAACAATTTAAAGAAAAAGTTCGTAAGATTTAATTCTAAAAAGCAAAAAGAAGAATTTTACGCCGACAACGGCATTTCCTTCGAGGCTAAAGACGGCGAAATCATAGGCATATTGGGGCCAAACGGTGCCGGCAAAACCACTCTTCTCAGAATGATTGGAGGAATACTGATTCCAACAGAAGGCACTATTGATTTTGACGGTTTGAATTATCAAAACAACGAAATAGAAATCAAGAAAAGCATCGCTTATCTGTCAGGAAATACAAAAATATATAATTCCATTTCTACATATGAACTGCTCAAAATGTGCTGTGACTTCTATGGTGTTGATAAAGATACTGCCGAAGCACGTATTAATGAAATTTCCCAAATTCTAAATATGAAAGATTTTCTACACAACAAAATTGCAAATCTTTCCACCGGACAGACTCAGCGTGTCAATATCGCCAGATGTCTTGTACACAATCCCAAATATTATATTTTGGACGAAGCAACAAGCGGCCTCGATATTATTTCCAGCCAAATCATTCTAGACTTTATTAAGACCGAAAAACAAAAAGGTAAAACTATTTTATATTCCACACATTATATGGAAGAAGCTGAAAATATTTGCGACAATGTAATAATGCTTAACAATGGGGTTATTATCAGACAGGGAACTCCTGCACAAATCAAAGAAGATACATGTACAACAAATCTCCGTGACGCTTTTTTCACATTAATAGGAGGTGTTTCTGATGAAAAATAATTTAAAAAACATTCTAAAAAAAGAACTCCGTGAAACATTTAGAGATAAAAAATCTCTTTCCATGATGCTTCTTATGCCTATCATGATACCCGTTCTCGTTTTTGGAATGTCCGCATTTTTTGAGGTTCAGATAAATAAACCTGTCAGTGACTACAATAACATCGGATTTAATTACGAACTTAGTGATGCAGAACAGAGCATCGCAAAAGAGCTAAACATAAAAGTTACCAGTTCCGACACAGATGAGCTTAAAAAGAAATACGAAAATGATGAATTAGATTTGTACATTACAAAAGACGGTACAAAATATGTCATTAACGGAAATGACAACGAAACAACAAGTTATGCTTCTTCCCTTATGGAATCGTATTTTTCGGCTTACAAAGAATATCTGCAAAATCAATATTTATCGAGTAAAGATATTTCCGCAAAAGACGTTATAAACATCATCACTGTAGATGAAAATATTTCTGCTAAAGAAAACTTTTTTGGAAATTATATAATTAATTATTCATTTTTATTTATAATTATGGCAATCGCTGTCTCTGCAATGTATCCGGCAACAGACGCAACTGCCGGTGAAAAAGAAAGAGGAACTTTAGAAACGCTGCTCACTTTTCCAATAAAAAGCAGAGATATTATAATCGGGAAGTATTTAAGCGTAACTCTTTCCTCAATAATTACCGGTGTCCTAAGTCTTCTTCTGACCATTGTGGCACTCTCTATATCCAATAGAACTTTTGATATATATAAGGATGTCGATTTAATGCTGTCACCGTTAAGTATTGTTTTTGCGTCAGTAGTTATTATAGCCTACTCTTTTTTAATAAGCGGATTATGTATTGCCGTGGCAAGCAAGTCAAAAACCTTTAAAGAAGCTCAAAGTGCTCTAACACCATTGATGTTCATCTCATTCTTTCCGGGAATGATTGCATTTTTAGCGAAGTTAAGCTCCAGCGCTCTTTTATCTCTAGTACCGTTTTTGAATTATACATTAATATTTACTGATATCACAAACAATAATATTAACTATTTAAACATTTTCTTAATGCTGCTGTCTACATTGATTATTATTGCAGTTGTGCTGGCACTTATTATCAGACCTGTCTCTTATACACATCTCCGAGCCCACGAGACGGAGCTACATCT
>ENA-OZAJ01001218-OZAJ01001218.1-human-gut-metagenome-genome-assembly--contig:-NODE-1218-length-10219-cov-6.011019_pt1 | contig 10219 bp, 9 predicted proteins | sample MGYA00243301_ERZ653499 | MGnify/ENA primary metagenome ERZ653499 (study PRJEB26926, sample SAMN06165039) | human gut metagenome | biome: ENVO:00009003; feature: ENVO:2100002; material: ENVO:00002003... | reverse complement strand
GCATTTTGGCAACGCAGATGCCGTGCCGCAGCTGCCGGAGCGGTGCTTAAGCCGCGAGGCGGGAATTGTGCGGTGTTGCCCAAATCCTCCGCCAGTTAAAAACCTGATCTTTGCCCATTTTACTCTTTATAAGATACATACAAATATAAAAGCAGCCACCCCCGCAGCATGGCATGACACTGCGGGGGTGGCTGTTATTTATGGAAGGTAGTAACTGTCAGGGATAAATCAGGCAGAAGCCTTTTCGCTGTTCTTTTCGCTCTTGGCATAGCTCTTGAAAGAGTTGACCACGATGGTGATGCCCAGAACGATCAGCAGGATAGCGATGATCAACTGCAGACCGTTTGCGATGAACACAGCACCCCAGGTGGTTTCGCCAGCGGGGATGGTGGTAGAAGCTGCGGTCTGGATGGCCTTGACCATAGCAATCAGGCGCTGAACCAGAGCAGTGAAGGTGACGCACAGCATGATGATCAGCGGCGGGAACAGCATCTTGTTGTTGCGGCCGGTGACCTTCAGGAAGACGCACAGGGTAACCAGAACCAGAGCGCTCAGCAGCTGGTTGGCGGAACCGAACAGCGGCCAGATGTTGGCATAGCCGACCTGGGTCAGCAGGAAGCCGAATGCCAAGGTGATGATGGTGGAGAAGTAGGTGTTGCAGAACAGCTTACGCCAGCCTTCTGCATGCTCCATATCGTCCACGCTGAACAGTTCCTGGAAGCTCATGCGGCCGATACGGGCAACAGCATCCAGGCTGGTCAGAGCCAGAGCGGAAACGCACATGGTCATAAAGACGGTAGCAACATAAACGGGCACGCCGAACATCTCAAAGAAACCAGCAACGCCGCGGCTGAAGATCTGGAACGGGGTACCAGCAGCGGGGGTACCGTCAGCAGCAGCGGCTACACCGGCAACGCAGAGGGCCAGAACAGCCAGCAGGCTTTCCAGCACCATAGCACCGTAACCAACCTTCAGCATATCCTTTTCGCTTTCAACCGTCTTGGAAGAAGTACCGGAGGAAACCAGACTGTGGAAGCCGGAAACAGCACCGCAAGCCACGGTAACGAACAGAATGGGGAACATGGTGCCCAGCTTTTCGTTATTGAAACCGGTAAAGACGGGCAGGTTCATGGTGGGATGTGCAACCAGCAGGCCAACAACAGCACCGGCAATCATGCAGATGAACATGAAGGTGGTCATGTAGTCGCGGGGCTGCTTCAGCAGCCACATGGGCAGAACTGCAGCAAAGAAAATGTAAACAAAGGTAATGTAGCTCCAGGTAGCCTTGTCAAAAATCAAGGGGAATTTCATGCCGACAGCAAAGGACAGCACGATGAACACGATGCCCAGAACAGCCTCTTTCCAGCCGGAGAAGTTGAACTTCTTCTGGATCAGGCCAAACACAACAGCGAACAGCATGAACATGATGGAAACCATGCCGGCTGCGCCGTTGGTGGTAGCTGCATCAGCCAGGCTGGTAACGCCGTCAACCGTGGTGTAAGCGTTAAAAGTACCGGCAACCATATCAGCAAAAGCTGCAATAACGATGCCGCAGAACAGCCAGCAGAACAACAGGAACAGCTTGCGGCCCAGCTTGCCGATGTACTTTTCGATCAGCATGCCCATGGACTTGCCGTCGTTCTTAACGGAAGCATACAAAGCGCCGAAGTCGGTAATAGCGCCAAAGAAAACGCCGCCGATGAGCACCCACAGCAGAACCGGCAGCCAGCCGAAGGCTGCAGCCTGGATTGCACCGGTAACAGGGCCTGCACCGGCAATGGAAGAAAACTGATGGCTGAAAACGGTCCAGCCGTTGGTGGGAACGTAATCCTTACCATCGTTAAACTTAACAGCGGGGGTCTGTGCGTTCGGGTTAATGCCCCAGGTTTTTGCCACCCAGCGCCCATAAAACGCATAAGCACAGACAAGAACCACAGCAGCGATCAACACGATGACGAGTGTGTTCATGATAATCCTTCTCTCCGTTAATAATAAAAATTTTCCACTCCATCCAGCCAAATGCGGTAAACAAAAAAGCCTTCGTCTTTTGTTGGCCCATTTGGACCAACGCAAAGACGAAGGCATACACTGCAATCATGCGCTGCACCATTGCAACTTTTACTTCCGCGTTACCACTTTGCTTTGCCGGCTCAATGCCGACCGCTCACCCGCAGCCCCACACCGCACTGTGCCGGACTGCGCACCCCATTAACGGAGGGTTCCCGGCTTGAACTACACGGCGGGCGGTTCTGCCCGCTTTCCCCCAAGCTGCTCGCAGGTGAGGGCCAGACCGCGCCTTGCTGCCGTCTTGCACAACCAACGGCTTTCTGTAAGCGGTGATACGGATAGGTCATTTCCTGTTCATTGCATTTGGCTGATGAATTGCTATTACAATAACCTTTTGGCACACATTTGTCAACACTGTACAAAGTGCTTCACTCATTTTTGGTGATGCGGATAAATTTCAAGCAGTTTCGACCGGCTATTCTTGGACAAATTGTAAACAAAATTTGAACAAATTCGCAAGGTTTGACGCAATCAGCAAAGCTTCTCCGCGGCGGGATGAGGGCATCCCGCCCTACAGATCATTTGTATGTTTGCACCGCAATATAAAATAAGCTGTAGGGAACGGTCTTGACCGTTCCGGGGCTTCGCTGTATATGCCATAATGAGATATACAACAAGGCCCCGACAAGTTCATATTTCTCAGTTTCAAAAACTGTAATTTTTCTATTTCAAATCAAAGAGAGAATTTTCATAATCCTTTACATAGTATCGTATATTTTTGCGCCCTTTTTGAATAATGGTGTGTCCCTCTGCTTCTAATTTTTCTTTCTGTGCTTCGATACCATTTGGATATTTAGCATTGAGTTCTCCATTCGCTTTCAATGTTCTCCAATAAGGCGTTTCATCTTCTGAACGCTGATAGCTCGCCCATGCCACGATAGAAACAAAAATCCCTGCTGTAATCGGTTCTGTAAAGTCCGCACCGCTCAACTCCGCAAAGTATTCTCGTATCTTTCCAATAGTAATCACTTTTCCATAAGGAATTTTTTTCATTACCTTGTCATAGTCGATTGGTGGTGCAAAATACATTTTACTTCCACCATATTTTTCAATGCTTTTCTGGTCTGTAATGATTTGAAATTTTGGCATATCCTTATTATCATGCAACATAGCATTAAAATCTTTCTTATCTTCGTTTGCCATTTCTGCCACCTCCTACTTTAAGGATAGTCTGTTCGTCATTTCTATGCAATGAGGCTGTTTGAAAAATTTTGACAACTTCGCGTTTGTTGAATGAAGTTCAACAATGCACACCCCAGTGGGGTGTGCAAGCGACAGAACGGTCTTGCGCACAGCGCAAGATGGCGGAGTTTCACTCCGACAAGTTCGCGTTTGCGAAATGAAGTGAAGCAATGAAAGCCCCAGTGGGGCTTTCAAGCGGCAGAACGGTCTTGCGATAGCAAGATGGCGGAGTTTCACTCCGACAAGTTCGCATTTGCCAAACTGCCCACGCAAACTTGTGTTTGCAAAATGATACCCCGCTTTGCCCCGGCAAAACGGGGCTTTTTGCTGCCGGTTGTGCGCCCAAACTGCCGCAGGCAGGGTCCAAATAGCGCAAAGTGCGGTTTTTGCCCATTGACAAGCGGTTTTAACCGGGCGTATACTTACCATATCTTTGGGCCATACCGTTTTGCGGCAGGTTCCAAGGGGATCGTTTGTAATATTATAAAGGAGTGCGGAATTATGAAAAACAACAATAGCATCAAGGCCGTTGTCGCCGTTGGTATCGGCGCAGCACTGTTCTTTGTGCTGGGGCGTTTTGTGGCAATCCCCAGCCCGGTGCCTAACACCAACATCAGCCTGCAGTATGCAGTGCTGGCCCTGCTGGCCGCTATGTACGGCCCGGTTGCCGGCGGCCTGATCGGCTTCATCGGCCATGCTCTGATCGACCTGTCCTGGGGCGGCATCCCATGGTGGAGCTGGGTCATCACCTCCGCTTTTGTCGGCGTTGTGGTGGGCCTGTTCACCAAAAAGCTGCATGTTGAGGAAGGCGACTTTAACAAAAAGAAGGTTGGCGTGTTTGCGCTGGCCAACGTGATCGCCAACATGATCGGCTGGATCGTGGTTGCTCCCGTGCTGGACATCCTGATTTATGCGGAGCCTGTCAAAAAGGTGTTTGCACAGGGCGTGTTTGCCGGTATCTCCAACAGCGTTACTGCTGTGGTCGTGGGCGGCCTGCTGGTGCTGGCTTACACCAAGACCATTGCCAAGAAAGGCTCTTTGGATAAAGAATAATTGCTATCGCAAAGCCTTCCCGTGGCCTTTGGTTTGCGGAAAGGCTTTTTTGTTTGCTGCTTTGCCGTTGGGAAAGGCGGCACCGGAATATCTTGCTTTGAGGTACCATGCCCATGTCTGAACAGACAAACCCCATTATTTCATTCAAAAACTTCTCCTTCCAGTATCGTGCGCAGAAAAAGCCGACGCTGCATGATATCAACCTTGATATCTACCCCGGTGAGCGTGTGCTGATCGCCGGGCCTTCCGGCAGCGGCAAAAGCACGCTGGCGGCCTGCATCAACGGGCTGAACCCGTTTTCTAACCCCGGCGAATGCACCGGCAGCCTGACGGTAGACGGCGTGGATGCGCCCAACAGCAGCATTTTTGAGCTTTCGGCCCATGTGGGCACTGTGCTGCAGGACCCGGACGGCCAGTTTATCGGCCTGACGGTGGGCGAGGACATTGCCTTTGCGCTGGAAAACAGCTGTGTTCCCCAAAAGGAAATGCACGAGATCACCCGCCATGCCGCAGAGCTGGTGGGTATTGAAAAACGCCTGGACCATGCCCCGCATGAGCTTTCCGGCGGGCAGAAGCAGCGCGTCAGCCTGGCGGGCGTTATGGTGGATCAGGTTAAAATTTTGATGTTTGATGAACCCCTTGCCAGCCTGGACCCTGCCACCGGCAAGCAGGCCATTGAGCTGATCGATGAGATCCAGCACAAGACCGATACCACCGTGCTGATCATTGAGCACCGGCTGGAGGATGTGCTGTGGCGCAATGTGGACCGCATCATCCTGGTCAATGAGGGTACTATTTTGGCTGACCTGCGCCCGGACGAGCTGCTGGCCACCCATATGCTGGCCGAAAACGGCATCCGGGAGCCGTTGTACCTGACGGCCATGCGCTATGCGGGCATTGCCATCACACCGGAAAAGCGCCCTGCCCATGTGGACACCGTGGTGCTGGATGATGCCGATACCGCCCGCCTGCACAAGTGGTTCCACGCCCTGCCGCTGCCGGAACCCGACCCCGCACCGGAGCACCTGCTGGAAGTGCGCGGCCTTGGCTTTGGCTATACCAAGGGGCAGAGCACCCTGCATGACATCAGCTTTTCCATCGGCAAAGGCGAGATGGTCAGCATTGTGGGGCGCAACGGCGCGGGCAAATCTACCCTGGCAAAGCTGATCTGCGGGTTCGAGACCCCGGAGCAGGGCCAGGTGCTGCTGAATGGCCGTGACCTGGTGCAGGATAACATCCGCCGCCGCGCCCAGCACATTGGCTATGTGATGCAGAACCCCAACCAGATGATCTCCAAAACCATGATCTTTGAGGAAGTTGCGCTGGCCTTGCAGGGCAGCGATATGACCCAGGAACAGATCCGCCAGCGGGTGGAAGATACTCTGAAGATTTGCGGGCTGTACCCCTTCCGCAACTGGCCCATTTCCGCACTGAGCTTTGGCCAGAAAAAGCGTGTAACCATTGCCAGCGTGTTGGTGCAACAGCCGGAACTGATCATTCTGGACGAACCCACCGCGGGGCAGGACTTCCGCCATTATACCGACATTATGGAGTTCCTGCGCGGGCTGAACAAGCAGGGCGTGACCGTGGTGATGATCACCCACGATATGCACCTAATGCTGGAATACACCCCGCGCGCATTGGTGTTCTGTGATGGCCAGCTGATTGCCGACCGCAGCGCTGCTGCCGTGCTGTGTGACCCTGAACTCATCGAGCAGGCTGCGCTGAAAGAAACCAGCCTGTTTACCCTTGCCAACCGCTGCGGCATTGCCCCGGCGGAAGATTTTGTAGAACGCTTTATCCATGAAGACAGGGAGGTGCGCACACATGGCTGCTAATACCGTGCTCAATTACCTGCCGCGCCAAAGCGTTGTTCACAAAATGACCGGCACCACCAAGCTGGCATTCTTTTTGCTGTTTACCTTTGCCAGCATGATCACCTATAACACTTGGGTGCTGCTGGGGCTGATGGCCGTCAGCTTTGCAGCGTTCAAGCTCAGCCACATCAAACTGCGCGAAGTGCGGTTTATGCTGATCTTTATGCTGGTATTCCTGCTGCTGAATAACCTGTTCATCTTTTTGTTTGACCCCAACCAGGGCACCACGCTGTACGGCACGCGGCATGTGCTGTTCCATCTGTTCTGGCGGTATGATGTAACGGCGGAGCAGCTGTTCTACATGGTCAATATCTCACTCAAATACTTTGTGGCACTGCCGGTGGCTATCTTGTTTATTTCCGCCACTAACCCCAGCGAGTTTGCTGCAAGCCTGAACAGCATCGGCATCTCCTATAAGGTTGGCTACTCGGTTGCCATTGCGCTGCGCTATATCCCGGATATTCAGCGCGACTACCACAGCATCAGCCAGGCCCAGCAGGCCCGCGGCGTGGAGCTGGGCAAAAGCGAACCGTTCTTTGCACGGCTCAAGAATTCGGTCAGTATTCTGCTGCCGCTGATTCTGACCAGCCTGAACCGCATTGATACCATCAGCAACGCCATGGAGCTGCGTGGCTTTGGCAAAAATGGCAAGCGCACCTGGTACACCCAGCGCCCCTTTGCCAAGCGGGATTTTGCCGCCCTGGCTTTTGGCGCAGCGCTGCTGTTGGTCAGCCTGTTTGTTACCATCCGGTACGGCCGGTTCTATAACCCGTTCGTATGATCCATAAATAAAGGCAACACCGCACAATTCTCGCCTTACGGCTTAAGCACCGCTCCGGCGGCTGCGGCACGGCATCTGTGTTGCCAAAATGCTCGATAATACATCCAGTATTATCTGCGCTTTTGGCTTAGCAGCTGTCGCACCTCGCTCGCCGTATCGGCACTTAGAATTATGCGGTATTGCCAAAAAAATGGCGTTTGCGTATTTTGTTTGGCTTTTTTACCAAAGAAAGTCGAATTAGTATACATAAACGCCATTTATTTTGTTTTCTGCGCGGAAGCAGCACTTTATACTGTAGGGTATACAATACAGAAAGATGGGTGCCTCCTATGAATCTCTATGCCCTTTCCGTGAATCATCGTGCGAACCCTCTCGGCATCAACTCTGACGAGCAGCCCTATTTTGGTTGGAAACTGAAAAGTGAAAAGCCGAACACAATGCAAGCCGCATATCGCTTACGGATCTATGCAGACGATACGGTTTGCTTCGACAGTGGGCGGGTGGAAACAGCATGCAACGCTTTTGTTTGCGGTCCCGATCTTCTGCGACCGCAAACATTCTACCGCTGGGCAGTGACTGTATGGGATAATCATGGCGAAAACACCACCGCCGAAAGCAGCTTTGAAACCTCGCTGTCTTCCAAGGAATGGAAAGCCGATTGGATGCGCACACCCCGCGCCTATGTGCAGCGCAAAAAAGGGTTCGGCACACAGCCGCCGGCCACGCTGTTTCGTCGCGCGTTTACTCTTAGCGCTGCACCCCGCCGTGCGCGGCTATATGCCACCTGCCTTGGAGTTTACCGCCTGACCGTAAACGGAAAACGCCCCGATATGCGGGAGTTTGCCCCGGAACACACATCTTACAAGGGTTTGTTGTGCTTTCAGACTTACGATTTAACGGCACTTTTGCATATCGGCGAAAATGTACTGGGCATGGAAGTCGGCGACGGCTGGTATTGCTGCCCGCAGACGCAGCCGCCCATTGATGGCTTGCAGCCCGACCATACGGTGTTGTTCCAACTTGAAATTGAAAATGCCGATGGCACACACACCCGTATTTGCTCCGACGAAGGCGTGCTGACACACGAGAGCGCTGTGCGTGCCTCGGATATTTTTGATGGAGAACTCTATGACGCGCGTCTGGCTTTGCCCGGCTGGGATATGCCGGTTTCCTATCATAGCACCATGGCGGAGAAAAGAAAAGGAGGATTTTTCCGGGCATGATTTTCCCTTTGCGTTTTTATTTTTCCGCGTTATAATAGTGCCACACACTTCATCAGGGGGAATTCCTACATGCTTGCCATCTACCTTGCGGCACTGGACAGCGCCGACAACGCCGAAGCCTTTGAAGCTGTTTATGAACGCTATAAACGGCTGGTGTACCACGTTGCCTGCCAGATCGTCCACGACCCGCACCTTGCTGAGGATGTAGCGCAGGAAGTATTTTTGTACATAGCCAAAAACTTTGCCCGCCTGCACCGGCAGGACCCGCACAAGTTTGCGGCTTACCTTGTCAGCTGTACACGCAGCCGGGCGTTTTTGCTGCTGGCCCAACGGCAGGATGCCCCCGGCGAGGAAGAACCGGACCTTGACCGCAATGCTGACCCGGCCCCGGTTCCCGAAGATGCGGTGATTGATGAGCAGCAGGCCCAGCACCTGATGCAGGCCGTGCAGCAGCTTGCACCCATTTACCGCGACCCACTGCGGCTGCTGGCGCAAGGGTACACCTACCGCGAAATTGCCGCCGCACTTGCCCTGCGGGAATCCACTGTTCGCCAGCGCATTGCCCGCGGGCGCAAACTGCTGTGGAAGGAGCTCCACGATGAAAGATAATTGCAGCTATCGTTTTGACGCCATCCTTGCTGTGGCTCTGGAGCAGGACGCCCGGCAGGAACTGGCCGCCCTGCCCACCCCTGCCGCGCTGAAAGAACTATACCCGGATACTTCCTCTCTGGACGCCCGCATAACCCGTGCTTTGCACACCCTGCACCATCCCCAAAAAGCGCTGCACCGTGCGTTGGCCGTTGTGCTGCTGGCTGCCTCCCTGTTGGCAGGCACCCTTGCCGTCAGCGCCGAAGCCCGCCACGCGGTGTACACTGCCCTCCTGCGCTTTTTGCCCATTGAAATGCAGGTCACTTATTCTGTGGATGGCACTCCATTGGATACATTGCCGGAAAATTATTGTGACCATTATGTGCCGGAGGGGTTTGTGCTGGATGAATCCAGTGAATTGCGTGACTCCTATCAGTTTTTCCGTTCTTATCACTCTGCCGATGATCGAATTTATTTTATTGATTGCGTCACTATAAACGATAGCTTTATTTCCACCTTTGATAATGAGCATACCGTATGGCAGGAAACCAACGTTAACGATTGCCCTGCCACTTTAGGCACAACAAATATACAGGGGCATGTCAGCTACGCGCTTATTTGGGAAAAAGACGGTATCTATCACTCCATTCTTGGGGAACTCTCTCTAACAGATCTATACCTTGTAGCAGAAAGCATTTCCTAAAGCATCGCATGCTGCACAATTATGGAAATTATTTTTTAGTCACTCTCACAAATTCAATTTTTTTCTCTTTTCCTGTCACACCTTTGCCAAAAACCTTGTTGTATTGGGTAAGAGCTCTTAAATAAATCTTATCGGAGGTGTTTTTGTGGCAGGAAAAAGAATATTCTCGCTCCTGTTATCTTTAGTCCTTGTTTTCGTCCTTGCCTATTCATGTCTTGCCCAGTCTATTCGCCCTTTATCCGCAACAATAATCACGAAATTCTGAAGCACCCCCACGACGCTGGTTATTATCTTGTTTGGTATCAGGGGACTTTGTATTATGAATAATTCAAAATTTTTTGGCCTTTTCTGTACAAGCGCAGCAATCCTTTTACTTGCAGGCTGTACAGCTTCTAAAAACGAACCGTCTGTATCGCAGTCCTCCACTTCCACTGTCGCTTCCACCTCGGAATCTTCCGCTTCTTCTGCATCTTCGGATTCTCAGAACAATTCTGTGTCTGAACAGCAAACCTGGTCCGAAAAATCCCCGGACGGCGACTATTACATTGAAGTGTATGAAAAAGACGGCCATGTGTACCGCGTGGATGATGACACCATGCTGTACTGATTCCCGCAACACAAAAGGCATGCACCGCCCCGGCTGAACTTCTGTTCAGTTTCCGGCAGTGCATGCCTTATTTGTAATTTTATCGGTTAAGGCAATACCGCATAATTCTAAGTGCCGATACGGCGAGCGAGGTGCGGC
>ENA-OZAJ01001203-OZAJ01001203.1-human-gut-metagenome-genome-assembly--contig:-NODE-1203-length-10333-cov-5.467309_pt1 | contig 10333 bp, 8 predicted proteins | sample MGYA00243301_ERZ653499 | MGnify/ENA primary metagenome ERZ653499 (study PRJEB26926, sample SAMN06165039) | human gut metagenome | biome: ENVO:00009003; feature: ENVO:2100002; material: ENVO:00002003... | reverse complement strand
GAGATGTAGCTCCGTCTCGTGGGCTCGGAGATGTGTATAAGAGACAGGTACAATGTCGTCGAGATTGACCCGGATTACAAGCCGGAGCCGATTGAGCACAAGGATGTTTTCGGCATCACGTTTGAGCAGGGTAGAAACGAACTGAAAATCGACGCGGACATGCTGACAAATCTTGTGACGGAAAACAAAGAGATTCCGGAGGACGCAAAGCTTGACTTAGTGCTCTCCCTCATCACGCTGAAATACACGCAGTCGAACTCCGTCTGCTATGCGAAGGATGGACAGGCCATTGGCATCGGCGCCGGCCAGCAGAGCCGCATCCACTGCACGCGTCTTGCGGGCAACAAGGCGGACATCTGGTATCTGCGTCAGCACGAGAAGGTGCTGAATCTGCCGTTTAAGGAGGGCATCCGCCGTCCTGACCGCGACAACACCATTGACGTGTACATCAGTGAGGAGCATGACGACGTGCTGCGCGACGGTGTTTGGCAACAGTTTTTCACGGAGAAGCCGGAGGTGTTCACTCGCGAGGAGAAAGCGGCTTGGCTTGCGACGTTTAAGGGCGTTTCCGTGGGCAGCGACGCATTCTTCCCGTTCGGCGACAACATTGAGCGCGCGCACAAGAGCGGCGTAGAATTTATTGCGCAGCCGGGCGGCTCTATCCGCGACGACAACGTCATCGATACGTGCAACAAGTATGGCATCGCCATGGCATTCACGGGCATCCGTCTGTTCCACCATTGATCCGAAAGGCGAGGTGCTTTTATTATGAATATTCTGGTTATCGGCAGCGGCGGACGTGAGCATGCGATCATCCGCAAGCTGAAAGAGAGCCCTAAAACGGAAAAGCTGTGGTGCGCACCGGGCAACGGCGGCATTGCGGCAGACGCCGAGTGCGTGGCCATTAACGCGATGGACATTGACGGCGTTGTGGATTTCGCGAAGGAAAACGCAGTTGACCTTGTGTTTGTTGCGCCGGACGACCCGCTTGCGGCCGGTATGGTAGATGCGCTCGAAAAAGAGGGTATCCGTGCATTTGGTCCGCGCGCGAATGCGGCCATCATCGAGAGCAGCAAGGTGTTCTCGAAAAATCTGATGAAGAAATACGGTATTCCGACGGCGGATTACGCGGTGTTCTCCGACCCGAAAGAGGTCGTGGAGTACGTGGAAAAGCGCAGTAAGTTCCCGGTTGTCATTAAGGCAGACGGCTTGGCGCTTGGCAAGGGCGTTATCATCGCGCAAAACTTTGACGAGGCGAAGGATGCCGTGCACACCATCATGGAAGACAAGGTGTTCGGCGCTTCCGGCAACAATGTTGTTGTGGAGGAATTCCTGACCGGCCCGGAGGTTTCCGTGTTGGCATTTACGGACGGCAAGACGCTGCGCCCGATGGTGTCCTCTAAAGACCATAAGCGCGCACTGGACGGCGACAAGGGCCTGAACACCGGCGGCATGGGTACCATCAGCCCGAACCCGTATTACACGAACGAAATTGCGGATGAGTGTATGAAAACCATCTTCCTGCCGACCGTCAAAGCGATGCAGGCAGAGGGCAGACCGTTTAAGGGCTGTTTGTACTTCGGCCTGATGCTGACCCCGGACGGCCCGAAGGTCATTGAGTATAACGCGCGCTTCGGCGACCCGGAGACGCAGGTCGTGCTGCCGCGCCTCAAGACCGATTTTGTGGACGTCATCAACGCGGTCATCGACGAGAAGCTCGAAGAGCTTGAGATTGAATGGATTCCGGAAGCGTGCGCGTGCGTCGTGATGGCGAGCGGCGGCTACCCGCAGTCTTACCCGAAGGGACTGGAAATCACCGGTCTTGACGAAAACGGTCAGGCGGAAGGCGTGACGGTGTACCATGCCGGCACGAAGCTTGAAAACGGTAAGCTGCTGACGAACGGCGGCCGCGTGCTTGGCGTGACCGCGACGGCTAAAACGCTGGATGAAGCGCTCGAAAAGGCGTATGCAGCGGTGGAGAAAATCCATTTTGACGGCGCGCATTACCGCCGTGACATCGGCAGAACGAAATAAGATAAAATGAGAAAGCAGCCCTGTTCCGACGTGAACGGGGCTGTTTTTGCGCAGCAAAAAACTCCGCTTGCTCATCAGCAAACGGAGTTTTCGTTTATCGCTTTGAATTTTACTTATTCCAGTTCGAATGCGCCGGTGTAGAGGCGGTAGTAGGTGCCTTTCTGCGCGATGAGATCGCGGTGGCTGCCACGTTCGATGATGTGGCCGTGGTCGAGCACCATGATGACGTCGGAGTTCTGGACCGTCGATAGGCGGTGCGCGATGACGAACACGGTGCGGCCTTTCATCAAGGCGTCCATGCCGGACTGCACGATGGCTTCCGTGCGGGTATCGATGGAGGACGTCGCTTCGTCGAGAATCATGACGGGAGGGTCTGCAACGGCGGCGCGGGCGATGGAAATGAGCTGACGCTGGCCCTGCGAGAGGCCGCTGCCGTCGCCGGAAAGAACGGTGTCATAGCCCTGCGGCAGCATACGAATGAAGCCGTCAGCGTTTGCGAGCTTTGCGGCGGCGATGCACTCTTCGTCCGTGGCATCGAGCTTACCGTAGCGGATATTCTCCATAACGGTGCCGGTGAACAGGTTGACGTCCTGCAAAACCACGCCGAGGGAACGGCGGAGATCCGGCTTCTTGATCTTCGTGATGTTGATGCCGTCGTAGCGGATCTTGCCGTCAGAAATGTCATAGAAGCGGTTGATGAGGTTTGTGATGGTCGTTTTGCCTGCGCCCGTTGCGCCGACGAACGCGACCTTCTGGCCGGGCTCTGCGTAAAGCGTGATGTCATGCAGGACGGTCTTCTCCGGGGTATAACCAAAATCGACGTCCTCAAGCTCTACGTGACCGGTGAGCTCCGTATAGGTGACCGTGCCGTCCTTATGCGGATGCTTCCATGCCCAAAGGCCGGTGTGCTTGTCGGTTTCGGTGAGCACGCCGTTTTTCTTTTCGGCGTTGACAAGCGTGACGTAGCCCTCGTCCTTTTCGCTCTCGGCATCGAGCAGAGAGAAGATGCGGGAAGCGCCTGCCATAGCCATGATGATGGACGAAATCTGCTGCGTGACCTGGCTGATCGGCATAACGAAGCTGCGGGAGAGCTGTAAGAATGATGCGATGCCGCCGAGCGTCATGACGCCCATGCCGGTGAGGGTCAGGTTCGGTACGCCTGCAAGTGCGAGACCGCCGCCAAGCACGGCGATGAGCACGTAAAGGAAGTAGCCGAGTGCGTTCATGATGGGGCCGAGGATATTGGCAAACTTATTCGCTTCGGAAGCGTTTGTGAAGAGGTCGTCGTTTCGTTTGTCGAACTCGACCTTTGTTTTGTCTTCGTGGCAGAAGACCTTGATAACCTTCTGGCCGTTGATCATTTCTTCGATGTAGCCGTTCACATTGCCGAGGGATTGCTGCTGGCGAACAAAGTAGCTGCCGCTTTTTGCGGTGACCTTGCCGACGATCTTAAACATGACAAAGAGGAACGCGATCAGGAACAGGGTAAGCCAAATGCTGAGCGTCAGCATAGAACAGAACACGGAAACGACCGTGAAGATGGAAGAAAGCGTCTGCGGAATGCTCTGGGAAATCATCTGGCGCAGGGTGTCCGTATCGTTTGTGTAGAAGCTCATAATGTCGCCGTGGGTGTGCGTATCAAAGAACTTGATGGGCAGCGTCTGCATGTGCTCGAACATCTCGTCACGAATTTTCTTTAACGTGCCCTGTGAAACAACTGCCATGGTGCGGTTGTAGAACAGCGTAGAGAACGCGCCGATGACGTAAATGACTGCCATTTGGAGCAGCGCATACAGAAGACCGCTAAAGTTCGGATTGGATTCGAGCAGGAGCGGGGAGATGTAATCATCAATGAGAGACTTTAAAAACAGGGAGGACATGACGCTTGCGAAAGCGCTCACCGCAATGCAGATGAACACGAACACAAGGTGCAGCCTGTACGGTTTCATATAGGAAAGCAGGCGGAATAAGGTCTTCTTATCGAGCTGCTTCATGCTTTCTTTCATGGAGAGTCTGGGACCATTAGGACGCGGTGGCATTGTCAGGATCTCCTTTCGTCTGGGATTCATAAACTTCACGGTAGATCGGGCTTGTTTGCATGAGCTCGTCATGCGTGCCGCAGCTGACGATCTTGCCGTCATCTAAGACAAGGATCATATCGGCTCCCTGTACGGAGGCGATGCGCTGGGCGATGATGATTTTTGTCGTGTTCGGGATCTCCTTTGCGAACGCGCCGCGGATAAGCGCATCCGTGCGGGTGTCGACCGCGCTGGTGGAGTCGTCCAGAATGAGAATCTTCGGCTTTTTTAGCAGCGCACGCGCGATGCAGAGGCGCTGCTTCTGGCCGCCGGAGACATTCGTGCCGCCCTGCTCAATGTAGGTATTGTAGCCTTTAGGGAAGGTTTGAATGAAGTCGTCGGCCTGTGCGAGCTGACAGGCATGGCGGATCTCCTCGTCGGTGGCGTTTTCATCGCCCCAGCGCAGGTTGTCTTTGATGGTGCCGGAGAACAGGACATTCTTTTGCAGCACCATGGCGACGTCGCCGCGGAGGGTATCCAGGTCGTATTTGCGGACGTCGATGCCGCCGACCTTGACCGCGCCGAGGTCAACATCGTACAGGCGCGGGATGAGCTGTACGAAGCTCGATTTGGAGGAGCCGGTGCCGCCGATGACGCCGACCGTGGCGCCTGCCGGAATGTGCAGGTTAATATCGGAAAGCACGGGCTTGCCCTCTGTGCCGTGACGATAGCTAAACTGGACATGCTCGAAATCGATGCTGCCGTCCGGAACGCTCTTTACGGCATTTTCGGGGGTGGTGATGTCCGGGGTCTCGTTGAGCAGTTCAACGACACGCTCGCCGGAGGTACGGGACATGGTGAGCATGACGAAGATCATAGAGAGGCCCATGAGGCTCATGAGAATCTGCGTGGCGAAAGACAGCAGGCTCAGAAGCTCGCCGGTGGAAAGACCGGTCGCTGCGTCACCGCCGCAAGCAACAATGGTGCGTGCGCCGAACCAGGAGAGCAGGAGCACCGCCGCGTACATGCAAAGCTGCATTAAGGGGGCATTCCATGCGAGCTGCTGCTCGGCTTTTTTGAAGTCCTTATAGATATTTTCGGAAATGCCGGTGAACTTCTTATTTTCGTGATCTTCACGGACAAAGGATTTTACCACGCGGATGCCGTGCAGGTTCTCCTGCACAACGCTGTTCAGCTTATCATAAGTTCTGAACACGCGTTCGAAGATCGGGTGCGTTCTCGTCATGATGAAGTACAGGCCGAGAATGAGCACCGGGATGATGGCAAGGAAGATAAGCGAGAGCTTGGCGTCGATGCCGAATGCCGCGACAAGCGAGAAGATCGCCATAAGCGGGCTGCGTACCGCCATGCGGATGATCATTTGGTAAGTGTTTTGCAGATTCGTGACGTCTGTTGTCAGACGCGTGACGATACTTGCGGTGGAAAACTTATCGATGTTTGAGAATGAATAATTCTGCACCTTGTAGAACATGTCGTGGCGCAGGTTGCGGGCAAAGCCACTGGAGGCAATGGCTGCGAATTTACCGGAAATGGCACCGCAGAAAAGCTGACCCAGTGCGGAGAGTAACAGGACAATGCCCATTTTGACAATATACCCCATATCGCCCATATCAATGCCGTAATCGATGAGATTCGCCATTAAAAGCGGGATGATGACCTCGAAGACGACCTCACCGCTGATGGTGACCATGGCCAATATGGAATTCTTTTTCTGTTCGCGGATGCTTTCCATCAGTTTTTTAACCATCTGCACCGCTCCTTTCTTTCTTTTGCTGCTTTTCGGCAAAGGCAGCATCTACATTTATTTTTGCGCGCCGTAAATAAGTGAGCATGGTTTCTTTTTCATTTTGCGTGAAGCCTTTCGTTAAAACGGCTTCCATTGCTTCGTGGTCGGCGCGGATATCGGCCAAAAGGTTTTCTGACTTTTCCGTCAGGGTCAGACGACGCAGGCGGGCGTCCGTTTCGCCGGTGTGGCGCTCCACAAAACCGTTTCGCACAAGCATATCCACCACTTTGGAGGCGGTGGAACGCGTAATGCCGAAGCGGCGCTCAATATCGCGCAAATACACGGGCCCGCCTTTGTGATCGGCGATGAACTGAATGACCCATGTGTTTGTGCCGGTGAGGTTTTCGTGTTCCTTTTTATGGGAATACGTATCAATATACCGGCGCATGGTGGTATCCAGCACATGCAATGCATGGCCGATGGGCTCTTTTTCGTGATCGTGCATTGTTACCATCCTTTCATCTGTTTTCGCGGGGAGAAGGCCCCGCCGTACAGCAGAATCGAATCTGCTCCTATGTAAACAATCATGCGCTTAATTGTTTACTCTGGCATATATTATAATCACTTGAAAGTTTGTTGTCAACAGGAAATTAAAAATCTTTTTTGCGGGGTGTTTTCATCTTAGGCGGAATGTGCTAAAATAAAACACAGTGAACCGATGTGCCGCAAATTCGGACGGCGAATGAATCGATGAAAGGAAAGCCCCGAGGGTGTGGGCGGTGTATGATATATGAATAAGAAAGTGAAATTGGCGTTTGTTTTGGCAGGAATCGGCCTCTTTGCGGCGGCTGCGCTGCGCTGCGTGCAGATGCTCTGCTTTTTTGATTATGACACGGGCTTTGTGACGGACAGCGGACTGTTGACGTATATTTACTGCGGTGCGGCGATCGGCGTATCGCTTCTCTGCATGCTTTTGTGCCGTGTGGACAAAAAGCTTTGCGCGCGCATAGAGACGAAAAGAAATGCGGCGGCGGGTGCTTCTGCGCTTCTGATGTGTGTATTTTTGTTTTTGTGTGCGGCAGCGCTTCTGCGGGACTTTTACTTATACCGCAACAATCAGCCGACCTACTTTGTGCAGGCTTCGCATGTGACGACGCATTTGCCGTTTGCGGTCTTAACGTTGCTTTTCGCGATCGTTTCTCTCATTTTTTCCATTATATGGCTGACGGGCGAGGGCTTCCCGAGCGGCACGGGCGGGCTTTGGGCCATCGGTTCCGTTTGGGGCATTTCATATATGATCGTGACGTTCATGACGTATTCCGCTGTGGCGACGACGGAGGAGAATATCTTTACCGTGGGTGGCGGTGCGATGATGCTGCTGTTCCTGCTTTCCGAAGGCAAGCTGCTCTCCGGAGCGGGCGGCAAAAAGGCGCTGCGCAGCACGTATGTGTTCGGCTTGCCGGCGGCGGTGCTTTGGATGACGTATGTGATCTCGAACACGGTGCTCATCATTGCGGGGCGCGGGTATGCGACGGAGATGCCGTATGTGATCCAGCTTGCGATGCTGTGCCTTTCTGTTCATAGCCTTTGCCTGCTGCTTACGGTGAGCGGGCAGCGCGTTTCTGCGAAAGCGGAGAGCAATTTAGAAGAAAATGCTTTAAAAGACACGGGAAACGCGTGAATTTTCTGAAAATTACGGAAAAAGTTTGCGTTTTTAGCAGTTAGCCCTTGTAAAATCCTGCGAAATGCTATAAAATAGAATTGCAAATTATGCATCCACAATTATCAGGAGGTATACAATCATGGCAGTTAAAGTTGCAATCAATGGTTTCGGCCGTATCGGCCGTCTGGCGTTCAGACAGATGTTCGGCGCTGAGGGTTATGAGGTCGTTGCGATCAACGATCTGACGAAGCCCTCCATGCTGGCTCACCTGCTCAAGTATGACACCGCACAGGGCGGTTACTGCGGCAAGATCGGCGAAGCTCTCCACACGGTTTCCGCTGACGACGAGGCTAACACCATCACAGTTGACGGCAAGACCCTGAAGATCTACGCTGAGAAGGACGCTAAGGACCTTCCGTGGGGCGAGATCGGTGTTGACGTTGTTCTCGAGTGCACCGGCTTCTACACCTCTAAGGCTAAGAGCCAGGCTCACATCGACGCAGGCGCAAAGAAGGTCGTTATTTCCGCTCCGGCAGGCAACGATCTCCCGACGATCGTTTACAGCGTAAACGAGAAGACCCTGACGGCTGATGACACCATCATCTCCGCTGCTTCCTGCACCACGAACTGCCTCGCTCCGATGGCGAAGGCACTGAACGATTATGCTCCGATCCAGAGCGGCATCATGAGCACGATCCACGCTTACACCGGCGACCAGATGATCCTCGACGGCCCGCACAGAAAGGGTGACCTCCGCCGTGCACGTGCCGGCGCTGCTAACATCGTTCCGAACTCCACGGGCGCTGCAAAGGCTATCGGCCTTGTTATCCCGGAGCTGAACGGTAAGCTCATCGGTTCCGCACAGCGTGTTCCGGTTCCGACCGGTTCCACCACCATCCTCACCGCTGTTGTTAAGGGCGCTGACGTAACCGTCGACGGCATCAACGCAGCTATGAAGGCAGCTTCCTCTGAGAGCTTCGGCTACAACTGCGATCCGATCGTTTCTTCCGATGTTATCGGCATAAGATTCGGTTCCCTGTTCGATGCTACCCAGACGATGGTCTCCAAGATTGCTGACGACCTCTATGAGGTTCAGGTTGTTTCTTGGTACGACAACGAGAACTCCTACACCAGCCAGATGGTCAGAACCATCAAGTACTTCGCTGAGATCTAATTTCGGCTTAGGCGCTGGAAAAATCAGGTGTTTTGACGCTGCATCATGCAGCAAAAGACTGAATTGATTTTCGCACCCTTTCTTCCGTGGTTCATGGAGGAAAGGGTGTTTTTTATCCGAAATACGTACACACGGCAAAGAAAGGCAGGGAAAATATGAGAGAACTGCACACAGAAAGACTTTTACTGCGCACGCCGCGGGAGAGAGATGCGGCGGAGATCATGGCCATACGCAACAGCGCTTTCGTAATGAAAAACAACGTAATGGAAGTGTTTGATAAAGAGCAGATGATTCATTTGATTCATAGGGAAATCGATTATGAAGACACATGGTATATTGAGCGAAAAGAGGACGGCGCTTTGCTTGGTATGATTGCGTCGGAGGAGGACGGCGTTCGGTTCGATGTGCGCTCGAGATGTCTTTCGTATTATCTCGGGGAGCAATATACGCGGCAGGGCTATATGAAAGAAGCACTGCGGGCTGTGCTGCATGAACTATTCACCGAAGAAGATCTGGAAGTTGTAGCAGCGCGTGTTTTCACGGGGAATATTGCTTCGGAAAAGTTGCTGAGATCCTTGGGGTTTGTGTATGAAGGGTGTATCCGCCGCTGCGTGCGTACGTCAGAAAGCGAAATCCGCGACGACATGCAGTTTTCGCTACTGCGGGAGGAATATTTCGAGGCGGAAAAATAATTTTACAAAAAAGCTTGACTTAGAGTATACTTTAAGTTGTAAGATATAGAAAGCAAAATGCTTGGAATTTTTTACATAAGGAGTATGAGTAAAATGTCTGAAAAGAAATTAGGCTTCGGCCTCATGCGTCTGCCGTCTCTGGACCCGAACGACCCGGGCAAGATTGACATTGAGCAGGTCAAGAAAATGGTGGATACGTTCATCGAGCGCGGCTTCACGTATTTTGACACGGCGTGGATGTACTGCGCATTCAAGAGCGAAAACGCTGCGAAGGAAGCACTTGTTTCCCGCCATCCGCGCGACAGCTTCACGCTGACGACAAAGCTGCATTCGTCATTCGTGAATTCGTTTGAAGACCGCGACCGCATTTTTAATGAGCAGATGGAAAAGACGGGCGTAACATATTTTGATTACTACCTCATCCACGACATCAACTGCCATAGCATTGAGACGTACAATAAGTTCGATTGCTTCGGCTGGATCCGCGACAAGAAAGAAAAGGGCCTTGTAAAGCACATCGGCTTCTCGTTCCACGACGGCCCGGAGCTGTTGGACGAAGTGCTGACCGCGCACCCCGAGTTTGAGTTTGTGCAGTTACAGCTCAACTACCTCGACTGGGAAAGCGCGGGTGTGCAGTCCAGAAAATGCTACGAAGTTGCCGAAAAGCACGGCGTGCCGGTATTCGTCATGGAGCCGGTGAAGGGCGGCACGCTCGCAAACGTGCCGGAAGAAGTGACGAAGCTGTTTAAGGACTATAATCCAGAAGCTTCCGTACCGTCTTGGGCAATTCGTTTCGCAGCGAGCCTGCCGAACGTGAAGATCGTGCTTTCCGGCATGAGCGATATGGACCAACTTTTGGACAACACATCGTACATGCAGGATTTTAAGCCGCTGAACGATGAGGAAAAAGCGCTCATCAAAAAGGCGACGGACATCATCAACGCGAGCATCGATATTCCTGTCTCTTATACACATCTCCGAGCCCACGAGACGGAGCTACATCTC
>ENA-OZAJ01001196-OZAJ01001196.1-human-gut-metagenome-genome-assembly--contig:-NODE-1196-length-10374-cov-5.520593_pt1 | contig 10374 bp, 6 predicted proteins | sample MGYA00243301_ERZ653499 | MGnify/ENA primary metagenome ERZ653499 (study PRJEB26926, sample SAMN06165039) | human gut metagenome | biome: ENVO:00009003; feature: ENVO:2100002; material: ENVO:00002003... | reverse complement strand
GAGCCTTATCGTCGGCAGCGTCAGATGTGTATAAGAGACAGCGCCCGTCCGCCGTGATGGCTTTCAGCAAGCCCTCGCAGTACGTGGAACGCAGCTTCGTCAGCGTGCGGTAGCGCAAAACCTTATCAACTGCCGGATGCACGCCGCGCAGACCCTCCAGCACATCTGCATTTGTGGAGTAGCCCTTTTTCGTCTTTTTCCCGTGCGGCAGTCCGAGCTTTACGAACAGCGCTTCGCCCAGTTGCACCGGGGAGTTGATGTTGAATTCGTACCCCACGTCTTCATAAATTTCTTTCTGCAGCGCGTCCACCTGCTCAGAAAGCACCTCGCCGTAGGTTTTTATGGCCTCGCGGTCAACAAGGAAGCCGCTTTCCTCCATCTCGCCCAAAACCAAAGCAAGCGGAATTTCAATGTTCTCCAATAATTCGTGCTGGCCGTTTTCGTCGATGCCCTTTTGCAGCGCCGCACAAACAGTGGGCAGCACAGCCGCCGCCTGCACGTTCACGTCCTCATATGCGGGCACGGCAATGCCGCATTCCGCCGCCAAACGCAGCACACCGTAATCGGAGCCCGAGGGGTTCAAAAGATACGCCGCAAGCTCCGTGTCCATCACGGCGTTTTCAAGGGAAGTCCTCAAATGCAGCGCCGTGCGGTGCAGCTTTTTCAGCGAAAACGTGTACTTTTTCGTCACCTTACTGCCGAGGAACGCCTTCAAAAACGCGTCGTCCGCATCCACGACCGCAATCGCCGGCTTGCCCGCGTCGAACTTACCGTTAAACACAAGCTGCTTTAATTCGTCGTTTTCAAACACCGGCACAAAGTACGCCGCCCCCTCGTCCTCACACTGGCCGAGCACCGCTGCGCCGTCTTTATAATTCTTCACGGGCAGCAAAGCCGCTTCTTCGGCCTGTGCGCTGTTCGCCGTCGGCGCCGCGCCGGGAGTCAGGTGCAGGCGTTCCATCAGCTTAAAGAGCTCCAAACGCGTCATGATCTGCGCCGCGGCTGCGGGGTCGCCCTCGCCGGGAATATAATGCGCAAGCTCCGTATCGATCGGCGCATTGCGGCGGATGGTGCCGAGGTCGTAGCTCAAAAACGCGTTGTCTTTGGAATTGATCAGCTTCGTTCTCATGCCGGGCTTGATGTCCAGCTCATCTAAATTGTCGTAAATATACTGCAAAGAGCCGAACTTGCGGATCAGCTCGCCCGCACCCTTTTCGCCGATGCCCGCAACGCCCGGAATATTATCCGAGGTATCGCCCTGAATGGCCTTGATGTCGATGAGCTGCTTCGGTTCCACGCCGTACGTCTCTTTGATATACGCCTCATCGCACAGCGTCACGGCAGACTGACCGAATTTCGTCGTTGCAAGGCGCACCGTCGTTTTCGGCGAGACAAGCTGCAGGCTGTCCCGGTCGCCGGTCGCAATCATGCACGTATTGTCCGTGTTTTCGCACGTTTCCGCAAACGTGCCGAGAATATCGTCTGCTTCCCAGCCCTCGCACGTCACGATTTTATAGCCGAGGTCGCCGAGCAGCTCCTTTAAGACCGGCATCTGCGCCGCAAGCTCCGGCGGCATGCCCTTGCGCTGCGCCTTATAACCCGCATAGGCCTTGTGGCGGAATGTCGGCGCTTTCATATCGAATGCGATGGCCACCGCGTCCGGCTCCGTTTCGTCCTTCACTTTTTCCAGAATATTCAAAAATCCGACAATACCGTTTGTAAACTCGCCGCTTTTCGTTGTCAGCAGCTTAATGCCGTAAAACGCGCGGTTTAAAATGCTGTTGCCGTCCAGTACCAAAAGCTTCACGCTGATCTTCCTTTCCGTTACGGGTCAAAAGACACGTCTTTGTTTTCTATATACACTTTCTCGAGCAATTTATCGAGGTCGCTGAGCGTTTCCAGCTCGCCCGCCATGCGCCGGAATTCCGCCGCACCGCGCAGACCGTGCATGTACCACGCCACATGCTTTCTCGCTTCGCGCATGCCGCGCCCCTCTCCCTTTGCGGCGCACAGCGCATCTATATGCTTTTTAATGACCACAATGCGCTCCGCAAGCGTCGGCGGCGGCATAATGCGCAGACCGCTGCTGAAATAGCCGTTGATCTCCCTGAAGATCCATGGATTGCCGAGCGCCCCGCGCCCGATCATCACCATGTCGCACCCGGTCTCGTTCATCATGCGCACGGCGTCCTGCACGCATTTTACGTCGCCGTTGCCGATGACGGGCACCTTCACGGCTTCCTTCACCTGACGGATAATATCCCAGTCCGCCGGCGGCTCATACATCTGTGTGCGCGTTCTGCCGTGCACGCAAATGGCGTCCACGCCCGCATCTTCGCAATATTTTGCGACCTCCACTGCGTTCACGCTGTTTTCGTCCCAGCCCTTACGAATTTTCACCGTCACGGGCAGGTCGACCGCATTTTTCACGGCACGGACAATGTCCCCACACAGCGGCGGCTTTTTCATTAGGGCGCTGCCGCAGTTATTGCCCGCAATTTTCGGCACAGGGCAACCCATATTGATATCAATAACATCCGGCCCGGCCGCTGCGGCGCGCTTTGCGGCAGATGCAAAGATGAGCGGGTCGTCGCCGAACATCTGGATCGCGACGGGGTGTTCCTTTTCGCCGAGCGTGATAAGCTCCTGCGTTTTTTTATAGTTATACTGCAGCGCTCTCGTCGAGACCATTTCCGTCACGCAGTACGCTGCGCCAAACGAGCAGCAAAGCTCACGGAACGGCCGATCGGTCGCGCCCGCCATCGGAGCCAGCGCCGCCACACCGTTCAAAGTCAGATTTCCGATTTTCATTTTTATATCCTTCTGATTTTTCTGTATTTTTAATTTTACTTATATTATAATACCGAACTGCCCCGCACATTTCAATAAAAATTCCTTAAAAATTAGAATTTGCCTTTAATCTACCCTTTATTTGTGTTATACTGGGCTTAAATATAGATGCGGGGAATCTCTCTTTTAAAAAGGCGTTACACGCCTTTCGGGAGACCCCCTAATTGGGTCTCCCGCGCAAAAACAGTCCACCGGACTGTTTGATAGCAATGCGAAGCATTGGTTTCTCCCAGTCCTGATTTTTGGGAGGCAAAAAGTTTTCGTCGTCTGCGGACGACGACTCTGGGCTTCACCCCGAGACCCCACGACCGAACCGCAGGTTCGGTTTGACCTTCATTTGAAAAAAGGTCGATCAAAAACTTTTAACCACGCTTACAAGAAACCTCATTCTAAATTCACATACAGGAGGACATTCACTTGGATACCTCAAAATCTTATGTGCGCGATGGTCGCATCCAGCAAAAGCCGCGCGGCAATTATTTCCTCTTCTCCTTCCTTTTCGGCCTCGCTCTGGCCTTTGTCATCTTTGTGCCGTTCATGATCGTAGACGGCGGCCGCTTTCTGTTCTACGGCGATTTCAATGTGCAGCAGGTGCCGTTCTACCGCATCGCGCACGATGCCATTCGTTCCGGCAACATCGGCTGGAATCATTTAACAGACCTCGGCGTCAATTTCATCGGTTCCTATTCGTTCTACCTGCTCGGCAGCCCGTTCTTCTGGCTCACCATTCCGTTCCCGGGCGAGTGGCTGCAATACCTCATGGGCCCGCTGTTCATCTTAAAATTCGGCTGCGCCTCCCTCTCTGGCTACATTTATCTGCACCGCTATGCAAAGAACCCCAACACGGCGCTCTTAGCGTCTCTCTTATACGCTTTCTCGGGATACTCGATCTACAACATTTTCTTCAATCATTTCCACGAAGCCATCATCGTGTTCCCTTTGCTCTTAGCCGCGCTCGATGAATACATGTACACAAAGCGCCGCGGCATTTTTGCGCTCATGGTCGCCGCCGCGTGCATCGTGAATTATTATTTCTTCGTCGGCATGGTGACATTCACGGTCATCTACTTCTTTGTGCGTCTGCTCTCCGGCAGCTGGCACATCACGGTCAAAGATTTCCTCCTACTCGCGCTCGAAGCCGTGCTCGGCCTCGGCATCGCGTGCATTCTGCTTGTGCCAAGCGTTCTGTGCATCATTCAAAACTACCGCGTTTCCAATCCCATCAGCGGCTGGAGCGCCCTGCTTTATGACCGCAACCAGCGCTACATTCACATTTTGCAGTGTCTCTTCTTCCCGCCGGATCTTCCCGCACGCCCGAACTTCACCCCGGATTCCGAATCCAAATGGGCGTCCCTCGGCGCATGGCTGCCCATGTTCAGCATGACCGGCGTCATCGGCTGGATGCAGCTGAAGCGCCGCCACTGGCTGAAAAAGATGCTCTGCGTTCTGCTCTTCATGGCGTTTATTCCCGGCCTCAACGCTTTGTTCCAGCTCATGAACGCGTCGTATTACGCACGCTGGTTCTATATGCTCACGCTCATGATGGCCGCCGCCACTATGATGGCGCTCGAAAACCCGCGTGTTGATTGGCGCCGCTCCTTGAAGTGGACAACGCTCATCACGCTCGCCATGACGCTCGTCATCGGCCTCATGCCCACACTCACCAAAACGGACGGCGAGATTACCGATGTCACATTCGGCCTCGAAAAATACCCCACGCGCTTCTGGACATACGCCGCCATTGCGCTCCTCTCACTTGCACTTGTCGGCTTTGTTCTTGCATTTTATAACCGCGGCTCCCGCCCGTTCTACCGCGCCGCATCCGTCTGCCTCAGCATCACCATCGTGCTGTATTCTGTTTTCTTCATCGCGCTCGGCAAAACACAGTCGGATTACACCTATGACCACATCATCCCCTACGCCTTAAACGGCGGCGCGGATGTCGCCATAGACGACCTGCGCGACGACAACGTCCGTACGGATTTCTACGAAAGCCTCGATAACTCCGCCATGTTCTGGGAGGTACAGTCCATTCAGGCGTTCCACAGCATCGTCCCCGGCTCGCTCATGGAGTTCTACGATTCCATCGGCGTGCAGCGCGATGTCGCTTCCCGCCCGGATACCACTCACTACGGCCTGCGCGGACTGACAAGCGTCAAGTATCTTTTTGACGACGATCACGACACCGAGTATTTCGCCGGCGAAGACTACGCCGACCCCGCCATGCCGGGCTGGATGTACTACGGCAACACAAACGGCTTTGACATTTGGGAAAACGAACATTACATTCCCATGGGCTTCACCTACGACAGCTACGTCACCGAAAAAGACTACGAAAACACAAGCGAAAGCTACCGCGAGCTTTTGATGCTCAAGGGCATCGTCCTCACCGATAAGCAGGTTTCAAAATGGGGCGATATGCTTTCTCCGCTCGATACAAGCGAACTCTCCTACACCAAGGAAACCTACAAAATAGATTGCGAAAACCGCGCAAAGCTCACCTGCGATACCTTTGAATACACAAATACCGGCTTTAACGCCACCATTACAGCAAGCCGCGACGTGCCCGTGTTCTTCAGCATCCCGTATGAAAACGGCTGGTCGGCCTACGTCAACGGCGAAAAGGTCGATATCGAAAAGGTGAACGTCGGCTTCATGGCCATCCGCGTCAACGCCGGCACCAATGTCAAGATCGAGTTCAAATACCGCACGCCCGGCCTGTTCCTCGGCATGGCAATCACCGTCGTGTGCGTGCTTCTGTTCGCACTTTATATGGTACTCATGCGCACGATCTTCAAAGAAGTCCCCGTGCCGCTCGCCCGCCACAATATGGTGCTGCGCCCGCTCTCCCACTATGCAAAAAAGCATGGCGCGCATTTTGAAAACAGCGGGCTTATTCACGTAAAACCGCGCAGTCAAACCGACCGCGCTTTGGAAAAGAAAGAAGGTTTTGATAATGACGACTGAACGTAATATTCCGGTCTTGTACCTCGTCATTCCTTGCTACAACGAGGAAGCCGTGCTGCCGGAGACCACCAAGCGTCTGACTGAAAAAATGCACACCATGATCCGCGCCGAGCAGGTTGATCCCGAAAGCCGCATTCTCTATGTCGATGACGGCAGCAAGGATAAAACCTGGGCGATTATCTCCGAATATGCTGAAGCGATTCCCTATGTGGACGGCGTAAAGCTCGCGCACAACCGCGGCCACCAAAACGCCCTGCTCGCCGGCCTCATGACCGCCATGCCGCTGTGCGACTGCGCCATCAGCATGGATGCCGACCTGCAGGATGACATTAACGTCATCGACCGCTTCGTCGAAAAATATATGGAGGGCTGCGACGTCGTCTACGGCGTGCGCAACAAGCGCGAGACCGATACGTTCTTCAAGCGCACCACCGCAGAGGGCTTTTATAAGTTCATGAAGATTCTCGGCGTAGACGTCGTCTTCAATCATGCCGATTACCGCCTGATGAGCCGTCGCGCACTCGAGGGCCTTTCCGAGTATAAGGAAGTCAACCTGTTTCTGCGCGGCATCGTGCCGCTCATCGGTTTTAAAAGCGACTATGTCTATTACGACCGCGCCGAGCGTTTCGCGGGCGAATCCAAATACCCCTTAAAAAAGATGATCTCCTTCGCGCTCGACGGCATCACGTCGTTCAGCGTAAAGCCCTTAAAGCTCATCTCCAACCTCGGCATTCTCATCTCCGTCCTCAGCATCTTCGGCCTCCTGTACGCGCTCATCTCGCACCTGTGCGGCGTCACCGTCGCGGGCTGGACAGCCATCGTCGCGTCCATCTGGCTGCTCGGCGGCCTGCAAATGCTCTGCCTCGGCGTCGTCGGCGGCTACATCGGCAAAATTTACAGCGAAGTCAAGCAGCGCCCCCGTTTCCTCATCGAAACCCACCTCAAAGCCGAACCGGAAGAAAAAGTCTTGGACGAACACTGATACGCTAACCAAACCGGATCCCGAATTGTCTCGGCAGTTCGGGATTTCTTTTCCCGCTGCTCACGGCATGTTGAGTTTAAGAGGTACATTTTATGAAAAAATTCGCTTTCGGAGTTTCCAAATTTTTCCTCGGCTCCGTTTTCGGCTGCGTTTTTGTATTGCTCCTGTTTTTTACGCAATGTACATACGCCAAAAAGCAGACATTTCTGCTCTCAAATATCGCTCTGCTTCTGTTCGGCATCGCCCTTTTTGTGCTGTTTCTGTCCCTTAACCGCCTGCAACAGGTCAAGCTTTCGTGGCATCGGCCGACCGTATCGTCCGATGTGCTCATATACGGTCTGTGTCTGCTTTTATTTTCCGCACAGCTCTATATTTCCTATAACATTTATTTCGAAACCGGTTGGGACGCGGGCCTCCTTACAGAAAACGCCCGCAATCTGATGCACAAGCAGTCGGTCGATATCCGCTATTTTTCCAACTATCCCAATAATCTGCTGTACTTTTTCTTCGAGCTGTTCGTCTTCAAGCTGAATAAATATTTCAGCATTTTCTCCGATACACAGCAGGCTTTGTGCGTCATCACCGTTAACTGCGCACTCAATACGCTTTCCTGTCTGCTCGTTTATAAAACCGCCGCGCGGCTCACACGAAAGCTATACGCTTTTTTCGGCTTTTTTCTCGCGGTACTCAGCTTTGGGCTTTCCCCGTGGAACATCATCTGCTACACAGACGCTTTAGGGCTGATTTTCCCTATCCTTACACTTTATGTATTCATCCGTCCGGCAAAACACAAATGGCTCTCCTATGTGCTTTCCGCCTTCATCGGCACACTCGGGTATTTTATCAAGCCACAGTGTTTTATTTTGCTTATCGCCGTTTTTTTGATTGAAGGTATTTACGCACTGTCCGAAAAGCATCTGTTAAAACCGCTTCTGCTCTCACTTTTGACAGTCGCCATCACCTTTTTCGCCGTTAAAGCCGGTACAGGTTTTCTGTGTTCCCACTATCACATTCAGCTTGATAACGAGCAAAGCTTCGGCATTGCACATTTCTGGATGATGGGTCTTAACCCGGAAAAAAAAGGCGTCTATTCCGCCGAAGACGTTCGCTATTCCCGTTCTTTTGTCACCGCTTCCGAGCGCACGCAGGCAAATATCGCCGTCGGCAAACAGCGTTTACAGGAAATGGGCTTTTTCGGTACGCTCAAACAGCTCGCGCAAAAAATGCTCACGCTCTATAATGACGGCACATTCGCATGGGGAAAAGAGGGAAATTTCCTTCAAACCGTTTTTGATCCGCCCAATACAAAAGCCGCGCCCTTCCTCCGCAGCATCTACTACCCCGACGGCAGCCGCTACTTGTATTTCACAACCTTCGAGCAATTCATTTGGCTCATGATCTTGCTGCTTGGCGCCGCCGGTCTGTTCAGCAGCTTCAGTCATAAGCACGCAAAAACCTTAAATATCCTGTGGCTCACATGGATCGGCCTCACCGTCTTTGAGCTCCTGTTTGAAGTACGCGCCCGTTATTTGTACACCAACGTTCCGCTTTTCTGCGTGCTTGCAGCCGTCGGCATCGAAAATATCCGCCGCCTGTTCTGCCGCATCACCGAAAAGCTCTCTGCGCGTCTTCCCGCAAAAAAATCCGTATAACCCCATAACGCACAAGACCCCCGCTCCCGGAAAGCTCCGAAAGCGGGGGTCTCTATGTTTATTCGGTTACCTTAGGCAAAAAACGATTACATCAAGCTTCTGTACAGCTCGGCAATCTCCTCAACGGAGGTGTCGCGCGGGTTGCCCGGGCAGCAAGCATCTGCAAATGCACTCTCTGCGAGGAACTGTACGTCCTCTTCCTTCAGGATGCCCTTCAGGTTTGTCGGAATACCCACATCTTCACTCAGCTTCTTCACAGCCGCAATCGTTGCATCGGCAGCCTCTTCGGCGGTCATCGCGTCAATGCCCTCAACGCCCATGGCCTTGCCTACTGCGCGGTAACGCTCGCCTGCAACGGACTTGTTGTATTCAAGGCCGGTCGGCAGAATGATGGCGCAAGCCACGCCGTGCGGGGTGTCATACAGAGCGGAGAGGCCGTGCGCCATGGAGTGTACGATGCCGAGGCCGACATTCGAGAAGCCCATGCCTGCAATGTACTGACCGAGTGCCATGCCCTCTCTGCCGGCTTCGGTGTTCTGCACCGCGCCGCGCAGGTTCTCGGAAATCAGGCGAATGGCTTCAAGGTGGAACATATCGGAAATGGTGCAGGCGCCCTTCGTGATGTAGCCCTCAATGGCGTGGGTCAAAGCGTCCATACCGGTCGCAGCGGTCAGACCCTTCGGCATGGAGGACATCATATCCGGGTCAACAACCGCGATCTCCGGGATGTCGTTCGTGTCTACGCAAACGAACTTTCTCTTCTTCTCCACGTCGGTGATAACGTAGTTGATTGTCACTTCCGCAGCGGTACCGGCAGTGGTCGGCACAGCAATGGTGAACACCGCGTGCTTCTTCGTCGGCGCAACGCCCTCCAGAGAGCGAACGTCTGCGAACTCCGGGTTCTCAATGATGATGCCAATGGCCTTTGCGGTATCCATGGAGGAGCCGCCGCCAATGGTCACGATGCAGTCTGCGCCGGAAACCTTGAAGGCCTCAACGCCGTGCTGTACGTTCTCAATCGTCGGGTTCGGCTTGATCTCGCTGTAAACGGAATACTGGAAGCCGGCCTTGTCCAGAAGATCTGTCACCTTCTGCGTAACGCCGAACTTCAAAAGGTCCGGGTCCGAGCAAACAAAAGCTTTTTTGTAGCCGCGCGCCTGAAGCTCCTCCGGAATCTTTTCAATCACACCCTTGCCGTGATAAGAAATTGTGTTCAATACGATTCTGCTGACCATAAAAAACATCTCCTAATCCCAAATATGGGAATTTTTTAACTAAGTTAATTATACACCTGTCCGCACAGATTGTTTGTAACAAAACTGTAAATATCAGTTCAAAAATTCTTCGTTCAGTTTCACGCCGAATTCCTTCGCGATGGCTCTCAAATTGTCGTCTGTAATGGTCTGGCGAATTTTACCGCCGCCCGCCGTAATAGCAAGCATATAAATTTGCGCCGCCTTCTCGATCGTGTGCATGAGGCCAAACGTAATATCGTAATCCGGTCCGGAAACGAACAAACCGTGGTGCGCCCAAACGGCCGCGTCATATTTTTTCATCAGCTCGCTCGTCGCCATCGCAATGTCCGCGCCGCCCGGCACCATCCACGGCACCACGCCCACGCCGCCGGGGAACACCACCGGGCACTCCGTGGCGCTCTGCCATAAAGCACGCGTAAAGTCGCGCGCCGTCAGCGGCATGATGTACGTCATCGCGATGAGATTCGGCGTGTGCGCGTGGTAAATAACACGGTAAGCGCCGTTCGTCGCCGCCTTGCGCACACTGTGGTTCATAAAGTGGCTCGGGAATTCGCTCGTCGGGCGCGCGCCGTTCTCAAGGCCCCACACAATGCGCCAGCTGTCGCCCGCATCGTTGATCTCTACAATACCTGTCTCTTATACACATCTGACGCTGCCGACGATAAGG
>ENA-OZAJ01001193-OZAJ01001193.1-human-gut-metagenome-genome-assembly--contig:-NODE-1193-length-10393-cov-4.562391_pt1 | contig 10393 bp, 4 predicted proteins | sample MGYA00243301_ERZ653499 | MGnify/ENA primary metagenome ERZ653499 (study PRJEB26926, sample SAMN06165039) | human gut metagenome | biome: ENVO:00009003; feature: ENVO:2100002; material: ENVO:00002003... | reverse complement strand
GAGCCTTATCGTCGGCAGCGTCAGATGTGTATAAGAGACAGGTCACCCATAGGCAACCGCCAAGGTTCAGCAAGCCTGACCTTGGCTCGCTGCCTGCATGAGAATCAAATGTAACCAAAATAACAAATCGGGCAAGAGAAAGGAAGCAAACGCATGGGCAAGGTTTTAGGAATTGTAAACAGAAAGGGCGGAGTAGGTAAGACCACGACCGCCACAACCCTGTCATATCTGCTGTCTAAGGAGGGCTGTAAGGTCGCATTGATTGACTTTGACGGGCAGAGGCACACAACAAAACTTTGCGGAGTGACCGCACCGGAGCAGCTTTCCGTAACAATCTATGACATTTTGAAGTGTATCGTGATGAACGAAGAACTGCCTGGCAAAGAGTCCTACATGATAAGGACAGAGACAGGAGTAGATTTAATTCCGGCGAATAATAAGCTGGATAACTTTGATAAGCTGATGTGTGACACTGATTTTGCAGAATACAAGCTGAAAGAGTTTGTGGACACCATTAAGGAGCAGTATGACTACATCCTCATTGACGGTATGCCGAAGATGGGGACAGCCATGATAAACGTGATGATATGCTGTGACAGTCTGATTATTCCGGTACAGTCGGAAACTCTGGCGGTAGAGGGGATGGCAGAGTTTTTAAGGGCTTTCCACAGAATCAAGAGCCACGCAAATGCCAGACTGGAAATCGAAGGAATCCTTATTACCATGGATAATGAGCGTACAAGGGTATCAAAGCGTGTGAAAGCGCAGTTACAGCAGGCACTTGGGGAAAAAGTGCGTATTTTTACAAATAGTATTCCCCGGTCGATTAAAGTGCCGGAGGCTGTAGAGTATGGTATGACGATCTGTGAGTATGAACCGGATAATCCGGCGGCGAAAGCTTATGAAAAATTTGTAAAGGAGTTGATGGGAAATGGCGACCAGAACACCAAAAATACCGGCAAGAAGCACATTGCTTAATTCTTCTCTGGACGGTATGGACGACCTCTTTGATTTCAAGACAAAGGAAGACTTATGCCAGCCGGAGCAGGAAAACTGCGGAACGGGAATTACGGAAATGGACTTTGCTGTGATGGAGCCGCTTCCAAATCATAAGTTCAAGCTTTATACAGGACAGCGGCTTCAGGATATGGTAGACAGTATCCGTGAGTTTGGTATCCTTGAACCACTTATCGTATGGGTGCATGAAGGCAAGAACACGATTTTAAGCGGACATAACAGACAGAATGCAGGAAGCATCGCCGGACTTACCAAAGGTCCGGTCATTATCAGGGAAAATCTGACCTATGAAGATGCCATTCTGATTGCGACAGAGACAAATCTGCGCCAGCGTTCTTTTGATGATTTAAGCCCTTCTGAAAAGGCATACTGCCTGAAACAGCACTATGATGCAATCAAAAGCCAGGGGCGGAGAAATGACCTGATAAAAGAGATTGAAGAGCTCGTAAACCCACATGAAATCGGGGGAAACGGGACTTCGTTGGAAAACCCAAAGAAGTCAGATGCAGGAGCAGCCGTCAGCGAGGAATACGGATTAAGCAAAGACCGTATTGCACGGTATCTCAGGATAGCAACGCTTATCACACCGCTGCTTGACTGTCTGGATGCAAAGACACTTGGCTTTGAAGCAGCCTATGATATTTCATTCGTGAAGGAAGAAATGCAGCCGGTGCTTGCAGAACTGATTGTGAATGATAACTGCCGCATAGATACCAAGAAATCAACGCTGATACATGACTATGCTAAGAAAGGCAAATTGACAGAGGAACTGTTACGGCAGATTATTACCGGAGAAAAAACGAAGGCTGCAAGGAGTGGCAGCCCGAAACCCATCAAAATCAAGGAGACAGTCATCAACAGATTTTTTGGCAGGGAGCAGAGCAGAAAGGAAATCGAGGATACGATTGTAAAGGCACTGGAGTTTTATTTCGCTCAGAACAGCGAAAATCCGGAGCAGAAGGTTGGGTAGAGAAACCTACCTTGTAGACCTGTACCGCCAGTCAGTACAGGCATTGACACAGAACAGGACAGAGTGGATGGGGCTTTTGTCCAGTGTGTCAAAATACTACAAGATGTCCTTTGACAAGAACGTGCTGATTTATGTGCAGAGACCGGATGCGGGACTTCTTGCAACGAAGATGGGTTGGGAGAAGCAGACCGGAAGATATTTGAAAGCCGGTTCCAAAGGCATCGGCGTTGTGGATATGAATAATCCGAAAGCCACGCTTGCTTACTATTTTGACCTTGCAGATATCCGTGGCGACTATGAGGGTTTTCGGAGAGCCATGAGTGCTGTCTGGTCTTTGGAGAGGCAGTATCAGCCGGAAATATTAGACCGTTTCCATAAACAGTTTGGGACAGACGAGAATAGTATTGAAAACTGTCTCTGCCAGCTTGCCGGTATGCAGGCGGATGCGTTTTTTGAAAAATATCTTTCCCGTGTAGAGGTAAATGATGAAAACAGTGTACTGTATGGACTTCCTGCCGGGGCAGTGCAGGCAGAGTTTGCAAAACTTGTATCAGACAGTGCAGCTTACATTGTTTTCAAGAAATGCGGAATCAGGACAGAGATTTTTGAGGAGACAGGGGCATTTGAGAATATCAACCATTTTGGAAGTCTGGAATTGTTCATGGGACTTGGGTATTATACCTGCGCCATAGCAAGGCCGGTATTGTCAGAGATACATAAACAGATTGAGGAAATCAAGGAAGAAAGGAGCCAGAGATATGAGTCGAGAACCGTTAGCGAAACTGGAATACACGAAAGGGGAGGACGGGATGCTGTATCCGAACCTTCAGATATCCGTGAACAAGGAGTACGACTTAAGACCGACAGGGATGTTCGGGAGAAGATGGAAGGATTACATGAAGTCGAAGTACCCACAGAGACTGTCGGAGCTGATCGCACTGGGGCAGATAAACGAGCTGATAGCCAAGGTGGACGAGGAAGCAGAAGCGAAGAAAGAAACGCTGATTCAGCAGCTTCTGGAAGTACAGCCGATGCCGGAGACCGAGGATATGCTGGAGAGAGCCGGACACATGGAGATGATAACCAGACAGGCGGAGGAGATCATCCTGCACGAAGTAGTGTACCAGTTAAGATAGCAGAAAAAGAGGTAGCGGCAGAGCCGGAGCCTGTAAAAAAGAATACCGAAAAAGCATCAGAGGAATCCGAAGCGGAAAATACCGCATCGGGTTCCTTTTTCCGTTTTCCAGAGTCGGCAACCAAGGAGAATATCACGGAGCATAAGGACTGGGAGGAAGTGCAGAGCCTGTTGACCGATACCGGCGTATTTCCTTTGGAACTGTATGACCGTATCAATCAGGTGTTTGCAAAAGAGACAGATCCGGCTGTAAAAAGGAATGCCGTCAGGGATATTTACCTTGATTACGGACTGCAAAAAAGCAGTGACGGAACACGGGGAATCATGCCGGGAAAGGATGTGGCGGATTTCTTTTTCGGGGAAGAGGGCTTTGTGCGGCTTTCGTGGGATGTGATTACCCATGTGATAGGTTCTCTGATGCAGAACAGCGAGTATATCCCATACCATGAGGAAGAAGATGCCATTGGCGATTTCAATATTCCTGATGAAATAGAAGATATGCAGCTTGGTTCCCGAAAAGACCATGAGGACGGACAGCTCAGCCTGTTTGAACTTTATCCCGGTCCTTACGAGGATGACGGGAAAGGGGGAGACCAGATACTGCCGGAAGAAACAGAGCCGGAGGAAATAAAGAGCGGATATATGCCGTTCCCGGTGGGAAGCCGGATTGCGTATGACGACCGTATCTTTGAAGTGCTTCAGTATCTGGACGATAACCATACGGTTGAACTGGGAGATATAGAGCAGCTACAGGGGCTTCATGGCTATAAGGTCATAGAGAGACTGCCGGTAGTCCTGATTGACAATGCAGAGCTTCTGCAACCCAATTACACAGAGGGAGAAGTAGCTCAGACGGTTGTGCAGTCCGTAGAGGATGGAGATTTTTCGGAAGCAGCAAAGAAACGGATAGAAAACATGAGCCGCATCGGGCAGGCAAATGAGAAGTATGCCATGGATGTGGCAAAGGAAATGGAACAGCGTTTTCGGGACGGTACACTGAATTATCACTATCAGCCGGAGCATCGTCTGTACGAGGGAGGCCCTAAAGCAAAGTTCCGCAATAACGTGGAGGCAATCAGGCTACTGAAACAGTTACAGCAGGAGAACCGTATTGCAACTACGGAGGAACAGATCGTCTTAGCCCGTTTTGTTGGCTGGGGCGGTCTTGCCAATGCCCTGACACCCAGAATAAGAAAAAATGATTCGCAGGCGAATCATTGGGAAAAGGAATATGATGAGATTTCAGAGCTGCTGACAGAGGAGGAAATGCAGTCGGCATCGGCTTCAACCTTGACCTCTTATTATACGGATCAGAAAGTCATAGAGTTTATCTATCAGGCACTTTACCAGTTTGGTTTCCGGTCAGGAAACATTCTGGATCCGGCACTGGGGACAGGCAACTTTTTCTCAGCCCTGCCGGAAAGTATGAACCAGTCAAGACTCTATGGAGTGGAACTGGAACCCATTGCTGGAGGCATTGCAAGGAAATTATATCCGCAGGCAGACATTCTTATCAAAGGGTATGAGGACACAGAGTTTTCCGACAGCTTCTTTGATGTGGTGGTGGGCAATGTACCTTTTCATAATATTAAAGTCAGTGACAGGCGGTATGACCGTTATAACTTCAAGATACACGATTATTTTCTGGCGAAAAGTCTGGATAAGGTAAGAAGCGGAGGCATCCTTGCAGTCATTACCACAAAATTCACAATGGATAAGGAGAATCAGTCTGTGCGGAAGTATATCGCACAGAGGGCGGAACTGATCGGTGCCATCCGTCTGCCGGAAAATGCTTTCAAACAGGTGGCAGGAACAGAAGTGACCACGGACATATTGTTTCTGAAAAAGCGGGAGCAGGAAATCATACCGGATGAAAAGAATACACCATGGCTCTCAGTAGAGAGGGATGAGAATGGAGTTCCTTACAATAGTTATTTTATCGACTACCCGGAGATGGTGCTGGGAACCATGGCACAGGAAACCGGTATGTATGGAAGCCATGATTTTGTAACATGCAAGCCATACCCGGATAAAACTTTAAGTGAACTGCTGGAGGAAGCAGTAGGCAGGCTCCATGGGCAGTATGAGGAACCGGCAAGTGAACTATCGGAGGACAAAGACACGGTTATCAAAGAGTGGCTTCCAGCAACGCCGGATGTGAAGAATTACAGTTATACCAAGGTGGGGGACGCTTTCTATTACCGGGAAGATTCCCGGATGTACCGTCAGGAGCTGACAGGGAAAAAGGCAGAGAGGGTAGACGGGATGCTCCACATCCGTGATGCCCTGCGGGAACTGATGGACTTCCAGCTTCACGGCGATCCTGAACTGGGGTGGGAATTGCCCACCATGGAGTATGAAAAGAGACTGAAAGAATTATTAGACCATCTGAACCGGGAGTATGACAGTTATATAAAAAAATATGGTTATCTCAATTTGCAGGGGAATGTTATGGCATTTTCCAAGGATGCAGATTCTCCGCTTTTACGTTCCATTGAGGAAGAAGTAAAGGACGAGCATGGGAAAAAGGTAAAAGGCGAGTACAAAAAGACAGCAGTATTCCATAAGGCCACGATCCGTCCAAAGAGTATGCCAAAAACAGCAGACAATGTGGAGGAAGCCCTGCTCATTACCATGAATGCAAAAGGGAAGTTTGACCTTGATTATATGCAGTATCTGTACCGTAAGGACGGGCAGATATGCAGCAAAGAGGATATTCTGGAGGAACTGGGGGAGCGTGTATATCAGGATCCGGCAAAGTGGCGGCAAGGAGATGCCACGTCCGGCTGGGTGCTTGCAGAGGAATATTTAAGCGGCTACGTAAAGGATAAACTGGCGCAGGCTGTCCTGGCGGAAGAGGAGTACCCGGAGTGGTTTGGGCGGAACGTGGAAGCACTAAAGCAGGTGCAGCCGGAACCGTTAAAGCCGGAGGACATCAGTTTCGTGCTTGGCTCTACATGGATACCGGTAAAATACTATCAGGATTTTATGTATGAGAAGTTTGCAACGAGCAAGCATAACAGGGACAGCAATATCCATATCGAGTTTGCGGAATATACAGGAACCTATTTCATTACTGAAAAGAGGGCTGAGAGAGATTCCATTGCCGCAAATAAAACCTACGGGACAGAACGACTGAATGCCTACGAGATTATGGAATATACCCTGAACCTGAAAACGGTGGAAGTCCGTGACAGGCAGGAGTATGAGGATCCGGAGACTGGGGAAGAAAAGGTGCGGTATGTGCTGAACAAGCGGGAAACCCTGCTTGCAAGGGAGAAGCAGGCACAGATCAAAATGGAGTTTGAATCATGGCTGTTTGCAGAACCGGAGAGAGGGGCTGCATTAACGCAGCTTTACAATGACCGCTTTAACAACATCCGTCCCAGAACCTACAACGGGGATGACCTGATGCTGCCGGATATGAATGATGCCATTACTCTGCGAAAACACCAGCGTGACACGGTAGCCATGGGTATTTACAGTGACGGGAATCTTCTGGTGGCGCATGAGGTAGGAGCCGGTAAGACCATGACAGCCTGTGCTATTGCCTATGAGAGAAAACGGCTGGGAGTATGTAACAAGCCGTTGATTGCAGTACCGAACCATACCTTAGAACAGTGGGCGACAGAGTTTATGCGGCTTTATCCTAATGCCAATATTTTAGTTGCAACGAACAAAGATTTTGAAAAGCCACGTCGGAGACGGTTTGTAAGCCGTATCGCCACAGGGGATTATGACTGTATCATCATGGGACACAGTTCCTTTGAACTGATCGCTCTTTCAAGGGAGAGGCAGTTAGCTGCCATGCAGGAGGAGATTGATGAAATCACAAAGAAGATAGACGAAATGAAGATGCTTTCCGGGAAAACATGGTCCTTAAAACAGATGGAGATATTCAGGCATAATTTACAGGACCGTTTTGACAGGCTCTATAATGCAGGGAAGAAAGACGGAACGATTTCCTTTGAGGAACTGGGCGTGGATAACCTGTTTGTGGATGAGGCCCATGCCTATAAGAATAATTACAGCTATACCAAGATGCAGAGAGTGGCGGGCGTGGGAGGACAGAGCAGCCAGCGTGCCATGGATATGCACATGAAATGCCAGTATATCAATGAAATCACGAATGAACATGGCGTGGTGTATCTCACCGGCACACCGGTATCTAATTCTATGTCGGAACTCTATGTTATGCAAAAGACCTTGCAGCCTTCCGAATTAAAGCGCAGGGGACTGCTTATGTTTGACTCCTGGGCAAGCACCTTCGGCAAGGTGGAATCATCGCTGGAAATCAAACCAGAAGGCTCCGGCTACCAGATGAAAGCAAGATTTGCCAAGTTCCATAATCTGCCGGAACTGATGTCCATGCTGTTTTTAGTGGCAGACATCAAGACAGCGGATATGCTGGACTTGCCGGTTCCGAAACTAAAAACGGGAAAAATACAGGTAGTAAAGACTGCCATCACGCCGGATCAGAAAGCCATCATGGAGGAACTGGTGGAAAGGGCAGAAGCAATCCGTAATAAGGAGGTAGACAGCAGTCAGGATAATTTCTTAAAGCTGACAAACGAGGCAAGGCTGCTTTCCGTGGATCCCCGTATTCTGGATGAAACGCTGGATAACGATCCTGACACCAAACTCAATGCCTGTGCCAGAGGTGTGGCAGAAATCTACCATGACACTGAGGAGCAGCATTCCACACAGCTCATTTTCTGCGATAAGGGAACACCGAAGGCGGACGGCAGATTTAACTTCTATCAGGCACTCAGACAGGAGATGGTGCGGCTTGGAGTGGAGGAAAAAGAGATAGCTTTCATACATGACGCCAATACGGACACAAAACGGGCAGAACTGCTGGAAAAGGTACGGAACGGAATTGTCCGTGTACTGCTGGGAAGCACGGAGAAGATGGGAACAGGATTGAATGTGCAGGATAAATTGATAGCACTGCACAATCTGGATGCACCATGGCGGCCGGCTGATCTGACGCAGCGTAACGGGCGCATCCTGCGGCAGGGAAATGAAAATGATGAGATATCTATCTTTAATTACATCACGGAGCAGACCTTTGATGCTTATCTTTGGCAGATACTGGAACAAAAGCAGCGGTATATCAGCCAGATCATGACTGGCCGGAGTGCGCTTAGGAGCTGTGAGGATGTGGACGAGGTAGTGCTTCAGTATGCCGAGTTCAAGGCTCTCGCTGTATCGGATCCTAAGATTAAGAGGAAAATGGAGGTGGATAATGAGGTCTACCGCCTGCAGACACTGAAATCGGCTTGGAAAAGTGAGCATACGGACTTGCAGAACAAGATTACGGTCTATTATCCTCAGGAAATTAAGAAATGTACAGAAAGGATAGAACATAGAAAAGCCGATGCAGAGCTGTATCAGAAAGAGGTGCCGCAGGAGTTTTCTATTACCTTAAATCACAGGCTGTTTGACGAGCGGACAAAGGCGGGTGAATATCTGAAGATGCAGATGGCAAACCTGGGGCATGAGGCAGGAGACACCGTATCAGCCGGAACCTACGCCGGTTTACAGGTCATGCTGAAAAGAGGAGCATTTCAGGATGTACTTCTCTGCCTGAAAGGGGAAGGTAGTTATCAGGTGGATGCCGGTGAATCTGCACTGGGAAATATCACAAGGCTTGAGAATCTTGCAGAGAAGATACCGCAGTATCTGAAAGATGAGGAGAGGAAATTGGGAGAACTGAAAGAACAGTTTGAAGCGGCGAAAGTGCAGGCAGAGCGCCCCTTTTCTGAGGAAGAAAAGCTGTCGGAGCTTCTGAAAGAACAGGTATCCCTTAATCTGGAACTGGAATTTGCGGATGCAGACGAGGAAGGAACGGAAAAAGTGGGAAAAAGCCATGGAAACAGTATCTACCGGAAACTGCGTAAGCTGGCACCGGAGTTATTTGAGGGTACATATACTTACATGAAATTCAAACAGGACGGCTTTGATGACCTTGTGCTTGAAACCATCGGAGAGAATGAGTACAGTATTGCACACTATTATACACAGAATGGGGACAGGATGCGTGATCCGGAGATTACGTTCATGCTAGACGATACGCAGCGTTGTATCTATGCCTTATCTTACACGCAGGATAACATGGGCATCTATTACGAAACCGGGGACAGAACCGAGAAGCAGATGGAGAATCTGATGGGATTTTTCGACCAATGGATGGCGAATATCAAGGAACAGGGATTTACCTTATATAAGGCATACGGAGAAGATGCGGAATACACGAAAGAAGAGGAACATACAGAAGAAACGGGATATACTGTCATCAGTGCAGATAATTTGAAGCAGATGAATAGATTTGATGGGGAAGATATGGAAAATGAGCGGTAGATGGAAAGGAGGAAAGAAGTTGCAGGTACAGCAGAGGAGCAGACCAATGCCCTTTACGGAAGAACAAATGCGGCAGATTTATAATACGAATATTATAGATTTTGCGGTAAGGAATGGTTTTGAGATTGAGAAAAGTGATAAGGCCACGGTTCATGTGAAGCACAACGGGGGATTGTACCTGTTCAAGCATGGCCGTGGCTATTATTCATTTACGGAAGAACGGGGCGGTGACATTGTTGAATTTGCAATGAATTATCTGGGACTGAAAAAGAGGGAGGCTATGGAACAGATACTGGGGTGCAGGGCTTATGAACAGACCGCCCATGTAGTTGCACCACAGGAAAAGGCAGAACGGGGAATGATGGTATTACCGCCCAGGGACACGGACGACCGCCGGGTATTTGCATACTTGACAAAGACAAGAAAGATTGATCCGGAAATTGTGCAGACCATGATGAAACAGGCAAAAGTATATCAGTCAAGACAGGAAATAGGCGGCAAAGTGTGCCGGAATTGTGCGTTTGTCGGGTATGACAGCAAGGGGACACCAAGATACTGCGCCCTGCGTGGTCCCAGTGCAGGCAGCAGTTTCCGGCAGGATATGGAGAACTCGGATAAGACCTACGGTTTTCTCATGGAGGGAAAAAGCAACCGTGTCTATGAGTTTGAGGCACCTATTGATGCCATGAGCCATGCCACGCTTTATAAGCTGCGGGGATACGTGGCAGCAAACGGTCATAATAGCCTTTTCCCCTCCCCAGCCGGTTTCCTTTCCGGTCGAAAGCTACACCGGGAACGGCAATAAAGTCTATGTCTGCATAGTCCGTAAATGTTTCTCCAACAGGCTCTTCAATACCGTAAGTGCCGGTTGCCATATCCTCGGGACCGGTATAGAGGCGTAATTCCAA
>ENA-OZAJ01001190-OZAJ01001190.1-human-gut-metagenome-genome-assembly--contig:-NODE-1190-length-10400-cov-15.168101_pt1 | contig 10400 bp, 6 predicted proteins | sample MGYA00243301_ERZ653499 | MGnify/ENA primary metagenome ERZ653499 (study PRJEB26926, sample SAMN06165039) | human gut metagenome | biome: ENVO:00009003; feature: ENVO:2100002; material: ENVO:00002003... | reverse complement strand
ACGAAGGTATGGGAAAGAAACATGCTAGTCAATACGCCAATTTTGGATGGTTACTAATTTCACATTCCCAAATACGGATTACGCGCAAACCTGCCAATTTTAAATCCACGTTATTGCTGTAATCACGGGCAATGTTCATGTAAATCTTATGATGCCAAAAATTTACGTTAGTTTTGGGTAAACGGTAATACTTGCATCCCCATGCCCATGCCAAAAGCATCCGTCAATGAAAATGATAGTCTTATATTTCTTCAGCACAATGTCTGATGACCCTGATAGCTTGCTGTTGTTTACACGATAGCGTAGTCTCTTTGAAAATAAGAACCTCCTCACCACCATCTTTAGCTTGGTATCCTTGCCTTTCACTGCCGTCATACATTGACCATTGCTCATCTATTTAATGGCAACTAAAGTGGACAGATAGGTTTTATTTTCTTCTCTAGTGCGTTTTGTGTAGTTAATTTGATCACAAACATGTTCAATCTTTTGACAGAACACATCAGCATTAAGCTTACTCATAGACAATGTTCCATGTTCATCCCTCTCTGTTGAGTGCCATGTCGCTTCGTCATTGAGTGGGTGCTTTGGTGTGAATGGAGGGATATTAAAGATTTTATTGTCTACCTGCGTTATCCAAGCGGCACCAATCTCTGCCATTGCACCCCACGCACGTTGTGTGTACTCACTAGTGATAAAAAGGACATATATTTTTTGTGTTGAATAACTTTCAACGAAGAAATTTCTGAGATAGTCATATATAGAAACACCTTCTGGAATACGACATATCTCATCATCACAATTGGTATAGATGATGTCTTCAGCTGGAACATTATTATGTAACAACATTTGAAATACGATGTCAGCCAATGGCTTATCGTTATATGTATGACTGATTAATATTTTCTTTTTGTTGCTGTCAATTTGAGATTTGATCCCTAATTCGGGCATATTTTCATTGATGGCAGTATTTACAATATCTGTCATTTCATTTTGTCGGTCTTGCCCTCCAATGGCTGCAATAATACGTTGAGCGGTTTTTCCTTTGAATGATTCAACAGATTGGCGAAATTTTGCTTCGTCATCTTTTATTTCTTCCATCTTTTTCTTTTTCTTTTCTGCCTTAGTTATATCTGCGAATTTCTCTCTCTTTTTGAGGATGTCAGGTAAAAGCGTTTCTCTTACGAATGATATCACGGCAACATATCTTGGATCATCAGACTTATAACCTTGACGATTGCTCAATGACATATCAGGCAGTTCCGATTTTTCAAATAGATCAACAAATAATTGCCCAACGACATAAACCTCGTTTAGCTTATTTTGGCCAACGATAGGAAGAATATTAAATTCTCCCATTTTATTGTTTGCATAAAGTGAAATGAAGTTATCAGGGAAGTCTGACACTTCGGCCTTTCTGCCTCTTGTGGTTTTATAGGTTCCAATCCAGCCCTCAACTTCCAACTCATACTCATGACTTGCACCTTCATTATCTGTTAATGTAAGAGGACATTTATATGATTTGCGGCTTTCTACCAAGTCGTTTCGATATGAAGGATAATAATTAGGAACTCGGGAAATAAGTTTTTTGTATGAATTGCCCAATGTAATGATAGAACTCAATTCTGTTGCAACATTTTCGTCATAACTATCAAGAACTACTTCTTCTCCCCCTCGGACAATATGAATCCGAAAATCATCATTGACCAAAGGGAAAATTTTCAATAAATTACGTTTAACAGCTGCCAATGTCTTATGTAATCTATACTGAGGGTTACGCATTACAATTGCAGTTCCGTTCCCATTTATTCTACTAAATTTAACTTGTTCATCAGGGATGGCCTCTAATTTATTGTCATCGTTTGGCCTCCGTGACAGTATGAAACCGGATTTTTCACCATCTCTTGATGTAAGGACATCAACCGTTTGAGATACAGAAAGTGCTGCCAATTTCCCTACACCTTTACGTCCCATTTTTCGTCTTGTCCCAGACGCGGTATAAGAATCTTTTTCATTATTTCTAGATACTTTGGCCACATCTAGAAATTTGCCAATGTCACCATTGTCATAAGACATTCCATGTCCATCATCTTCGACCCTAATGTCATCCATGTTAGCAATGATATAAACATTATGTGCGTCTGCATCGTAAGCATTGGCGATTAGTTCTGCAAGGACATAATAGATATTCGTATAAAGATTAGGACCGAGTAATTCTAGAATTCTTGGATTAACAGAAATCTTATATTCTTTCATCTATCAACAGTTTTTAAATGGTAAATAATACTTTTTGCAATTATTTCTCCCAATTTGGGAGGAACAGCATTGCCAATATATCTAGATGCTTTTGTTAGAGACACGGAGTCTTCGTTTTTAAAAAATTTATACGATATTGGGAATGTCTGAAATAAGGCGGCTTCTCTTGCTGATATAGCTCTATCTTGAACAGGATGACCAAAACGACCATTTCCAATACCCGTACATTGTGTAGTCATGGTGGGAGAAGGTTCATCCCATTTCATTCTACCATATACACTTCCGAAACTTCGACCGCCATCCCTTTTATGACATTCTAAAATAAGTTCTTGAGGCCAAGATTTCCAGCTTCCTCCTTCTTGAGTGGTCCGGATTCGTGTAAGATTAAGACTACTCAATGCGCTACATCTGTGAAGAGGATCTTTGAGGTCTGATTCTCCTGCATTAAGAGGTGGCAGGTTTGCGATAATATCCCTTACTGTTACATATTTGTCTGAGGTATGCGTCTTTGGTATTAATGATATTTCCCCCAATTTGGAAGCGAGTAGGACAAGGCGTTTTCTTGTCTGAGGAATACCATAATCAGGACAATACACAACGTCACACCAAACATGATAACCATCTCTTTTAAGTGTAGAGATAAAATCTTGAAGCACAGGTTTTAGTCGAAATGTGCGTATGGCAGGGACATTCTCCATCGTAATGATGTCTGGTTCAACTTCATTTACCAAACGTCCAAATTCATAAAGTAAGTCATATTTATTCGGATCTTTATTTTTATTTTTGAATGCATAGGACGAGAATGGCTGACATGGAGCGCATCCAGCAAGAACACGAATAGCTTTTTTAGAGTATCGTGGCGATATGTCATCTGCCGTTACAGTTGTAATGTCTTTAAAAATGAATTCCCCTTTGGTATTCGTTTCATAAGCATATTTGCAAGTGTGATCCAAATCAAATCCTGCAAGAATATGGAAACCGGCAGATTTCATGCCATAACTCAAGCCACCTATTCCACAGAATAGATCAACAACCTCTATACGAGGTAAGCGCCCTGGGCGTTTTTTCTTGAGCTGTGTCATGTTTGTTCAATATTAGAGGTTTATATTTATAGCCTATTTTGATACAAAGTTAGTGTTTTTATTTCAACTTTAAGATGGATTTTGATGTAAAATCACATATAAAACACCAAACACGGCAATTTATTGACACGTTTCTACAATAAAACGCCATATGCAGAGTGAATTTCCGACGAATTCGCAACCTTTGCATCAAGAAATCAATCACATTCACGACATAAAGATGAGCGGAAAAAAATAAAATAATACTCTATCAGGACGATAGTGAAATTACCTGCGTGTTGGTGCGTTTCGCTGATGAAGACTTGTGGCTGACGCAAAGCCAATTGGCAGAAATATACTGTACAACAAAGCAAAATATAAGCCAGCATTATAAATAAGGGAGTTAGATTCAAATCGAACTATAAAGGATTTTGATAGTTCGGTAGAAAGGCAAGCACAAAGTGCCAAGTGCAACGAATCGTTATGCGTTACAACCTTGACATGGTTATTGTGTACAGTCACAAGTTACGACTTGTTTTCGCCGTTGGGGTTACACAACGGCTTCATGGGGACATCCAAAATGAACACTTGAAACAAGGTTGTAACCGCTATTTCCGTGAATTGCTCCAGCACATTAGAGATACTCGTAGCAGTGAGCATAACTTTCACCAGCAAATTTCCACATTTATGCCACAGCAACGGACTATAACCTGCGAGATGAAAAGACCAACATGTTCTTTGCTACCGTGCAAAACAAATTGCATTATGCTGTTCATAAGAATACTGCTGCAGAGATTATCTACAATTGTGTGGACAATGAAAAGCCCCGTTTGTTGGCATGACGAACTTCAAAGGCAACTATATATGCTAAGGTCGCCAAGAACTACTTGTCGAAGGTAGAGCTCCAACGTCTAAATCTGCTTGTTTTCGTTTTTTTGGACTTTACCGAATTTCAGGCATTGGAGATGAATCCCATGGCTATGAAAGATTGGGTAGAAGCCTTAGATAATCAGATTATTGCTCACAAACGAAAAGTGCTGACTGAAAAGGGAAAACATCTCACATAAGCGAGCGATTGAAAAGGGAGAAAGGGAACTTGCCATCTATCGCAAACGTGAAATAGATTTGTTTGAAAGTGATTTTGATAGAGAAATCAAAAGATTAAAGAACAAGAGCGATAACAATCCAAATTAAATTATTACCTTTGCAATTGCATAAGCGTTCTTCAGATTGATGCAGAACATTGCAGAATAGAGAAGCCCGCTGGTTTCCAATTCGTTACCTGTCAAGCTGATAATCTTTATAAGTTTCTTGTTTTCAATGAGTAAGAGAAAGTAATATGTCTTCCGCAATGGAATGTGAGGTTCTTTTTAATCCCGCACACATCGGCAATCTCTTTCAGGTAGGCATTCAGCTTTTGGTTGCTGATTATAGGTAATATCTTTCCGTCCGGCAGCTTGCCTTTGTATTTCTTCAATATCATTTTGGGAATATCCAACAGGGGAACATTCACGTCCGTGTTGGTCTTTTGCCGCTTCGTCATTATCCACAGATTACCGTCAAATGACTTTCGGATATTCTCTTGCCGCAGGTTGGCGACATCACTGTAAGCCAGACCGCAGAAACAGGAAAAGATGAACAAGTCCCTGACGTGTTCCAAACGCTCGGAAGCCATTTTCTTTTTGAGGATGATTTTTATCTCGTCTTCCGTCAAATAGCCCCTGTCCACTTTTTCCAGCCGGATTTTATAGCTGGCGAACGGGTCTTTGTCCAGTATGCCATTGTTTCGGGCTATGATGATGATGCGCTTGAAAAACTGCATGAACTTGGCGGTGGTGTTGTAACCGCACTTGCAGGCTGTACGCAAATATAACTCGAAATCGGTAATGAACATCGGGGTTATTTCCCGGATGGAAATATCAGAAAGGTTATATTTACTCTGTATAAACTCCGCAAGGTGACGGCGTGTAACCTCATACTTGCGGTAGGTCGCTATCGTCTTGGATATGCCAACAAGCTGTTTCACGTCCTCATTGTGCTTTTGGAACAAGGTAAGGATGGTTTCGTGGTTCTCGCTGTGTCCCAAAAACTCGTTTTTAACTTTCTCGGCAGTAACGTAATTATCACGCCGCTGCATTTCGTGGTAGATGGTGTTCAGCGATGCGTTTATATCGCTTAACATACGGTTGATACGTCCGGCTTCCGCTGTGCGTCCGATAGCCTTGCCAGCCTTACCGTCCCACATTTCAGGCAACACGTCCAATTTAGTATTAAAACGGCTTGCCACACCGTCCACTGTGATACGGGCGAAAAGGGGGTACGCACCGCCCGCTTTCTGCTTGTCTTTCTTTGCGTAAAAGCAAATGTTGAATGTCGATTTCATATACTCACTTTTTAGTTACAAAAATACTGTAAATGCTTAAAAATGAGTTTTATGCAGGCTCGCCAAACACCGACAGAAGTTCGCCAATTTCCGACTATCTGTACCCCCTTTTTGATTTTGTTTGTCGGGGGTACGAGTTAGGTTAGAAACCTTGTCTTTTAGGGGCGAAAAAATGTACTTTAAGGCAGACACAAGGGGATAAAAAAAGTCCCACAAATCATTGAATTTGTGGGACTTGTCTGTTCGTTGTCCGGTTTTGTCCGTAACGTTCAGCGGAGAGAGAGGGATTCGAACCCCCGGTACCTCGCAGTACAACGGTTTTCAAGACCGCCGCAATCGACCACTCTGCCACCTCTCCAAAACTCCTTTTAGAGTTGCTTTGTTTCTCAAAAGCGATGCAAAGGTACGCATTATTTTTGAATATGCAAATGTTTTTCGAAAAAAATAGAAAAAAAATTAGCAGAACGCAGTTTTTACAATAAATGAGTATCTTTGCGGAAGTGATTCCGGATGCCGGTTGGAAAAGGATAAATTCCTGTTTGACAGCCTCTGCCCTTGATTAAAGCTCATCGGAAGAGGGGATACAGGGACAAATTCCTGAATTTTGCTGCCGATTGAAAAAAAATGTGCGGTAAACCGGAATCTGGAGAGATACAATTGTTAAACAGATAGTCTTAACTCCTTATATAAATAAATTGATGGTTGATTTTTTGGACGAATTGAATGAAAGTCAGCGTGCTGCCGTGTTGTACAACGAAGGACCTTCGCTGGTGATAGCGGGAGCCGGTTCGGGAAAGACCCGTGTGCTGACCTATAAGATTGCCTATTTGCTGGAACAGGGGTACGAGCCTTGGAACATTCTGGCTCTTACGTTTACCAATAAGGCTGCGCGGGAAATGAAAGCCCGTATTGCCCGTCAGGTAGGGGAGAAACGTGCCCGATACCTGTGGATGGGTACTTTTCATTCTATCTTTTCACGGATTTTGCGTACCGAGGCTGAGGCTATCGGTTTTCCGGCTCATTTTACCATTTACGATTCGGATGATTCGAAAAGTCTGATAAAGGCAATCATCAAGGAAATGCAGCTGGATGACAAGACGTATAAGCCGGGGACTGTATTGGGTAGAATCAGCAATGCGAAGAATCATCTGATACTGCCGGAGGCCTATGCGGCTAATGCGGAAATTTTTGAGAGTGACCGTGCTGCCAAGATGCCGGCCATACGGGATATTTATCTGCGTTACTGGGAACGCTGCCGGCAAGGGGGAGTAATGGACTTCGATGACTTGCTGGTAAATACTTATCTGCTGTTCGAGAAGCATCCGGAGGTTTGTGAACGCTATGCCTCGCAATTCCACTATGTGCTGGTTGATGAGTATCAGGATACCAACTTTGTACAGCACCGTATCGTGTGGCAGCTGACGGAGAAGTACCAGCGTGTCTGTGTGGTGGGAGATGATGCGCAGAGCATTTACTCCTTCCGCGGAGCGAATATTGACAATATATTGAATTTTACGAAGTCGTATAAGGATGCGCGCCTGTTCAAGCTGGAACAGAATTACCGTTCTACGCAGGCCATCGTGAAGGCTGCCAACAGTCTGATTGCCAAGAACCGTGAGCAGATCTGGAAAGAGGTATTCTCGGAAAAGGATCCGGGTGAACCGATTACGGTGCTCTCTGCCTATAGTGACGTGGAAGAGGGGGAAATCGTGGCCAACAGAATCGTACAGATGCATCTGCGTCAGGGATATACCTACGATGACTTCGCTATTCTATACCGTACGAATGCGCAGAGCCGCATCTTTGAGGAGGCCTTGCGTAAGCGTGCACTGCCTTACCGTATTTACGGGGGACTGTCATTCTATCAGCGTAAGGAGATAAAGGATGTGCTTGCCTATTTCCGTCTGGCGGTGAATCCTCATGATGAGGAGGCGCTGAAACGAGTCATTAATTATCCGGCCCGTGGGATCGGGGCTACGACGTTGGGCAAGATTACGGAGGCGGCAACCCGTTGCCGGGTGAGTCTGTGGACGGTGCTGGAAGAGCCGCTTACATACGGAGTGGAACTTAACAAGGGAACTTCGGCGAAGTTGCAGGGATTCCGTTCGCTGGTGGCTTCCTTTATTGAGATGGCCGTTACGGAAGATGCTTATGAAATCGGAGGGGCCATCGTGCGCCAGTCTGGAATAATGAGGGACATTTGTCAGGACCGCTCTCCTGAGAATCTGAGCCGGCAGGAAAATATAGAGGAGTTGGTGAATGGTATGCATGATTTCTGTGCGACTCGTCGGGAGGAAGGTAACTCGCATGTGTTGTTGAGCGACTATCTTTCGGAAATTGCCCTGCTGACCGATCAGGACGAAAGTGGGGAAGAGGAAGCTCCGAAGATTACCCTGATGACGGTTCATTCTGCCAAGGGGCTGGAATTCAAGAATGTGTTCGTAGTGGGTATGGAAGAAAATCTTTTCCCCAGTGCGATGAGCATGGATTCGTACCGTCAGCTGGAGGAGGAGCGCCGGTTGTTTTATGTGGCCATTACCCGTGCCGAGGAGCATTGTTTCCTGTCGTATGCCAAATCCCGCTATAAATATGGAACAATGGAGTTGGGGCGTCCGAGCCGTTTCCTGAAAGACATTGAAGAGCGTTACCTGAACTGGCCGCAGGAAGCTACCGTAGCCCGTAAGGTGGATGAAAGGGCGGCCCGCTTCCGCAGGGAATGGAGAGAGGAAAGAGAGGAGCGTTCGTATCGCGAGGAAGGTCCTTCCATGTTTGATGGAGGTCCGATGCCGGAAGAGCCTGTGAAGTTTGTCAAACCGGCTCCGCCGCGTAAGCTTCGGAAAATTGTACCGGCTGAGGAGTCGGGACTGGCTGCGTCTCCGTCTGCTGCAGGAGGACAGGATGGTTTGTCGGTCGGTGCCCAGATTGAGCATGAGCGCTTTGGTGTGGGAGAGATTCTCCGTCTGGAGGGAACAGGTGACAACCGGAAGGCTACGGTCCGTTTCCGTAATGCCGGAGAGAAACAGCTGCTCTTGAAGTTTGCCCGTTTTAAAGTGATTGGTTAAATGGATTTACGGAGTGGGGTGTCACGTTTGGAGGAATAATGTGGCAGCCGGAGTGCCTGAATCATTCCGGAAGCTTCGCTCTGTACTGATAATGAGTAAAATAAAGTAAATAATTGAATATGTTGGATTTGTCTAAAATCCCTTCTCCCTGTTATGTGATGGAGGAGGAACTGCTCAGAAAGAATCTGAGCCTGATCAAGCACGTGGCAGATACAGCCGGTGTGGAGATTATTCTGGCGTTTAAAGCCTTTGCCATGTGGAAGTCGTTCCCGATTTTCCGTGAGTACATTTGTCACACTACGGCCAGCTCGGAGTATGAGGCCCGTCTGGCTTTCGAGGAGTTCGGCAGCAAGGCGCATGCGTATTCGCCGGCGTACACTGCACAGAATTTTCCGGCGTTTCTGAAATATTGCAGTCACATTACCTTTAACTCGCTTTCTCAGTTCGAGCGTTTTTATCCGCAGGCAAAGGCCTGGAACGAGCCGGTGTCGTGTGGATTGCGCATCAATCCGGAGTATTCGGAAGTGGAAGTGGAACTGTACAATCCGTGTGCACCGGGAACGCGTTTCGGGGTAACGGCCGATTTGCTCCCGGAGGTGCTTCCCGAAGGAATCGAAGGATTCCACTGTCATTGTCATTGTGAGTCCAGCTCTTACGAACTGGAGCGTACGTTGCAGCATATCGAGAGCAAGTTCTCACGCTGGTTCTCTCAGATTAAATGGCTGAATCTGGGAGGAGGTCATCTGATGACCCGCAAGGATTATGACGTGGAGCATCTGATCGGCTTGCTGAAGGGACTTAGAGCGCGTTATCCTCACTTGCAGATTATTCTGGAGCCGGGATCGGCATTTACCTGGCAGACCGGTCCGCTGGTGGCTTCTGTGGTGGACATCGTGGAAAGCCGCGGCATCCGTACGGCGATTCTGGATGTAAGTTTTACTTGTCATATGCCCGATTGCCTGGAAATGCCTTACCAGCCTCGCGTGCGTAATGCGGAATCACTTCCGGCGGATGCGGTGAAGGAGGCTACTCCTGACATGCACGTATATCGCCTGGGTGGAAACAGTTGCCTGAGCGGAGACTATATGGGAAGCTGGCGCTTCGATCATGAACTGCAGGTGGGTGAGCGGATCATATTTGAGGATATGATACATTATACGATGGTTAAGACCAATATGTTTAATGGTATTCATCATCCGTCGGTGGCCTTGTCTCACATGAACGGGGAGTTGGAAATCTATAAGAATTTCACCTACGAGGATTATCGAGACAGAATGTGCTAAGAGGAAAAATGAGATAATATCTGCCGGTTGCAGGGGAGTTGCAGCCGGCAGATTGAAAAAAACAGTGTTGCTGCGGAAAAAATTGAGGATTTGGCCATATTGCTCATAGTTTTCGGTGTATATATCTGATAATAAATATTTTAATTGATAATTCCTTGTCGTTTTTAAGGTGAAAACGAGGGCTGAGAGATAGGGGAAAATCAATTTTTTGAAAAAAATATTGCAAAAAGTGCTCTCAGATTTTGGGAGTTTCAGAAAATGTATTACCTTTGCACTCGCAATCGGGAAAACGGTTGTAAGATATGCGGAAATAGCTCAGTTGGTAGAGCATAACCTTGCCAAGGTTAGGGTCGCGAGT
>ENA-OZAJ01001184-OZAJ01001184.1-human-gut-metagenome-genome-assembly--contig:-NODE-1184-length-10453-cov-5.407482_pt1 | contig 10453 bp, 9 predicted proteins | sample MGYA00243301_ERZ653499 | MGnify/ENA primary metagenome ERZ653499 (study PRJEB26926, sample SAMN06165039) | human gut metagenome | biome: ENVO:00009003; feature: ENVO:2100002; material: ENVO:00002003... | reverse complement strand
AGCCTTATCGTCGGCAGCGTCAGATGTGTATAAGAGACAGCAGTTAATTTTTACTACATTTTTTTAAGTTTTGCAAAAGATGCCATCATCACTTTTTGTCCTGCCGTGTCAAACTGCACCGTTACCTGATAATCTCTTGCCCCGTCTTCGATACCTAAAACTGTTCCTTCTCCAAATTTTATATGTTTCACGCGGTCGCCCACTTCATAATCTATATCCGATTTTGTAACCACAAACTGCCTTCCAAACCCCGGCTGTGTAGACGGAGTTCCATAAGCCGGTTTTTTTGACATTGTTTTATATGCGCTCTTGTGCTGACTTGCTGCAAATTTTCTATTACCGCTATAATTCCTTCCTGAATCAGAACTGCCGGACCCCATATATCCTGAACCTCCTCCATAATTTAATGAGCCTTCATAACCTCCAAATCCTGAAAACGACGGTTTTCTCTCATAACCTGCCGCAATACGGTCTGTAACATTTTTACTGTTTACAATCATAGGTGGTATTTCTTTAATAAATCTTGAAACTATATTATATTGAGTTTCTCCACGTATCATTCGTCTTTTTGCATAACTTATCGTTAAATTTTTCATTGCTCTTGTAATCGCCACATAGCAAAGTCTTCTCTCCTCCTCAAGTTCATCCGGATCATCTGACATAATGCTCATATACCCCGGAAAAAGTCCATCCTCCATACCGCACAAAAACACATTTGGAAATTCAAGCCCCTTAGCACTGTGTACTGTCATAAGAACAACATAGCTGCTGTCTTCATCTAAATTATCTATTTCTGCCACCAAAGCTACTTCTTCCAAAAATCCTGCAAGCGTAGGGTTTTCAGTATGCTCTTCGTACTCTGTCACTTTACTTATTAATTCATCAATATTTTCAATTCTTCCGTTTGCTTCATCGGTATTCTCTGCTGCCAGCTCTGTAACATATCCGGTTTCTGCAAGTACTTCGTCCGCCAGTTCCTTTATGGATATCTCATCTTTTTCACTTTTGAACCGCTCTATCAATTCAGTAAAACCATTTATTTTCCCTGCCGCTCTGGATAATTCAGGAATATTTTCCACTTCCAGCAGGGCATCATATAAATCCATTCCATAGGCACGTGCAAAATCTTTAGCCTTTGTAATAGATGTTGCACCTATTCCTCTCTTTGGAACATTTATAATTCTCTCAACCGCAATATCATCTGATGCGTTGCTTATAATTCGAAGATACGCAAGAATATCTTTAATTTCTTTTCTCTGATAAAAGTTTTGTCCTCCGATGATTTTATACGGAATGTTTTTTATCATAAGCTTTTCTTCTAAAGCTCTTGACTGTGCGTTTGTCCGATAAAGAATAGCAAAATCATTATAATCAGCCAGTCCGTTATCTGCCTTTTCTTTAATAGAAGACGCTACCATATCCGCTTCTGCATATCCATCCTCAGCCTGATACAGGTCAATCTTTTCTCCCTTTTCATTATCACTCCACAGCGTCTTGTCTTTTCTCCCATGATTATTGTGTATTACCGCATTAGCAGCATCCAAAATATTTTTTGTAGAGCGGTAATTCTGCTCCAGTTTTACTACTCTTGCATTTTCAAAATACTTTTCAAACTGAAGAATATTAGAAATATCTGCTCCCCTGAATTTGTAGATTGACTGGTCATCATCTCCTACAACACAAAGATTTTTATATTTTGCCGCCAACAGTCTTATAAAAGCAAACTGTGCCGCATTTGTATCCTGATACTCGTCAACCATTATGTATTTGAGCCTTTCCTGATAGCTCTCCAAAACTTCCGGACATTCTGCAAAAAGCTGTACAGTCTTCATAATCAAATCATCAAAATCCAAAGCATTATTTTTTTTCAATGCTTCCTGATAATTGTTATAAATCTTTGAAAGATTAAGCATTTTAAAATCAGACTGCGCCATATATGCCACATCTGAGGTCGTCATCAGTTTGTTTTTAAAATCAGAAATCTTTCCCAAAACAGCATTCTCTTTATACATTTTAGGGTCTAAGTTAAGATTTTTTATCACATCCTTCAACAATCTTTTCTGGTCGTCCGTATCATAAATTGTAAAATCATTATTGTACCCTATTTTGTCTATATATCTTCTAAGAATCCTTACGCATGCCGAGTGAAAGGTGCTGACCCATACCTGTTCTGCACCAAAACCTACTATCTTATTCACTCTTTCACGCATTTCACCTGCTGCTTTGTTTGTAAATGTAATTGCCATAATATTGTAAGGCCGAACATGTTTTTCTTCTATAAGATATGCAATTCTATGCGTTAATACTCTTGTTTTTCCTGAACCAGCTCCTGCCAAAATAAGAAGCGGTCCTTCCGTATGATAAACAGCCATCTGCTGCATATCATTAAGCGTCTCATATATATTATTCATTCTTATATCCTCGTACTTGTCTTTTTTCACTGCATTGTCTATTCTACCACATACCTCATAAAAAGAACAAGTATTCTGCAAATTCATTTATATGAATTTTTGACAACAATTTTCCTATGTAGAAACCATACAAAGTTCTTGTAGTTTTAATTACTACGTGTTATTCTTATATTTGTTATTATATATTTATTATATTTAATATCACAGTATTTTAAACTGCTTGTTATAAACGAAAAAGGAGTCAAAATGAATTCAGAAGAATTAGTTAAAAATGTACTGAATGATATAAAATCATTTACAATAAATGACGTTCCAAATATTGATTTATATATGGACCAGGTTACTACCTATTTAAATAATAAATTTAGTGCTTCAAAAAGATATGACGACGACAAACTGCTCACAAAAACTATGATTAACAATTATGCAAAAAGCCGTCTTCTTCCATCACCTGAAAAGAAAAAATATTCTAAGGACCATATCATTGTACTTGCTCTTATTTTCTTTTTTAAAAATGTAATTTCAATTAATGATGTGACAACTGTTTTAAAGCCTTTGATAGATGAACATTTTCATAATGAAGACGCACCTTTAGAAGAGGTTGTAAGCATATTTTTAGAACATGTGGTAGATAATGATATTACGGAACCTATAGTTGAAGAAGTTAAAAAGGCGAATGGAGTTTTTGCCAATTTCGACTGTAAAAATCAAGAATATATACAGACTTTAGGGTTAATAGCTATATTAAGTTATGATATGTTTGCCCGAAAAATACTTATAGAAAAATTAATCGACTCACTACCTGAAAACACAAATTCAAAATCAGGAGATAAGTCAGAAAAAGGAAACTGATTACTCAGTTTCCTTTTTGTTTATTCTCTCAAGTACCATATCATATCCGTCATTTCCATAGTTAAGTGAGCGGTTCACTCTACTGATTGTCGCAGTAGAAGCTCCTGTCGCTGTGGAAATTTCCAAATATGTTTTACCCTCCCGCAGCATTTTTGCAACTTCATAGCGCTGAGATATTGACAATAATTCATTTACAGTACACACATCCTCAAAAAATGTATAGCACTCTTCTTTGCTCTTTAATGTTAAAATAGCATCAAATAAATGATCGACTTCGGTGGTTCTTATTTTTTTACTCATTTAAATGCCTCCTGAAGAAATAGTCCTTACACCTTCAGATTTTAGCACTCTAAAGCTTGAAAGTCCAGCAAAATAATAAATTATCTTTCAATATTTGACTTCTGTCTATAAACCACATAAATTATAATTGCTCCGGCAAGTAAAAATCCTATTCCTGCAAATACCTGCATCAGCATTTCATGTCCCAGCAGAAATGTGTAGAACTTCCTCATATACACATCTGAAATATTAAACTTATAAATAAAAGCATTCGAAATCAAAGCTGAAAATACTGTCAAAAGCGTAACTCCGGCTCCGAGCACTCCATATGCAACAAATCTAAGTCCATGATGTAGATATGTTCTCATTGATATAAGGAAAAATATACAAAGTACAACAATCAGCACACATACCGGAATGCCTACTGTTGTAACGTTTGTCCATAAATTACTTACTTTGGCAATATACTCCGAACCCGGAATTGTCATTTTCTTTCGGTACATATCCTCTACCTGACTGATATATGCCTGAAGTGAAACTTTTTCCTCACTGCTAATTTTCCTTTTTATCTGTTTTTCCACATTATAGGTGATTTTTTCACTTATTTTATCTGTATTAATCTGATTAGTCTTTCCATTCATCTGTGCTTCAAACACATCTACCATATCTTTTCTTATCTGTTGAGTATTGAAAACCCCCTTAACTTCTGACTTTTTAATACCGAATGGAATGCCTATATAATACGCCTGTTCTTTCATTTCATCGCGTATACCTTCATAATAAGAAATTCTGTCACATGTATGAATAACTCCATGGCTACTCAGCATACTGTATTTTCCCAGTGCTATTATAGATATTCCCATAAGTGCCAGCATCAGAATAAAAGATAATACATAACTTATAATGGTAACTTTTGTTCTCTTCCTAATCCTCATAACCGCACCTCCTAATATTTAATGTCCGGACCAGCGGTCTTATCTAAATACACAAACATTCTCTGTGTCTTTGTGCCGTTTAAGGTTCCGAAAGGATAACACGTATAGAGGACCAGCTTTTCTTTGTCTGCTCTCAAATCATATGCCTTATCGTAGCTGTTTTCATCATATACTTTAAAATCCGTTACTTTGTAATCATAAATGCCATATTCTGTAGAAAACGTAAATACATCGCCTTTTTTTACTTTTTCTAATCCCAAAAAGTAAGTTGTATCATGTGCTCCTATAAGTATCGTTCTTCCCATTCCCGGAATCATGCTTCCTGCATAGCTTCCCGCTCCGCTCTCTAAAAGCATTCCTCCATCGCCAAAATATACCGGTGCATTTATTTTCAATCTGCTGCACTCAAGTTTTCCGTACTGTTCCCCGTATTTAGGATATACAACTTGATTTAAATCAATTGTCTTTCCCTGCTGCTTTTTATCTGTTTTTGCAATCGTAAATCCTTCTTTATCGTGATTGTAAACCGGCTGTGTATTAATAAAATTAGTACTCACGCTTTCAATGATATCTCTGTACATATTTCCAAATGCAAAAGCTATTGCTACAACTATCAATCCCATAATTATAGGAATGTAAAAATATCTGAGAACCTGCTTTATGCTTTTGTATGAAAACGTCTGCAGTCTCGCCCGTCTGGTTTTCCTGTTTGCTACCTCCAGTTCGTCCTCTTCTTCGTCTTCTTCTTCATAATTTGTATGGCGTCTCATTTTCCTGTTCCATCGTCTCAAGTTAGTCAAAACACCCAATATACACATAATAACTACACATGCAAAGAGAATTTCTATTGAAATATTCCAATTGCCCGTTTCGCCCGTTTCGTCATCATCTGCTACTTTTCCCGTATTCTTAATAATATTCTGCGAATCAATAATAATATATCCAAATTCATCAATAGCATAAAAGCTGTTAACAGCACTGTCATACTCCACCAACAGCCCTATGAGACTTCCTGCTTTTTGAAAATTCTGATATACCGATGACTTTTCGTCAAAAGATGCTTTATTACTAATTTGTCGTTTTTCTAACAATGCTTTCTCTAAGTACATAACAAAGTCTTGAGCATCTGTTTTATCTAATTGTACATCATCCCGGCAAAAATAATTTTCCAGTTGGTTTATATATCTTGCCTCTATTTCTACCGGAAATTTTTTGCCGGATATCTGCTCAATAACATATTTTTCATTTTCATCATATTCCCCTGCAAAAACATTTACAGAAATACCTGTTGCCATTATTATTGCTAATAATAACAGTAAAATCTTTTTCACAATTGTGCCTCCAAATCTAATCCTTCCAATTTTTTTCTAAAAGTTTACTTTGTCTTTATTTTTTTAATTTTACTAAACTTACCGTAAACTTTATTGTTACGACTGTCTAAGACATATGCACGTACTTTGATGAAATATTTCTTCTTTGATTTTAACTTCTTAATTGTATAATTTAACTTACGTGTGTTCTTTATTTTTGTCTTCGACTTTTTAAACTTCTTATTTATTGAATACCTAATCTGATATCCATATGCCTTTTTAGTCTTTTTAAGTTTTAACTTAATAGATTTCTTTTTCGCGGTTATTTTTGCAAACTTTACTCTGGCAGGCTTCTTCACTGGATTTGATAATGCCACTGTCGTAGCCATAGGTGTTTCATTCACTGTAGTTTGTGGTGCTTCTGTTACAGGCGGTATTACCGTTATGATTTTCTTCTCTGTCACAAAACTCATATTTGAAATATTAATATTAACAGACGTATTACTGTCAATATTCTCATTTACAAAATGATTCTTACCGAGACCAAAGTACAAATCCAAACGTCCTTCATAATCTGCCGGGATTGTAACTTTCTTTTCATAATTATAAGGCACTCCTGCCTGAACAGTAATGTCATCTTCAGAGAAAATATAACCGTCTCCATCTCCCACCACTTTTACACGCACGCTTTTTGTGACATCTGATTTAATAGTACACTTATATGTGTATGTATTTCCTGCAATATAATCCAATTCTGATAGGGATGCCTGAATCTGCCATAAATTATCTCCTAATGAATCAGCATGGATATTAACACCTGTATTGGTAGCATTGCTTATACTGCCTGTTGCAGTGCCCCATCCGTTAGCACCGCCAAAATATGAACCAAATACATTTTTGCTGTCTGCTACTGAATCTACTGTTTCATAAGTAACTTTCGTTTCTGCGTCAGGGTCAATAGTTTCTACCGGCTTTGTCGTCGGCATCTGTATATCATCTGAAGTATATACTCTAAGCCAGTCAACATACATAGTTGCTGTCTTATATGTAGATTCGTTTGGCGTTTTGTTGCCGGTAAAGCCTGTCTGTGGGCCGCCAAGAGCTAAATTAAACAAGAAAAACTGTTCTTTTTGAAAACAATATGCATTACTTTTTGTAATATCCTGCTGGAAATATGTCACTCCGTCTACCTGCCATTCCATATGGTATGCGTCCCATATCAAACCATATGTATGCCATCCGTTAATACCATTATTAACATTATCCTTAAAAATATAATCTTTTCCCGGCTCCCCACTTCCGTAAGAACCATGATTTGTGCTTCCGTTTATTCCCCAATGAAGGCATCCTCCTACACGGTTGCTAGAGTTTGCATGTTCCATAATATCAATCTCACCGCATCTCGGCCATCCTACATTTGAAATATTATTTCCCATCATCCAATAAGCCGGCCACACTCCGTCCTGATTACCGTTTTCAACTTTAAGGCGTGCTTCCATTTTGCCATATAAAAATGCTTTCTTATCTTTTGTTTTAATTCTTCCCGATGTGTACTTAAATCCTTTATAATTTTCTCTTATTGCCTTTATCTGAAGGTATCCGTCTGCCACATCTACATTTTCTTTCCGGTCTGTATAGTATTCAACCTCTCCGTTTCCCCATCCCCAGTCTCCGTTACCTATATCATAGGACCATACTGATTTGTCCAATTCAGTTCCATTAAATTCATCGCTCCATACTAAATTCCACTCAGCCCCTTCTACTTTTTTTGTCTGCCCGGCAACAAAATAAATCCCGCTAACTGACATAGTTACAGAGAGTACTGTTGCCACTATTTTTTTAATTTCTCTTCTCATTATATACCTCCTGTATTTTTTCACGTTCGTTATTTTATACTCTACTTATATCAAAACAAATAAAAACATTTTTATCAAGTCTTTTAGGCTTTTTTCCAGTAAAAACCATAATATATTTTTTTATTTTTCAAAAGGATATATCACTCCCATTTGCTTTCTTATTTCATCCATAAGTTTCATCATTGTTATTGTCTTGGAATGGCTCATTTTTTCGCATTCATTTTTTCCGATTTTGATTGCAGCTATGCACGCTTCTACTTCATATTCATATCCTGTAATCTGCTTTTCTTTTTTAAAAACATTGCGCTCATTCCATCCCGAATCGAAAACAACAATTTTTTCCGGACAGTTTACTCCCTCAACTACAATAAAACCTTCTGTACCGTATATAACTGCCCTTCCATCTCCAAAAGAACACATTCCTGAATTTAAATCTGCCATTGTTTTATTTTTATAAACTATTGTATACTGTCCCATCTTGTCAACGCCTTCTTCTGTAAGAATAGCTGTAGCTTTAACAAAATCAACATCATCGCCCATAACAATTGACGCCATTGTCAGGGGATAAATCCCCACGTCGAGCAGTGCTCCTCCGGCAAGCTCCGGTTTTATCAGACGTTCTTTCTGCATCATCGGGAAATTTAGATTTGCCGTCATATATGTTACTTCCCCGATAACTTTCTCTTTAACAAGCTCCTCTAACTTTATTGTAAGAGGCATAAACCTTGTCCACATTGCCTCACACAAAAAAAGCTGCTTTTCCTCTGCAAGCCTCACAAGCTCTTCAGCCTGCACGGCATTAGCTGTAAAAGCTTTTTCGCACAGCACGTTTTTGCTGTTTTCAAGACACAGTTTTGCCTGCTCATAATGAAATGAATGCGGAGTGGCAATATAAATAATATCAACATTCTCATCCATAACCAATTCTTCATAAGAACCATACGCTTTCTGCATCTTATATTTTTCTTTATATTTTTCTGCCTTATTTAAATTGCTTGAAGCAATGGCATACATATTAACATCTTCCATCTGCATTACCGTATCTGCCATTACGCCGGCAATGTCTCCTGCACCCAAAATTCCAAAGTTAATCATTATTCTGCTCTTTCACATTATTTTTTATATAGGATTAAAGTGTCAAAAGGTCATTTATCGTATCTGCTTTCTGAGAGTTCTCAATTCTTCTACGCTAAACTTATATGTGGTATTACAGAAATCGCATTTCACTTCTATTTCTTTTCCGTCATTGATAATCTCGTCCAATTCTTTTTTGCTCAGTCCCGAAAGTGCCTTTACTATTCTGTCTTTGCTGCAGTTACATTTAAATTGTGTATCAATCTTATCTGTTATTTCTACGTCCATATCCCCCATTACTTCTCTTAAAATATCTTCAGGCGTCATTCCCTTTTCAAGCATATCCGTAACGGAAGTGATTTTTTGAACCCTTTCCTCTAATGCTTTAATTGTCTCTTCTTCTGCAAAGGGCATAAGCTGAACTATAAATCCGCCCGCCTGCTTTACAGTATTATCCTTTGACATAAGCACTCCGAGTCCGACAGCCGAAGGGACCTGCTCAGACGTTGCAAAATAATAAGTCAAATCTTCTGCAACCTCACTTGTTCCAAGCGGCACCTGACTGGAATAAGGTTCTTTCAGTCCCATATCTTTAATAACTGTAAGCGTTCCGTATCCGATAGCCGCACCTACATCAAGCTTACCTGCGTAATTTGCCGGAATCAGCACATTCGGATTGCCGACATAGCCTTTTGCATTGCCTTTAGAATCAGCGGTCACTGTAACTCCGTTAATCGGACCGTCGCCTTTCATCATAAGTGTCAGAATGTCTTTATCACCTTTCATCATAACACCCATCATAGCTCCGCCTGTTAAAAGCCTTCCCAAAGCCGCCGTTGCCACCGGGCTTGTATTGTGATGCTGCCTCGCTGTCTCTACCATTTCTCTTGATGTAATGGCAAACGCTCTAATCTGCTGATTTGCCGCCGTTGCTCTTACTATATAATCCATAAACTTTCCTCCGTCTGCTACTTTGTCATTTCCTGTGCAATCACATAAATTCTATCGTTATTTTCATCTGCTTCTTCCCTTGTAAAAGCATTATATGCCGTAACAAATTTAAGTCCGGCTTCACTCAATGCTCTTTTTATTTCTTTCAAAGTATATGCTTTCTGATAATGTTCTTCCGTAAACTTATCATATCTTCCGTCAATTCCTTTTACAAAAACAGATAGCTGATACTCATTAATGTTGTCATTCTCATCAAAATAATTGTCCCATATAAAGCTGCATTCATCCCGATCCTCCGCAATAACCTGCTCGCCTATATTTTTATAATTATTAATTGTCTTTAAATCGAAAATAAACATTCCCTTTGGGTCAAGATAATTATTTACCAGTCTAAACACCTGAACTAAATCATCATAATCAGTAATGTAATTGATAGAATCACACACGCTGACTACTGCCGCTACTGTACCGTAAAGTTCAAATTCTCTCATGTCCTGCAGCAGATAAAGTATGCTCTCATCATCTCCACGTTTTTCCATAGCTATGTTAAGCATTTCCTGGGAATTGTCGATTCCTATCATATCATATCCGGACTCGGACAGCTTCTGAGTTACATTTCCGGTTCCACAGCCCAAATCTAAAACAATCTTGCTGCCTGATTCATTACCTGCTTTTTCATCAATTTTATATTCTTTTAAAAGTGTAATTATATATCTGCACCAATCTTCATAATCAATATCTGTCTCTTATACACATCTCCGAGCCCACGAGACGGAGCTACATCT
>ENA-OZAJ01001177-OZAJ01001177.1-human-gut-metagenome-genome-assembly--contig:-NODE-1177-length-10478-cov-5.416387_pt1 | contig 10478 bp, 4 predicted proteins | sample MGYA00243301_ERZ653499 | MGnify/ENA primary metagenome ERZ653499 (study PRJEB26926, sample SAMN06165039) | human gut metagenome | biome: ENVO:00009003; feature: ENVO:2100002; material: ENVO:00002003... | reverse complement strand
TCGGAGATGTGTATAAGAGACAGATATAATTGCGCCTATGAAACAGATTCAGAATAGCATAGGAAAACTTATTTCAGACAACAAAAAAGGATATGAAATAGTGGCAGAGAGCGGAAGGCGTATGCCATCAAAATTTGTTCCGGCAGGTCAGAGTACTCAGATGATTATAGGAGCAACGCCGGAGACTGATTATCAACTAATGACTGTTACAGAGGCTATGTACAAGCAGTTTAATATGAAAAGGGTTTTTTATTCGGCATTTGTTGATGTGAATCATAATATTGATGCCCCTGTCCCTGTCGGACCGAATCCGCTTCTTAGAGAACACAGATTGTATCAGGCAGACTGGCTTCTTAGATATTACGGATTTACAGTCAAAGAATTGCTTAATAAGGAACGTCCGAATTTTAATGTAGTTTTGGACCCTAAATGTGATTGGGCAGTTAATCATTTGGAGCAGTTTCCGGTGGAGATTATGAGAGCAGATTATTATACACTGCTTAGGGTGCCGGGAATAGGAGTGAAGTCGGCACGCCGTATTATGTCTGCCAGACGATATGGTGTATTGGATTTTCAGAGCTTGAAAAAGATAGGAGTAGTTTTAAAGAGAGCGTCATATTTTATTACCTGTGGAGGAAAAACAATGTTTTCATTAAGAATGGACCGTGATTTTATTGCGCGTTCATTAGCGGATACTGATAGAAAACATACATATGCAATAGAAAATGATACTACATATAAGCAGATGACAATAATGGATTTGGGCAGTCAGTTAAAGACTGAGGAATGGAGACAGTTATGAATGTAACACTTATATGTGAAGAATCTTTTGATGGAATTATGAGTGCTATATATGACGGATGGGTTTTGATGAATCAGGGATATCAGGTGAGTATACATCCGGGAGTGAATTACTCACCTACATTCTTTTCAAAGTTTGTACCTGTTAAATTAAATATGGAAAAGGCAGAAAAGGTGGCGGCATCTGTCAGAATAAAAGTTTCAGCTGAGGCTTACTCCATGGTATACAGGGCATGTATGCATTTTGATGAAGAAAGAGCAAATGTAGTATTTGAGTTTTTAAAAGCAGCTTACCCGGCGGGAGCAAAAATCACAAAAATGCTGGGAAATCCGGCAGTTATGAAGGTTATGGAGCTTAGCAGAAAGGTATCAAATGAGGCTCACCTTTTTAAGGAATTTGTAAGATTCGAAGAACTTAAAGGAAATGTTTTGTATAGCAGAATTGAACCTAAGTGTGATGTGCTGTCACTTATATATAGCCATTTCCAGAATAGATTTCCGGAAGAGAATTGGATAATATATGATATTACCCGTAAGAAAGCAGCTGTGCATAAATATAAGACAGACACTGTACTTGTAACAGGACAGGATATGGAGCAGATGACACAGAATACGCAGCATAATGATGAGTATGAAGATTTGTGGAAAATATTCTTTAATTCAATTGGAATCGAAGCACGGTATAATCCAAAGTGTCAGCAGAATCACATGCCAAAATGGTATAGAAAACATATGACGGAATTGTAAAAAGTGAGAAAATTATAAAAAATAATAAGAAACAATAAGAAAAAATAAAAAAGGCAATACTTCTTCGAAAAATGATACCTTGATAAGTGACAACCATTCGTTTATCCTTGATATAGGAAATTGAACGGAAAATTGAAAAGGAAATTTAATAAAATTGTGCACAACCGGATTAATAAAATCCGGTTAAAAAATATAATATTTAGGAAGGAGGATTGTATAGCAAAAGCTATACATTACTAAAATGAAAAAAGGACTTAAAAGAGGTATTGCAGTTGCGTTGTCATTGACAATGATGGTGAGTTCTCCTTATTTAGGAAATAAACCGAAAAATGTCAGCGCGGATACTAAAGCTCCAATAGGCAGCCTTTCGGATAAAGTTACCGGAACGTGGTCATATTGGGATGGAGAAAAGGATGTTGTTCAGACAAATGAAATGTTGTTAGGCAACCTTCCGACTATGGCAAATAAGGGGAAAACGAGGTGGACAACAGATAACTATGATGAGAATAACGGAGCACTTGCTGTCAGCGGATGGGCGACATCAATGATGTGGACGTATTTGAATCCGAGTGAGAACGGAAAAGGAAATCCATTTGGAAATAGTACATATGCTATTCCGTTATCTTATAAGGCAGCAGCTAATGGTATGATGGTTACAAAACCACCGACAACTAACGTAGACGAGAAAGTGTTATTGATGAATCAGCCTGAAAGCGGTGCCCTTACAGATTTTATTCTGGGTGGCGGAAGTTATACAGGCTCATATGTTGACAAGGTTACAGAATGGTCAACAGATGTTGTTCTTGCAGGCAGAGATGAAACTAGTAATATGAAGGTAATAATGACTCAGGGTAGCCCGTTTACATTCGTTGAATTAGATGGAACTAACCAGGCTTCGATTATCAAAAATACTACAAGAGCCCTTCCAAGTTATATCTCTAATTATAATGGTTCATCTGTTTCGGATTCAACAATGATAGTTTTGAAAGTATTTGATAATCATGATCAGATGGGCGGATATAGCGATTATGATTATTATGCAGTTTATGTTCCTGAAGGAACAGTATGGTCACAGAGCGGAACTGATACAATTAATCAGGTTGGAAGACTTACAGCAACATTCCCGGAAGGAAAAGAATATTATTCGTTTGCATGGTTATGCGAAACAAAAGGAATGAATGATGCTGAGGCATTAACAATTGCACAGAAGTATCAGGAATATGCTTACAACTTTATAACAAATACAGAAACATCTTATTCATACGATAAGGCAACAGCTACTGTTACGACAGAGTACAAATATACTTTAGACAGAAAAGCTGAAAGTACAAAAGATGGTACAATTATGGGTATCTTGCCACACCAGTATAAGAATATGAACGGTTATACATATCTTAACAACGAAGCAAGAACTATCAGAGGAAATATGAAGTATCTTGAGGGAAGTTCATACGAAACAAAACTCAAATATACAGGTATTCTTCCGTCAATGCCGGAAATTTATACGGCAGATCATGCAGAACTTGCAGGCTATGTTTCAGACTTTATGGCAGAATATGGACCGACAGAAACAAAGGTTACAAAAGAAGAATATGGTGAAAACACATATGACTCAGGAAAGAAAATGAACAGAGCTATTCAGGTTATGGAAGCGGCAGAAGAATGTGGTGATACTGAAAGTGCAGCAGAATTGTTGAGAGGCTTGGAAGCAGAACTTGCAGATTGGTTCACATATACAGGAGAAGATGACGAGAAGTACTTCTACTATGACGAAGAAATCGGAACGCTTCTTGGCTTCCCTCAGTCATATTACACTGTAGACGGTTTGCAGGATCATCATTTCCATTATGGATACTTTATTCAGGCGGCAGCTCAGGTTACGTTAAGGGATCCGTCTTTTGCTGAAAAGTATGGAAATGTAATTGATGAATTAATTGGTGATATTGTAACTCCTACAAAGAATTCACCTACAGCAAGGTATCCATTCCTTAGACAGTTCTCCACATGGGAAGGTCATGCATGGGCTTCAGGACATGGAAACTTTGCAGACGGAAACAATCAGGAATCAAGTTCAGAATCACTTAATTCATCAGCAGCACTTATCCTTTATGGACAGGCAACACATAATGAAGCTTTGACAGAACTTGGAATTTACTTATATACAACAGAAATTTCATCAGTACAGAATTACTGGTTTGATTTAGACGGAGATATCCTTGATCCTGCATTTAAGCGTGGTGGTAAATATATACTTGCATCTATAATCTGGGGTGGAAAATATGATTATGCGGCTTGGTGGACAGCAGAACCATTACAGATTCAGGGAATCAACCTCCTTCCAATGACACCGGCTTCATTCTATCATGCGGCAAATACAGATTATATTATTAAAAACTGGGAAACAGCCCTCAGTAATGAAGCGTCTTTCTCTGGAGATGATAAAGATGAAATGCGTTGGAGAGAGATTTGGAGCGAATATATCGCACTGGCAGATCCGGCCAAAGCTATGGAATATATGGACTTTGACTGTGCACCTGAAGCCGGAGAGTCCAAAGCACATGCATTCCATTATATTATGGCGCTTGATAAAGCGGGAACACCTGATCTTTCAGTAACAAGTGATACTGTTTTAAGCAGTGTATTTAAAGACGCAGATGGAGCAAAGACATATGTTGTATACAATGCAGAGGCAGAAGAAAAAACAGTTACATTCTCAGATGGAATGGAAGTTGTTGCACCAGCCGGCAAAATGACAACGGTTTCAGAAAATGATGCGGAAGGTTCAGGAAGAGCTTCATATAAGGTAGAACATTATATTAAGAATGCAGATGGAACATATATGCTTTTCCAAACGGAATCAAAATCAGCTAAGGTTGGTAATGAAGTTGAAGCTGCAATAAAGAAATATGCAGGTTATGCAGTAAATGAAAATGCAGAAGGTACAATATTAAAAGGAACAGTAGCAGAAGACGGAAGTCTTGTACTTAGAGTATATTATGATATGTATAATGAAAGACCGACAACTCCTGCAGAAGATCCAAGCAAGTATACTTCACTTGGAAAATGTGATGGATTAGACCTTTCATACTATATTCTTCAGAATGATTTTGGCACAGTTATCAAACTTATGGATGGCGGAATGACATTCTATATGGAATACAACGGTGAATTTACACCGCTTAATACAGAGAGCTGGCTGAATAAGGTTAGTTCACCGATGAACTTACTGAATGGTGTGTACAAATTTAACCCTACAACATTACCAAAGAATAAATACAGCACAATTAAACTCAAGAGCGGAAGCAAGGGTGTTTATGTAATTGTTAAATATGGTGAGCCTACAGAGGCACCTGATTTATCAGATTATGAAGGTGAGGTTGAAACACCTGATCCGAATTTACCGACAGATGTGGCAGGAATTGCATTAGGCTCAACATCAGATAACACAATTAATGTTTCATTCAGAGCTACTGACGAACAGATTGCTTCAGGTCAGACATATAATGTATACATTGACGGTGAAAAGAGAGTTGAAAATGTAGCTGCAGGAAATTATACATTTGATAAAGTTACAGCCGGCAGAGTAACAGTAAAGGTTACAGCAGTGTTGAATGGTCATGAATCAGCAGGTGTTACAGGTACTTGCAAAGTTAATGGAGAGGTTTACGAAAAGCCAACAGAAGCGCCTACGACACAGGCACCGACTACGGATGAAACTACTCAGGATGCAACCACTCAGGATGCAACTACTCAGGATGCGACAACTGTGGAAGAAACAACTACTGATCCAGCTATAATAGAGACAACAACAGAAGATAAAACAACCGTAGAAAATCAGACGACAACAGATGCTCAGAAACCGACAGAAAATCTCACACAGCCTACAACAAAGCAGCCTGTGACAGACAAAAAAGTAAGTGTTAAGAAGGCTAAGATTAAGAAGGCTAAGAGAATAGCTATGAAGAAAGCTAAAGTATCTCTTAAGAAGTTAAAACGGGTAAGCGGATACGCAGTTAAATATTCAACAAGCAAGAAGTTTAAGAAAAAAGTTACAAAGACAAAATACTTTAAGAAAGCTAAATTTACTCTCAAGAAGTTAAAGGCAGGAAAGAAATATTACGTAAAGGCAAGAGCTTACAAGAAGGTTAATGGCAAGAAGTATTTTGGAAAATGGAGCAGGAAAAAGATAATTAAAGTAAAAAGATAGTTTTAATTAAAAAAATGAAACCTGTAGGAAAGGCAAAATACCTTCCTACAGGTTTTTTTCATGGGATTTTTTCACTTTATAATATGTACTTTATTTTCAATCAGTGTTATACTATCGTCAGTGTATTGTTTGTTATACATATGAAAAATTAACATAAATAATATTATTATTCAGGAGGAACTCATGAGTAAAGTTAAGAGAGTGTATGTGGAGAAAAAACAGCCTTTTGCTGTTACCGCAAAAGAACTTACAGAAGATATTAAAGGATATCTTGAAATTGAAGCGTTAGAAGATGTAAGAGTTTTAGTAAGATATGATGTTGAGAATCTTTCAGAAGACACATATAAGAAGGCACTTACTTCAGTGTTCTCAGAACCGCCGGTAGATGATGTTTACGAAGAGACATTTCCGTATGACGAAAAGGCTTCAAGAGTTTTCAGTATTGAATATCTTCCGGGACAGTTTGATCAGAGAGCAGATTCAGCAGTACAGTGTGTGAAGTTTTTAAATGAAGATGAGAATCCGGTAATAAAAACAGCTACTACTTATGTTCTTACAGGAAAAATTACGGATGAGCAGTTTGAACAGATAAAGAGTTATTGCATTAACCCGGTGGATTCGAGAGAAACAGGTTTGGAAAAACCGGAAACATTAGTTACAGAATTTGATGAGCCGGCAGATGTTATTATTTTTGACGGCTTTAAGGATATGGAAGAAGCTCCGCTCAAAGAGCTTTATGATTCACTTGGACTTGCTATGACGTTTAAGGATTTCCTTCATATTCAGAATTATTTCAACTCAGAAGAAAACAGAGATCCTTCAATGACAGAAATCAGAGTGCTTGATACTTACTGGTCAGATCATTGCCGTCATACTACATTTAATACTGAATTGACGGATGTTAAGTTTGATGACGGATATTTTAGAGAGCCGTTAGAGAAAACTTATGACAGTTACCTTGAAACAAGAAAAGATGTTTTTGGTGAGAGAAAAGATAAATTTGTATGCCTTATGGATTTAGCGCTGATTGCAATGCGTAAGCTGAAAAAAGAGGGCAAACTTGATGATCAGGAAAAATCTGACGAAATTAATGCGTGCAGTATTGTAGTTCCGGTTGAAGTAGATGGAGAGACAGAGGAATGGCTTGTTAATTTTAAGAATGAAACACACAATCATCCTACAGAGATAGAACCATTTGGTGGTGCGGCTACTTGTTTGGGCGGTGCTATCAGAGATCCGTTGTCAGGACGTACTTATGTATATCAGGCAATGCGTGTTACAGGAGCAGCTGATCCGACTAAGTCTATGAGTGAGACAATGAACGGTAAGCTTCCGCAGAAGAAACTTGTTCAGGGTGCAGCTGACGGATACAGTTCATATGGTAATCAGATTGGACTAGCCACAGGATTGGTTAAAGAAATTTATCATCCTGACTATGTGGCAAAGAGAATGGAAATTGGTGCTGTTATGGGTGCAGCTCCAAGACGTGCGGTACAGAGACTTACATCTGACCCGGGAGATATTATAATATTGCTTGGTGGAAGAACAGGACGTGACGGCTGTGGCGGTGCTACAGGCTCATCAAAGATTCATACAGAAGAATCTATTGAAACTTGTGGAGCAGAAGTTCAGAAAGGTAATGCACCTACAGAGCGTAAATTACAGAGATTGTTCAGAAGAGAAGAAGTCAGCCATATTATCAAGAAGTGTAATGACTTTGGCGCCGGTGGTGTTTCTGTTGCTATTGGTGAATTGGCAGATGGACTTCATATTAATTTGGATAAAGTTCCTAAGAAATATGCAGGACTTGACGGAACAGAAATTGCTATATCAGAATCACAGGAAAGAATGGCAGTTGTAGTAGACAAGAATGATGTTGAACAGTTTCTTGTTTATGCGAATGAAGAAAACCTTGAAGCAACGGTTGTTGCAGAGGTTACAGAAGAGCCTAGACTTGTACTTGAATGGAGAGGCAAAGAGATAGTTAACCTTTCAAGAGCTTTCCTTGATACAAACGGTGCACATCAGGAAACGACAGTAGAAGTTGATATGCCGGATAAGGAAAAGAATTTCTTCAATAAACCTGTTATAAACAATGTAAAAGAAAAGTGGTTAGAAACACTTTCGGATTTGAATGTATGCTCCCAAAAAGGACTGGTTGAAAAGTTTGACGGTTCTATTGGGGCAGGTTCAGTATTTATGCCGCATGGCGGTAAATATCAGATGACTGAAACACAGACAATGGTAGCAAAATTGCCGGTACTCAAAGGTGACTGCGATACAGTAACAATGATGAGTTATGGATTTGACCCATATCTTTCAAGCTGGAGTCCGTATCATGGCGCAATGTATGCAGTAGTGGAATCTGTTGCAAAGGTTGTAGCGGCAGGCGGTGATTACAAGAAGATTCGTATGACATATCAGGAATATTTCAGACGAATGACAGAAGACCCACGCCGTTGGAGTCAGCCGTTTGCAGCTCTTCTTGGTTCATATGATGCACAGATGGGATTTGGACTTCCATCAATCGGTGGAAAAGACAGTATGTCAGGTACATTTAATGATATAGATGTACCTCCAACATTAGTATCATTCGCAGTTGATGTGGCAAAAGAAAAAGACATTATTACTCCTGAGTTTAAGGCGGCAGGAAATAAGATAGTTAAATTTGAAATAAGCAGAGACCAGTATGACAAACCTGTTTATGAAGAAATAATGAAGTTATATGATGATATTCATGATATGATTCAGAAAGGCGTTATTATTTCAGCATATGCAGTTGATGCAAAAGGTGTTATTCCGGCAGTCAGCAAAATGGCATTTGGTAATAAAATCGGCGTAAGTATCAGCGGAAGGATTCCGGGAAGTGATTTGTTTGCACCGGGCTTTGGTGACATTGTTGCAGAAATTCCGGCAGATAAGCTTGATGATATTACTGCAAGCTATGTGCTTATCGGTGAGACAAATGATAAGCAGACATTTGAATATGGATATGATGCGATTTCGCTTGATGACGCAGTTAAGACTTGGGAAAAGCCACTTGAAAAAGTATTCCCTACAAGAAGTCACAAAGATACATCAATTTTAGATACACCTGTTTATGATAAGGGAAGCATCTATGTATGTAAGAATAGAGTTGCAAAGCCTACAGTATTTATTCCGGTATTTCCTGGAACAAACTGTGAATATGACAGTGCGAAAGCATTTGAAAAGGCTGGAGCAAACGTAATTACAAAGGTATTTAAGAATCTTACACCGGAAGATATCAGAGATTCGGTTAAGATATTTGAAGAAAGCATAGGAAAAGCACAGATAATTATGTTCCCGGGAGGATTCAGTGCAGGTGACGAACCGGATGGTTCTGCAAAATTCTTTGCTACAGCATTTAGAAACGCTAAGATTGAAGAAGCAGTACACAAGTTATTAAATGAAAGAGACGGACTGGCATTAGGTATCTGTAATGGTTTCCAGGCGTTGATTAAGCTCGGACTTGTTCCTAATGGAAAGATAACAGGACAGGATATTAATTCACCTACACTTACCTATAATACAATTAACCGTCACGTATCAAAGATGGTTTATACAAAGGTTGTATCAAATAAGTCGCCTTGGCTTCAGGAAGCACAGCTTGGCGGTGTATATGTAAATCCGGCTTCTCACGGAGAAGGAAGATTTGTTGCACCTAAGGAGTGCATAGAGCAGCTGTTTGCCAACGGACAGGTTGCAACACAGTATGTTAACCAGCAGGGACAGCCTACAATGGATGAAGAATGGAACGTAAATGGTTCATACTATGCAATTGAAGGTATAACAAGTCCTGACGGAAGATGCTTCGGTAAGATGGCGCATATCGAAAGAAAAGGCCGTTCAGTGGCTACAAACATTTATGGTGAACAGGACCTTAAAGTGTTTGAATCAGGAGTGCATTACTTTCAGTAAGCAAAGCCTTGCATAAACAAAAAAGAGGACACTATTTGAAAGTTTACTTTCAAAATAGTGTCCTCTCTTTTGTTTATAGTATAGAAACTTCTCCGAACTTTCTATACTATAAAACGCTCCGCTATGGATGCACAGCTCGCGGAATGGTAATTATGCATACGCATCCGCTCGCGTGCTAAGTGTCGCAAGCGACACTTTATTATAAAGGGCGCAGCCATTGACGAAAGAGACCTTCGGTCTCTGAGTCCGCAAGGCTTTATAGCAAGCTGATTGTCAAACCTTAAATTAAAATATCAACGAAAGGTAATCGTTGATGCAATAAAAGTCAAATGTCTATCGTTTATATAATAAAGAAGTGTTATTTTACAGCTTATATGTATAATGAAGGAGATGAAAAGTATGAAATGTTTAAAAAAAATTATAACTATGATTATATGTCTATCACTTATGGTGACTGTATTATCAGGCAAGACCGTTTTCGCAAAGAGTGAAATTATTCCTAATGATGAAACAGGAATACCAGATAAAGGGTTATATCAAGCAATATTGTGGAAATTAGACAAAAAAAGTACTGGTAAGTTTACTAAGAAAGAAGCGGCTAGTGTATACTGGCTTGACACAGCTGGCGTTGAGGAAAAGAACAAAATCAAAACTTTAAAGGGAATTGAAAATTTGACAAACTTATGTGCATTAGAAATTTACGAAAATAGATTAACAAGTCTTAAAGGTGTTGAAAATTTAAAAGATTTAGAACTGTCTCTTATACACATCTCCGAGCCCACGA
>ENA-OZAJ01001175-OZAJ01001175.1-human-gut-metagenome-genome-assembly--contig:-NODE-1175-length-10493-cov-5.466660_pt1 | contig 10493 bp, 12 predicted proteins | sample MGYA00243301_ERZ653499 | MGnify/ENA primary metagenome ERZ653499 (study PRJEB26926, sample SAMN06165039) | human gut metagenome | biome: ENVO:00009003; feature: ENVO:2100002; material: ENVO:00002003... | reverse complement strand
ACTCCACTCTCCCCGCAACGAGTTAAGGGCTGCACGCCCTTAACAATTCCAAAGATGAGGTCGAAACAGAAAAAAGCTAGTCGCTGCGCTTAACGCTTTTTTCTCGTTTCTCCAATTTGCTGCTTCGCAGCAGACTTTACGCCCTTGCTGAACGTAAAGTTCTGCGAAAGCGTAACACCATCGGCGGAGCCGTAAACCGGAGAAGCCCAAAAAATGCGTTTAGCGAAGCGGCTAGCATTTTTGGGCTTCGACAACTCCTCCGGGATTATCAAGGGCGAGTAGCCCTTGATTCGTGCCTCCCGCGCCTCGAAAGTAGCGGGTGCTTTTCTGGTTCTCTTTTGGCACGCAAAAGAGAACTTAGCCCAGCGAAAAAGCGCTCTGCCCCGCGCACAGGCGCGCGACGCCGCTCTCCGTCACATTAAAAATGCCCCTCAAAGTCCCCTTCGATTTCATAGGGCCAGCTGAGGATGCCGCCCAAATCATAGATATTGGTATAGCCCAGCGCATCCAGCTTCTGGACGGCGTCAGCGCTGCGGCGGCCGGTGCGGCAGTAGACCAGCCAGGGTGCGTCCTTGTCGGGCAGCACCTCGGCAGCGCGGCTCATCACCTCACCCAGCGGCAGCAGCTTTGCGCCCGGGATATGGCCCACTGCGTACTCGTCCGGCTCCCGCACGTCCACAGCCTGTGCCTTTTTCGCGTCCAGCAGACGGATGGCGGCTGCGGGCTCGATCTTCTGTATCATAAGTGTCTCTCCTTATATCTCTTGTTGCATCATCTTATGATAACAGATATTTTTTGTTCTAGCAAGATGACTTTTCGATATTTCCGCGTCCGGAGCAAAAGGCAGGTTTTTTCACTTTCCAAAAGCGGGTAGTCGTGGTATACTGGAAGGCAAGCAAGGAGAGAACCGCTATGAAATTTTCCACCAAGAGCCGCTATGCGCTGCGGCTGATGGCCGAGCTGGCCCGCTACGCCCCGGGTTCTACCGTCTCGCTGAAGGAGATCAGCGAGCGCCAGCAGCTGAGCCTGAAATATCTGGAGCAGATCGTCACCCCGCTGGCCCGCGTGGGCCTCGTCAAGAGTGAGCGCGGCAGTCAGGGCGGCTACCGCCTGACCAAAGCCCCCGCCGACTACACCGCCGGTGAGATCCTGCGCGCCATTGAGGGCAGCGTTGCCCCCATCCCCTGCCTCGGCAGCGAGACCAACGAGTGTCCCATGTCTGACCAGTGCTTCACTCTGCCTTTCTGGGCCGGGCTGGACGATGTGATCAACCAATACATCGACAGCGTCACCCTCGAGCAGCTGGCCCAGAGCCTGCCCGCCGTCAAAGAGGGCTGCGGCTGCTGCGGCACCAAGTCCTGATTTTTCCACCCCCGGGATTGACTCCGCGTCCAAAAAAAGGTATACTATCTAAGTATCACCGCCGGGGTGTTGCGCAGTTGGTAGCGCGCCTGCTTTGGGAGCAGGAGGCCGCGAGTTCGAGTCTCGCCACTCCGATAAAAGGAAAAACCGCGAAGAGCTGCAGGAACATCTGCGCTTTTTGCGGTTTTTGTTCTGTATTTTTGCTTAAAAGCCGACTGGAATGCACATAAAAAGTGTGATATACTTATCTCACAAACTAACCAAAATCAGGAGGTATCCCGCCATGCCCAGACCCAAAGGAAGCAAGAATAAAGTCAAGACCACTAAAGTGACCGCCGACTTCGCCGCACAAATCGCAGCAAAGCAGGAAGAGAAATCCGCCGTGGAGGCTGAGATCCTGAAAGTGGCTGCCAGCATCGAAGAGCTGAAGACCGACGTCAAGTCGCTGAACGCCGACCTGAAAGCCAAAAAGGCCTCTGTCAAGAAGCTCGACAAAGAAGTAGCCAAGCTGGAAGCCAGACAGGCCGCTGCCGCCCAGAAAGCCGCCGAGGCATCCAAGAAGGCCGAAGCCGAGGATGTGCTGAAAAAGCTCCTCGCCAGCGGTGTGAGCGCCGACGAAATTCTTGAGAAGCTGAAATAATATGATTCGTGACATCTGCAAAGACGAGCTTTTTCTCGCCCGAAAAGCCGCGCCTGCCCTGCCGGAAGACCTGCCCATCGCGCAGGACCTGCTGGAAACGCTCATCGCCCACAAAGACGGCTGCGTCGGCATGGCAGCGAACATGATAGGCGTCGCTAAACGCATCATCGCATTCGAGAGCGAGGACGGCTATCTCGTCATGTTCAACCCGATCATCCTCAAAAAGTCCGGGCCGTATGAGACGGAGGAGGGCTGTCTCTCCCTCACCGGCACCCGAAAGACCAAACGCTGGCAGACCATCAAGGTGCAGTGGCAGAACGAAAAGTTCCAGCCCCGCATCAAGACCTTCTCAGGCTGGACAGCAGAGATCATCCAGCACGAGCTCGACCACTGCGACGGCATCATTATCTGAGATAACAAGCGGGAATGCTGCAAAACACAGCATCCCCGCTTGTTTGATTTCTGCTAAAATATCCAAAAGTTTCACGTTTTATCTATTGATTTCCTTTTTCAGGGATGGTATTCTTATCATCAGTCATTTCGACCCGATCCTCTGAAACAGGAGTTATTCTATGAAGAAAAAATTGATTTCCCGCATCGCTGCGGCAGTCGGGATGTGTGTTGCCGTTGCAGTTGCGATCCCTGCTGTCTCCGTACTCAATATGTTCCGCTCTGTGCCCATCGCTGCCGAGCCTTCTGACGTATCCAGTTCGTCCGAAGCCGCATCCGAGAGCGCCGACGCATGGGACCAGCTCTTGACCGACACCAGCAACAGTGAATTTGCCTCTGTCATCGAGCTCGTCGCAGAGGAAAAGGCCGCCTCGGAAGAAGCCGCTGCTTCTGAGGAGGCCGCCGAAAGCGCCCCTGCATCCAGCACTTCTGCTGACAACAACTCTTCCAGTGCAGCTTCTTCCTCCAAGGCGGCATCCGAGGCATCCTCCATCAAGCAGACTGCCGCACAGGAGCCGACTGCCTCCCATCCGGCTGCTTCCTCGTCTTCCTCTTCCGCTCCCACCCCTCAGAACGAGTGTGACGCACAGCTTGCACAGTATCTTCTTCAGATGGAAAAGCTGCAGAAGAAGTTCCAGTCGCAGCTCTATTCTGTCATCTGCGACGCCTACGATGAGTACATGGAGTACCCCGCCGAAAAGCACAGCCTCGGCCTGAAAGTCTCCATCGTTGTTTCCAAGGGCGGCAAGCTGACCTCCATGCAGAGCGCCTGCGACAAGGAATTCAATGCGCTGCTGTCGGAGATGCGCACCTGCCTGCGGGAGAATGGCCGCGACCAATCCCTCGCCGACAATGCACAAAAGGCCTACGAGAGCGCCAAGGCATCCATGGTCAAGGAGCTGAAAAACGTAGTCTACAACACTGCCGTCGGAAACGGCAGCGGTGGCTCATGGATACAGTCCCATCGCAATATGGCCTGAGTGCTCAAAGATGATACGACAAAAGCCCTGCGGCACGCCGCAGGGCTTTTCTGCTGTCTGATTTACTTAGGCTGACGGCCGATATAGGCGAGGATGCCGCCGTCGGCGTACAAAATCTGACCGTTCACGAAATTGGAGGCGTGGGAGGCCAGGAAGACGCAGGGGCCGACCATATCTTCCGGGTCGCCCCAGCGGCCCGCCGGGGTCTTGGCGGTGATGAACTGGTCGAAGGGGTGACGGCTGCCGTCGGGCTGGACCTCACGCAGCGGGGCGGTCTGGGCGGTGGCGATATAGCCCGGACCCATGCCGTTGCACTGGATGTTGTACTCGCCGTACTCGGAGGCGATGTTCTTGGTCAGCATCTTGAGGGCGCCCTTTGCGGCGGCGTAGGCGGAGACGGTCTCGCGGCCCAGCTCGCTCATCATGGAGCAGATGTTGATGATCTTGCCCTCGCGCTTTTCCATCATATCAGGCAGGACAGCCTTGGAGCAGTTGAACGCGCCGCCCACATGGACGTCGATGACCCGCATGAAGTCGGCGTGGCTCATCTCGACCATCGGCACCCGCTTCATCAGGCCGGCGTTGTTGACCAGGATGTCCACCGGGCCGACCTCGGCCTTGATCTTCGCCACCATCGCGTTGACGGCGTCCTCGTCGGAGACGTCTGCGGCATAGCCGTGAGCGTCAATGCCGGCGGCTTTATAAGCAGCCATGCCCTTCTCAAGGCTGGCCTCGGAAGAGCAGTTGAAGCAGATGGTGGCACCGCACTTGGCCATACCCTCTGCGATGGAGAAGCCGATGCCGTGCGCACCGCCGGTGACGAGGGCGACCCTGCCCTTCAAATCGAAAGCCGATAAATCCATTGTATTCCTCCGTCAAAGTTAAATATTTAGCAAAACGCCCCGCATCGGTCTCCCGATGCGGGGCGTTGTATGGTGTACTTGTTTAGCGCAGGTCGGTGGTAGCGATGTTGTCCATGTCGTCAAACTCCATGTTCTCGCCGCCCATTGCCCAGATAAAGGTGTAATTGGAAGTGCCTACGCCGCTGTGGATGCTCCAGGAGGGGCTGATGACAGCGTCCTCGTTGTGCATCACGATGTGGCGGGTCTGCGTGGGCTCGCCGCACATGTGGAACACCACCTGCCCCTCGGGCAGTTCAAAGTAGGTGTAGATCTCCATCCGGCGCTCATGCGTGTGGCTGGGCATGGTGTTCCAGTTGGAGCCGGGCTCCAGCTCGGTCATGCCCATGCTCAGCTGGCAGGTCTTGAGCACGTCGGGGTGGATGAACTGATTGATGGTGCGCTTATTGCAGGTCTCGACGCTGCCCAGAGGACGGTGATTTGCATCAGCCATCTTGATGAGGCGGGTCTCGTAAGAGCAATGTGCCGGAGCGGAGACCATATAGAACTTTGCCGGATGCTCGGGGTCTGCGGAAGCAAAAGTAACTTCCCTGGTACCCTGGGTGATATACAGGCAGTCCTTATAGCCCAGCTCGTACTTCACACCGTCGGCCACCACGATGCCCGTGGAGTCCTTGCCGATGTTGAACATACCGATCTCGCGGCGCTCGAGGAAATAGTGGGTGCCAAAGTTGGCCCAGACGTCGATGCCCTTGTCGATGGAGACCGTCTCGTGGACAGGCATACAGCCCAGCGTGACCATGCGGTCCACATGGCTGTAGACAGCCACGACTTCATCCGCCTTGTACAGGCCGGTGATGAGCATCTCGTCGCGCATCTCCTCGGTGGTGTAGCGCTTGAAGTCTTTCTGGTTGCAGGAATAACGGATATCCATAGCGGATCTCCTTTCCTGCTTAGCGCTGGATACGGCCGGAACCGTCGCCGCCAGCCAGCTTCTCGACCTCGGAGACAGTCATCATGTTGTAGTCGCCCTCGATGGTGTGCTTCAGAGCAGAAGCAGCAACAGCGAACTCAACAGCATCCTGAGTGCTCTTGCCGTTCAGCAGAGCGTAGATCAGGCCGCCGCCGAAGGAGTCACCGCCGCCAACGCGGTCGATGATCTTCAGCTCGTACTTCTTGGAGAAGCAGTACTCGTTGGAAGCGACATCATACAGCATAGCGCTCCAGCCGTTCTCGGAAGCGTTGTGGCTCTCACGCAGGGTGATAGCGACCTTCTCGAAGTGGAACTTGTCAGCCAGCTGCTTGGCGACGCTCTTGTAGCCCTCAGCGTTCAGCTTGCCGCCGTAAATGTCGGTAGCCTCAGCCTCGATGCCGAACACGTCCTTAGCGTCCTCCTCGTTGGAGATGCAGACATCAACGTACTCGCACAGCTTGGTCATAGCCTCACGAGCCTGGTCACGGGTCCACAGCTTGCCGCGGTAGTTCAGGTCGCAGCTGATCTTCACGCCGTGAGCCTTAGCAGCCTTGCAGGCCTCCAGGCAGATCTCGACGACATTTGCGCCCAGAGCCGGGGTGATGCCGGTGAAGTGGAACCAATCGACACCCTCGAAGATCTTATCCCAGTCGAAATCGGAAGGCTGAGCCAGCTGGATCGCGCTGTTGGCACGGTCGTAGATGCAGACAGAGCCGCGCTGAGAAGCGCCCTTCTCGTTGTAGTAGATGCCGACACGGTCACCGCCGCGGGTGATCATGCTGGTATCGACGCCGTAGCGGCGCAGGCTGTTGACAGCGGCCTGGCCGATAGCGTGTGCGGGCAGCTTGGTGACGAAAGCTGCGTCCAGGCCGTAGTTAGCCAGAGAGACAGCGACGTTAGCCTCGCCGCCGCCGAAGGTGAACTCCAGGCTGTTGGCCTGAACGAAGCGCTCGTAGTTGAAGGGCTGCAGACGAACCATCAGCTCGCCAAAGGTAACGACTTTCATAGTGTTTCTCCTTTATGTTTGTATCATCGGATGATCCCGCCGCGGCGGGTCTTGACGGAAAATTCAGACTCAGGCCTGAACCAGGTGGAATGCGAAGCCGGCGATCTCGCCCTCCATGTAGCAGGCGACGGTCTTGCCGTTCTTGACATTCTTGCTGTCAAGGTCGAACTTCACGCCGCGCTGAGACAGGTGGTAGATAGCGCGATCGACGTTGTTGCAGCCGATGGCGATGTGGCCGTTGGTGCCGCGGCCCGGCTTCTTCATGATCTCAAACTCCTTGTTGCCCACGAAGATGCTGGAGTTGCCCGGAGTGACCTTCATGTTCAGCATGGTGGAGATGAGACCTGCGATCTTGGCAGCCTCTTCCTCGTTGCCGGTGTTGATGCCGACGTGGATGAGGTGCAGGCCCAGCATGGTGTCAACAGCTTCCTTGCTCTGAGCGGTGATCTTTGCCCAGTCGCCGGCCTTGATGACGTCGCTCTTGCACATCCAGGTGCCGCCGACAGCGAAGATCTGGTCATAGCCCAGGTAGTCGTTGACGTTCTTGGCGTTGACACCGCCGGTGCACATCCAGCGAGCGCCCTTCAGGGCAGCGCCGATGTTCTTCAGCATACCAACACCGCCGTTTGCCTCAGCGGGGAAGAACTTCAGAGCCTCGCAGCCCATGTTCATAGCCTGCTGCATCTCGCCTGCGGAAGCGGTGCCGGGCATCATGATGCCGCCCTTGTCGATGACGTGCTTGCAGACCTCGGGGTCGAAGCCGGGAGCAACGATGAAGGAAGCACCAGCAGCCATAGCGCGGTCAGCCTGCTCGCAGGTCAGGACAGTGCCGGCGCCCAGCAGCATCTCGGGCATCTCCTCGTGGATCTTGCGGATGCACTCCTCAGCACAAGCGGTGCGGAAGGTGACCTCAGCTGCGGGCAGACCGCCCTCAGCCAGAGCCTTGCACAGGGGCAGGGCCTCGTCTACGCTGTTAAAAGCAATAACAGGGATAATGCCGATCTGATAGACCTTTTCTACGATGGGATTCATAACGCATTTCTCCTTTTTAACATTTGCATGAACTCCTGCGGCTGAGGGCCCCGATGGGCATACCTCCCCCACCGCACATTCGTATCTTTAGTATAAACGAGAGCGGGCCGTTTGGTAATGCTCAACAAGCACAATGTTTTGCATAAGAGCTTGTATACATTGCACAAAAACGCCGAAGCTGTGCCTCTCAGAGCCCCAGACGGGCAAAAATCTCGGCCACACCGTCGTGGTCGTTGTCGTTTTCGCTGACGATGTCGGCCAATTTTCGGATGTGCTCCATGCCGTTTGCCATCACGGCGGCGACGCCTGCCTTTTCCAGCATGGCGCGGTCATTCTCGCTGTCGCCCACAGCCAGCGTGGCCTCGCGGGGGATGCCCAGATGGTCGGCCAGCGCCAGCAGACTCTCGCCCTTGTTTACTCCGGCGGCGGTGACTTCGATGTTGTCCGGCGCCCCCTGCACCACCTCGACGCCCTCGATGGCCGTAAAGCGGGGCAGATACTGCTGCGCCTCTTTCACCGAGTGGAAGAACATGCAGAACTTCTCCACCTCGTGGGCGTGGCGGCTCATCCACTCACTCTGGTCCCGCAGGATGGTGAAGCGGCCATCGTTGGGCTGGATAGCCTCTGTTCCCTTCACCGCCGCCAGACGGGCGAACCGCTCGTCGAAAAAGCGCTGCTGCACCGTGTCGCGGAGAGCGCGCCCGTCGCTGAAGATGTTCAGCCCGCCGGGCAGGCCGTGGAACGCCTCGTAGACCTCCCGGGCCTTTTCCACCGGGAAGCACCGCCGGACGATGCACTCCGGCTGGCTCGTCTCATGCTCTGCGGCGTTGGCATACCGGCTGTAGACACAGCCCAGCGGGTCGCCGCCGAGATCCCAGACCGCCGCACCGTTGGAGGTGAGAGCATAATGCACCCAGGGCTGTTTCGCCACTACCGGCGGCAGGCTGGCCAGCGGGCGGCCTGTAGCCGGGATGACCACGACGCCCCGGTCAGACGCCTCGGACAGCACCTTCTGCGTGTAGGGCGAGACTTCGCCGTTGCTGTTGAGCAGGGTGCCGTCCAGATCGAGGGCCGCAAGAAGGATGGAGTGAGATGAAGTAGACATGAAAGCTCCTTTGCGCTTGTAAGTACACGTTTTCTGCCCCGGCACTCCGCCGGGACAGGCTGTCTTTATTCTATAACAGCAAATGGATTTGCGCAAGTCGGACAAGTATGGTAAAATGTATCATTGTATGATAAAAATAAGGAGCTCTCCATGAAAACTTCTCTTTTTCGCGCACGGCCCCACCTGTGGTATCAGCTGTACTGGGTGGTCTACCTCATCTGGTTCTTCTGGCTGGACCTCACCGTCACCGACCCGAAATATATCATCCACAGCCCGCTGGACGATTTCATCCCCTTCAACGAGTGGTTCATCTTTCCCTACGGCAGCTGGTTCTTCCTGCTGGCGGGCGTCACGGCACTGCTCTGGTGGTTCGACACCGCCAGCTATGATAAGCTGTGCCTCATGATGTTCTCAGGCATGACCTTCTGCCTCATCCTCTATATGGTGCTGCCCAACGGCCTCGACATCCGCCCCACGGTGGAAGAAGTGGGCCGCAGCAACATCGCCATGACTCTGATGCAACTCATCTGGAAAGCCGACGCTTCGGTGAACGTCTGCCCCTCCATCCACTGCCAGAGCTCGGCCTGTATGGCCATCGCCTTCTCGGGCAGCACACTGGCGAAAGACCGCCCGTGGCTCAAAGTGCTGGCCTTCGGCTGGGCGGCGCTCATCTGCGCGTCCACCGTCTTTACCAAGCAGCACTCCATCATCGACGTCTTCTGCGGGCTGGCCGTGGCATTCATCTGGGTGCCGGTGCTCTATCTCCGCCCCCGGAAGCGTTGACCTTTTTGGTAAAATATACAGTTTTTGTTGCCGCTGCTCTTGACGGCGCAGATGCCCGCGGTTACAATGGTGGTAGCTGATATATCACATTTCCGGGCATTGCCCGTTTCAGAAGGAGCGTGACTGCAATGGCATCACGAAGCGCACGGGAGGTCGCCTATGAGACCATCCGCAGCCGCATCATCACCATGGACCTCAAGCCCGGCGACGAGCTGAACGACCGGGAGCTGGCCCAGGAGCTGGGCATCAGCCGCACCCCCATGCGGGAAGCGCTCATCATGCTCAACATCGCGCACATGGTCACGATCAAACCCCAGAGCGGCACCCATGTGGCCCCCATCGACCTCAAGCTGATGGAGATGGAGCAGTTTTCCCGCTTCACGCTGGAAAAAGAGATGCTCAACCGCATCCGCGGCACCCTGACCCCGGAACAGGAGGAGGCCTACCGCTTTAATATCGAGAGCTACCGCCAGCTGGAGCGGGAGCCCGGGGCGGAGCGCCGGGAGATCCGGATGCTGGATCTGGACAACGCGTTCCACCGGATGGCTTTTACGCTGTGCGGCATGGAGGAACATTTTGACCACATGCTCTCCACGTTCCAGCACATTGAGCGGCTGCGCAAGTTCAGCCTCCAGACCGACGAGAACAAATCCGTCTGCGCCGCCCACACCCGCATCCTGGAAGCCGTGCTCCACGGCTCGGAGGAGGATGTGAGCCGGGCTCTGTCCGACCACCTCAACCGCTACAGGCTCAGTGTGGAGCAGGCCCGTCAGCGCCACCCGGATTACTTCACGGAAGAGTAAAATAACGTTAAAATTTACACAAAGACGACTGAAAATGGATGCAAAATCCATTTCAGCCGTCTTTTTGTCTAAAGTATACAAGAAAAAACTCTAAAAAAAGTCAAAATGTCAATTGTCAAGTCTCAACTGATATATTAGAATATTGATGAGAATGCACCATGGCGTTCCGCCAAGGGTGTGAGAAAGCAAAGCAACACCGCATAGCCACACAAGGAGGATTCCACTATGCCTATGAAAATGGGTTGGCGCTGGTATGGTGAGGGCAACGATCCCATCACCCTCAGCGACATCAAGCAGATCCCTGGCGTGACCAGCATCGTCTGGGCGCTGCACAACAAGATGCCCGGCGAGATCTGGGAGATCGACGAGATCCAGAAGGTCGCAGACCAGATTCACGCTTACGGCTTCGACATGGACGTTGTCGAGTCTGTCAACGTCCACGACGACATCAAGATCGGCCTGCCCACCCGCGATAAGTACATCGAGAACTACAAGCAGT
>ENA-OZAJ01001151-OZAJ01001151.1-human-gut-metagenome-genome-assembly--contig:-NODE-1151-length-10635-cov-5.212665_pt1 | contig 10635 bp, 4 predicted proteins | sample MGYA00243301_ERZ653499 | MGnify/ENA primary metagenome ERZ653499 (study PRJEB26926, sample SAMN06165039) | human gut metagenome | biome: ENVO:00009003; feature: ENVO:2100002; material: ENVO:00002003... | reverse complement strand
ACGAGATGTAGCTCCGTCTCGTGGGCTCGGAGATGTGTATAAGAGACAGAAAGCATCCAAGGAGATTTGTCTTGGGGTATTTTTTGCATGAACTGTGGTAGACCAAGGCTTAGATTAAAATAAATTTGAAAAATGCACTTTCGGAGGAGGTATATACGTGATGTTACCAATTGCACCAGCCAATATCATATTTGAACTCATATGCTTTGCGGCGTTTGCCGTAATATGTGGAGGACTACTGAAGCCGCGGTTTTCCGGGAAAACCAGCCTGCTGATAGCAGTGGGCTGTCTGACAGTTGTCGTCGCTATCCAGATAGCGATTCTTTTGGCATCTGACGGTGCGGTGCAGTTGCTTCTTACATTGTTGCCTGCGACGGCATACCTGCCGGTAATTCTCGCTGTACATGTGCTGTCAAAGAATGGGTTTGTCACTGCTGTGGCGACATGGTCGTTCGGGCTGCTGGTGCCGTATATTCTAAACTTGATTCGGGAACTGTTGCTTGCAAATAGCCGGTCACTACTCTTTGACTGGCTGTGGCTGACCGTGCTGTGTTCGCTGGTGTTGGCAGCACTTTTGGTATTTACAGCCCTGCGGTTTTGCCGAAAGCCTTTTCAGCAGTTTGTGTTTTACAATAAATATGTGTGGATTATTGTCCCGGTGATTCTGGCGTTTTCTTTGGCTTCATATGTGGACAACATGAATTTTAACCCTATTTTGGCGGGCATTCTTTTTCTGAGTCTACTGGCGACATTCCTGTTCGTCATTAAATTCCTGAACGTAGCCATGTCGGAGCAAACCGCCCGGGCATCGGAGCGGGCTATTGCCACCCAGCTGGAACTACAGCGGGAGGAGATTGCGCGGATTCGTCAGAAGGTAGAGCAGGAACGAATTTACCGCCACGATATGCGCCATCATTTGCTGGTGCTGGAAGAACTAGCTGACCGGGAAAATTCGCAAGGCATCCGACAATACATAGGTAATCTGAACCACCAGCTTTCTGCGGTAGAAAAGGAGGACTACTGCGAAAACGCAACTGTTAACGCCGTACTGGCTGCATATATCGGGAGGGCGAAACAGCAGGACATCCGGGTGACGGTAAAGGTAAGGATTCCGCAGGAACTGCCGGTGGATGAAATCGACATTTGTACCATTGTGGCCAATGCTCTAGATAACGCTATTGCCGCTTGCGTTACAAGTGAAAGTGATCGTTGGATTGAGCTGAGCAGTGCCCTGCACGACAACGGCAATTTTTCCATTGATATTCGTAATACTTGCGATGTACCGATAGAATTTGGAACAGATGGCATTCCGGTGTCTAACAAAGGGGAGGGGCATGGCCTTGGCTTAAAAAGCATCGACGCGGTTGTACAAAAATACAACGGTCTGCTTCGTTGTACCTGCGAAAATCAGGTGTTCCGGTTCAGCGTCGTCTTGTTCCACATGGACAATATGCCGACCGTGCGTTCTTCCGGTATGAAAAGGGCTGTGTCCAACACGGTTGCCACCCTGTTGCTGACCGTATGTTTTATCAACATTTTACCGGATACCGTGCAGGCGTTGGAGAACGTACCAGTCATCGGAAACGTACTACGTCTGGCAGATTTCCGCACATACCATTCCTCGTTCAATTGGGGCTCCAGTAGTCTGGAGGTATTGTTTCCACAGATTGAATGGAAGGAATCAGTATCCGGTTCACTTGACGGCGCTCATGGAAATAACAAGGAGACGATGAAGAGCGATATTCCCGATCCGGCCGGTACAGAATCTGCTGATAGCCATACTAAACCGCAGGCGCCGACAACAAGCCTGGTCCAGAACCGTTCGGAAAGTACATCGAGTCATCCACAGACCTCTGTGACGCCCCGACTGCCGGACACCGGATCCTTGAGTAGAGAGACACCGTCTGCCGAGCAGGTCACTACACCGCCATCCGAGCTGACCATTCCGGATGTAAGTGAGCCGGTTTTACAGCCGGATAATTCTCCGGATATTTCTAACGGAATCGAAGATATAAATCAGCAGATGGAGACGTATATCCAGGCGGTTAAAAAGGAATTCTTCTGGTATTTTTCGCAAAAGTATCAGGGATATGTAGCTTCGGACACAGACTATAATATCTTGCGCAACGATGACAGGTTGCTATCTATCTGCTTTTACACCACCCTTAACGTGGGAGGCTCCGGCGAATACAGCCGCTGTTTCACACTGGATAAAACAACAGGTAAGGTGCTGACGCTTGCTGACCTGTTTGCCGAGGGAAGCGACTATATCGGCGTAATCAGCGCTGACATTATGCGGCAAATGACTGAACAGGTAGAGTCCGGTGAGGGGGACTATTTTATCCCCGGCGGTATCTGGTCACCGGAGGAGTGCTTTAAAGCGATTGCAGCGGATCAAAATTTTTATATTGACGAAACAAACAAGCTGCTCATCATTTTCGATGAATACGAAGTGGCTCCCGGCAGTATGGGGATGCCGCAGTTTATCATAGAAACCACCGTGCTGGACGATATTTTGCGCCGGCCGTCACTCCTTTCTTTTATCGGAAAGGGGGTGGACTGATGTTACGCGTTGGTATTTGTGACGACAGGCAGGAGGATATCGAAATCATCCGCACCCTTGCCACCCGATTTTCGGACAGCCATCCGGAATATCCTCTGGACATTTGCGCATACGCCTCGGCATACGATTTGCTGCATGAAGTGGAGCGTACAGGCGGATGTGATGTGTACTTGCTGGATATTTTAATGCCACATATGTCGGGGATCGAACTGGCGCGAGGTCTTCGGAAACGAAATGAACGGGCGAAGATTCTTTTTCTGAGCACCTCACGGGAATACGGTATTGAGGCGATTGGCGTTAAGGCGACGGGCTATCTGCTCAAACCGATACAGGAGGCGCCGTTCTATGAGGCAATGTGTGCCTGTATCAAGGAACTGGAACCTGACCGTCATCCGTCACTGCCGGTTAGAACCAAACAGGGACTGATTCGGGTGCAGCTGGAGGAATTGATGTCCATCGAAAGCTTCAATCATGTCTGCGAGCTTACCCTATCTAACCGGACAAAGCTGGAGACCTCTGCGCGGCTTTCTAATTTGTATGAACAGTTGCGGGAAAATGTCATTTTCATCTTTCCACACCGAGCCTACATTGTGAATATGGAATATATCCGGGGGATAAGCAGTACAGGGATTCTGATGACTGACGGCCGACAAATCCCCATTTCCCGTAAGCGCTATCCGGATATCAAGACCGCCTACTTGGATTACATAACACGGTTGTAACGGCCAATAAAAGAAATATACTTGCAATTCACGCAGAAAAAACAACATTTCACGAAGAAATACTGTTTTTTCTGCATTTTTATTTTACCATGATGTTATTAAATACGGGAATTAAATACAGGAGGAAGTTTTATGAAGAAAAGAATGCTAAGTATGCTGCTAACCATCGTGATTTTAGTGGGGCTGATGCCGGCCACGGTGCTTGCCGACGAAGCTTACGGAACTTTTGCACCGACCAGCGTGAATGTATCACCAACTTTAACTCCAGACGACGACGACAACTATATCACTATTAAATGGACAACTGAAAACAGGATTGACAACGTCACAATTGATGATAACATCAGAAAATCATATCTTATCTTCGTTTTTAAAAAGGGTACCGGTACGATAGCGGACGGTGGCAATAAGAGTACACACTGGTATAATACTTCGATTACCGAGGACGATAATGGTAATCAAATCCTGCAGCTGTATTTTAAGCCGGAATTATTGGAGAGAAAATACGATACGAATACAGCTTACTTCACCCTTCGGATTACACCGGGTACCGTTCTTTCTCGCTTTGGAGAAGCAAATTCACACAGCAAGATATTTGGCGGCAGGGTTTCGTTCTACGGTGGGAAATCTATGGATGATAATACGTTTATTGCTTCTGCCGGTGTGGGAAATGCCTCTGGTTACAACTCTGTCATTCAAATCAGTTCTCAATATGGAAATCTACTCTGGTCGACGAGTTTACCATACAAATCTATGAATGAGATGAAACTTGCCGCAGATAAGGCAACAATCTCGGCCCAGAATTCGTATTTGCCTAAGGGAGAGACCATCTCAACTCCGATAAATGTATCTGCGATGACAGAATTGGGTACGGATGCGGCGCATGCCTATACCGGCGCGGCGAACTACTCTTTGTATCTGATAAATCAAGATGTTTATGCCAAGGTGACTGATATCTGTTACACCGGTACGAATAACTACTCGGATAGTATCTATTTTTCGGAAGACACCGGAAAGCTGTATTTAAATGTTAAGGAGAATATTTACGATAAAATCGGAACAGATACCATCATACAGTTGCCTTTGCGTGTTACGGTCAAGCAGACGCTGACTAATGATACTGTTACCGCTTCGAAAACCATTAAGTTGGCACGTCCGGAGGTGGGACGTGATATCTACGGGACGAATATTCGTGGTGAGTGGATTGGTAACAATGCATACTATAAAATTGCCCAACAGGCTAAGTTGACTGCAAACGATGACTATCAACTGCCGGCTTCCATCACTGTAACGGTGGGCGAGCAGAATCTTCTCGCCGGCACCGATTATACCTACGATCCAAACACCGGCATCGTAAACATCCCCGCCTCATCGGTCACGGGCGATATCGTCATTACTGCATCTGCAGACAATAATATAGAGTCTTTGGATGATATTACTGGTATTCTGCCTGATTTCGATGAAGATATCTGGTACAACGAGAGCAACTCTACCCTGACCACCGCCCAAGGCTGGAGGGTGAGCACCAGCAAAAACGGTGATTTCTCAAACACCATAACATTGGACGGAGAGGGTGTTTCGCTGACAAAAACATTGTTTTTTAGTGATAACGACGGCAGACTGTATTCGTATGAATTAACCTACATACGTGACATTACCCCACCGGTAATCAGCGAAATCAGCGGTAACCCTGCTGAAGGAACCTACAATACCAGCGCAGAAATCGGCTTTACCGCTTCGGACGCCACCTCTGGCATCAAAAGCGTGACGGTCACCTGCGATGACGGGGAAAGCGTTACTTTTGACGGTGACAGTTTTATTGCCGACCGCAACGGAACCTACACCATCAGTTTGACCGATGGTGCTTACAATGAGATAACCGAGACCGTGACAGTCGAAAACATACACTCCCATAGCTATAGCTATGCGGTCAATGCAGAAAACACAGCACAGATTATTGAGAGCTGCTCCTGCGGTCACAAACAAACTGCTACTTTGGCTTATTCCGCAGGAAGTGGAAGTTATACATATACCGGTTCTGCCATAACTCCTGTTCAGGTTACCTATTCTGAAGGTTGGGTTGGCGATAGGCAGGCGGAAATCACCTATTCGAATAATATTAATGCAGGAACAGGCGCAAAAGGCACTTTAACAATTGGCGGTGCTACTGCAACTAAGACATTTGTAATTACAAAAGAAACACCTACACTCACAGCACCGGTAGCACAAAACAGTGTTATCTACGGCGCAAAATTGAGTGAGGTTGATTTGTCTGCCGGATGGGTGTGGGCAAACGGCAACATCGTTCCCAACGTTCAAAATAGTGGCTATACCGCTTATTACACCCCCGCAGATACCCGCAATTATGATTGGACGCAGATATCGGGCTGGAATGCGGCTGAGGGCAGAGTAGAGCGTACAGTTTTCGTAACGGTAAACAAGGCTGACCTCAGCGTAACGGCTGAGAATAAGAGAGCCATCTATGGTGATGCCGCTCCGAACTATACTGTTTCCTATGAAGGCTTTAAAAACGGTGACGATGAAAGCACTCTTGGAGGTACACTCGCCTTTAATTGTGACTATGCACAATTCTCAGATAAGGGCGAATATACCATTAAAGCAAGCGGATATACTTCCGACAATTACAATATCAGTTATGTTGACGGAGCACTTACTGTTTCCGCAAAGCCTATCACTGTTACTATTCAGAACGCCACAAGCGTTTACGGTAACAGGATTGCAGAATTGAAAGCCACTTCTGTTGGGATTGTAAATGGCGACATCGATGTTTATAGCCTTTCTACGACTGCAACAAGCACAAGTGATGTCGGCGAGTATGCTATCACCGGCACGACAAATAACAGTAACTATAACATTACTTTTAAAAATGGTACAAATGCTTACACAATCACAAGGCGCGAGTTGACTGTGACTGTAGAAGTTGCCGACAAGAAGTATGACGGCAAGAAAGACGCAGAGATTACTTCCGCGGTACTTAATAATGTTGCTAATGATGACAATATTGTGCTGACTAAGGGAATAGCTACCTTTGAAACGGTAAATGTGAAAAATGATGTCAGCATCAGTTTTACTGATTTTGCCATCAGTGGTGACAAGTCAAATAACTATACCATTATTCAGCCGACAGGCATAAAGGCGAACATTACAAATGGCTGGAATCCTGCGGTAAATACCGAATACACTGTATCTGAACCGAACAGCAACGGTTGGCTGAAAGATAATTTTGTAATTACCGCTAAGACGGGCTATAAACTATCTCTTACAAATACTGCTGACGGCGAATGGAAAGATACGCTTATCGGTGTAGTGGAGAGCGCAGACGGCAAGGTGAACTTCTATGTGAAAAACACTGCAGACGGCACGATTTCTGAAATTACAACCGAAAGCTACAAGCTGGACAAGGCGAATCCAGCAGGTAAAGTTTCTTTTGATGAAAGAAACGGCTGGGAAGAATTTCTGCACACAATTTCCTTTGGTCTGTTTTATAAGAATGAAGTGAGCGTTAAAGCAGAGGCAACAGACAGTCTTTCCGGTGTAGCAAAGATTGAGTTTTTTGAATCTTCTGAGGAAATGAGCCTTGCAGATGTCCAAAATAGTCATGCGGATTGGAAAGAATTACCTGAAAACGGAAAGGGAGTGACTTTTGAAGATGCAAAACAGTTTATTTACTATATCCGCATTACAGATAACGCAGGTAACGTGACTTATATTTCAACCAATGGTGCAGAGTATGACACCACTGTTCCTGTCATTAGCGGTATTGAGAATGGCGCAATTTACTATACCACGCAGAAGGTTACCGTGACCGATAAAAATGCCGATTCTATCGAATTGAACGGAGAAAATGAAAATGCAGATATCGTTTTGGACGGTAATGTTGATAAGAACTATATAATTGTTGCTACCGACAAGGCCGGCAACAAAACCACCGTAACTGTAACTATGAAGCCGATATCTTCTATCAGCTCACCAATTGACAGTATAAAAGAAGAAAATGTTAAATCGTCCGATAAAGAGAGTATAGAGCAGATAAAAGTCAGCTTGCAGGCGGTAGATATCACAGATGCCACCGAAACAGAAAAGGCATTAATTGACGAAATGATTGCAAAATGTGACGCTTTGCTGCAGGCGATAAGCGATGTGACGGCGGAAATCACAGAATTGACTGATGCCGTAAACAGCTATGCTTCGGCTTCGGTTAAATCATCGGATAAGGATGCTGTTGAGAAACTTTTTGACAGGGTGGAGGCTTTACTGAATGGAGATACCATCACCGAAAATGAGCGAGAAAACTTAGAATCCGTAAAGGGTGTTGTACAGGCACTGCTTAATAAGATTTCGGCAGTAGCAGAGGAATTTGCTCGTATTACGGAAGAGACCGGCAGCTACGAGTTGAAAACCGTCACAGCAGACGACAAGGGCAATATGGAAAAACTTAAGGATGATATTGACAAAATTTTAGCCACAGAGAATCTGACAGATGAGGAAATTTCTCAGTTCAACGTGATAAAGACAAAGCTAGAAAACTGTCTGGATCGTCTGGAAGGCGTGACGGAGTTGATAGACGAGATTTCGAAAGGAATTGAAAAATACGAGAAGTCCTCTGTAAAATCTACAGATAAGGAAGCCATTAAGCAGATTATAAAAGATGCAGAAACTTTGATTGGAACCGATAACGTGACGGTGGACGAAAAGACGGCTTTGGAAAGTATTGTAGAGAAAGGCAACCAGTTGCTTGATAAAATTACCGAATTGGCTGAAATGTCAGAAACACAGAGCATTAAGGCTGCTGATGATATAAAGGCGGATAATGTCGTTCTTAAAGACAAAGAAACGCTTGAGGATGCACTGAAAGATTTGACAGAGGCACTTGAAAAATTCAGTAGCAACTATACCGAAATAGAAAAAGCAGAACTTCAGGATAAAATTAATCGCATTGAGAAAGCACTTGATGTAATCGAAAAGGTTGAAACTGTTAAAGAGCTTATTGATAAGCTGCCGGATGCGGAAAAAGTAAAATTGTCTGATGAAAAAGCAATCTCTTCAGCAAAGGAAGCTTACGACAATCTTTCCGATTACGAAAAAAAACTGGTTGATACAAACAAGCTGAATAAAGTCATCAAAGCGTTTGAGAACCTTAGCGACAAAGAATACGGAGATGCAAAATCACCGGATACTGGTGACAACACGCCTATTTCTCTCTGGTTTGTCATTATGATTTCGGCAGCTTTTTGTGTTGTGAGATTGAGCATTTACAGCAAAAAGGAAAAATAATAATAACTATTTTTTACTCCCCATGCAATATTTTCCATTAACCCCGCGTTTAATATATAGCAACACAAACAGAAAGGAAAACTTGTTATGAAGTATATTAAACAAAAAAGGGAAAAAAGAATTAAAGGGTTAGTAAAGCATATGTTGGCATTAAGTGCATTAGTGCTGACCTTAACGGCAACAGTCAATGTGACTTACGCAGACGCAAATAATAAATGCGGCAAACATGCAACTTGGGAATATGACAAGACGTCAGATACGTTAACCATTAAGGGAAGCGGACGTGTCGATTACACAAAGAAGATGAACAAGTGTAAAGCAAAGAAACTTGTAATTGAAAAAGGAATTACAATTATCGGAGATTCAGCTTTTGCAGATATGGAGATTAAAGAAGTAACAATTCCGAATACAGTAAAAGAAATTGAATATGAAGCGTTTGCTTATAGTTATTTGAAGAGTGTTAAACTAGGTTCGGGTGTGAAAAAGATAGGCTGGTCAGTATTTAGTCAATGTAAGAAATTAAAAAAAGTAGAATGGAATGCGAAAAAAATTCCGGGATATGCATTTTCTAATTGTAAAAAACTTGAGACTGTAAAACTTGGAAAAAAAGTAAGGTCAATAGGTGAAAGAGCTTTTAATAAAACAGCGATTGCTGATATTAAGCTTTCAAAAACAATTAAATATATAGGAAGTGGCGCATTTAGAGGCTGCAGGAATCTTGAAAAATTAACAATTCCGGGCAGTGTTAAAAAAGTAAGACGTAATCTTGTATCCAACACAGACAACTTGCAGAAAGTAACACTTGAAGATGGCGTAACCCAAATAGATTCGTATGCATTCGAAAAATGTGGTGCAAAAGAAATTGTAATACCACAATCAGTAAGCAGAATTAAAAAGAATGCTTTCAGAAATGCAAACTATCTTGAAAGTGTAGTTATCCCTGACAGCATAAGAAGAATAGCAGATGAAACATTTTATGGCTGCGACAATTTAAAATCAGTGAAATTTGGAAAGAATGTTCTTGCAATTGGAGAAAATGTGTTTACAAAGTGCCACAGCTTAGGCAATGTAACTATTCCGGGAACTGTTCATACAATTGAGTATAAAGCTTTTGAAAATAGTGGATGTACAAACGTAACAATCGAAAATGGTGTAAGAACTCTTGATTATTGGGCATTCGCAAATTGTAACAAATTAGTGTCTGTTTCAATTCCGAAGTCAGTAACATCAATTGCAAGAAATTCATTTGCTGCATGCAAAAAACTTACAACCATGAATATTGATGCTAAAAATCCGGCATATTCAACTGATAAGTATTGTCTTTTAAGCAAAGATGGAACAAATTTGATAACTGTTTGGGCAAGTGCGGGAGGAACATTTGATATTCCTGAAAAAGTCAGTACAATAGAAGTTGATGCATTTAGAGGCTGCAGTAATCTTACAGCATTTGCAACAACCAAGAATAAAAACTTTACTACTCAGGATGGGATTTTATACAATAATACGAAATGGTTATTAGTAAAATGTCCAATGGGAAAAACAGGTACAGTAGTAGTTCCAAATGGCGTTACAAAGATAGGACCGTCTGCATTCAGTCAGTCAAGTGCAACAGCAGTGATTATTCCCAATACAGTAAGAACATTAGGTTATTGTGCATTTGAATATTGCAATAATATAAGCACAATCACGATTCCGGGTTCAGTTAGAAAAGTATCAAATGCATGCTTTTGGGGCTGCAAAAAATTGAAGAAGGTTGTTATTGAAAAAGGCGTAAAGAAGATATGCAAAAATTCATTTCACGATTGTGACAAATTAAAGAAAATCAGCATACCATTTTCGGTAACTTACATAAATAAGAGTGCATTCAATTTTTATAGTGATGTCACATTCTATTGTGAAAAGAGTTCAGTAGCAATGTCATTTGCAGTTAGAAGATATATAAATTATAAAGAGATCTAATGATAGAAGGATAATCAAGCAACAAATAAAATAATGTAGTGTGCAAAAGCTGTCTCTTATACACATCTCCGAGCCCACGAGACGGAGCTACATCTC
>ENA-OZAJ01001144-OZAJ01001144.1-human-gut-metagenome-genome-assembly--contig:-NODE-1144-length-10677-cov-4.133026_pt1 | contig 10677 bp, 10 predicted proteins | sample MGYA00243301_ERZ653499 | MGnify/ENA primary metagenome ERZ653499 (study PRJEB26926, sample SAMN06165039) | human gut metagenome | biome: ENVO:00009003; feature: ENVO:2100002; material: ENVO:00002003... | reverse complement strand
TGGTTATATTGGAGATTGAACTTTGATTATCGGCGTTTTGCTTCCGCTGCCTTTTAACGAACCTTTCGATTATAAAATCGAGGGGGAAGCCGTATTGGGTGAATTGGTCCGGGTGCCGTTCGGCCGGGAGGTCCATGTCGGCGTCGTATGGAAAAAGGGCAAGTCGTCTAATTTGGACGAGAGTAAAATCAAACCGATAATGGAAAGAATCAACTTTCCCCCTTTAAGCGCTGAATTAAGGAAGTTTATTGAGTTTGTGTCCGGTTATAACATGGCGTTTGCCGGACAGGTTTTGAAGATGGTTTTGAGCGTACGTCAGGTTTTTGACGATCCGAAAATGACGGTTTTATACGAGTTGTCGGGAAAGACTTTGGCTGAAGCCAAGTTGAAAAACTCCGATGCGCGCTGGCGGGTAATAAACTTTTTGAAATTTGCACCGTTTAACCGTCAAGATATTGCCGCCGGCGCCGGGGTTGGGCAGTCGGTGATAAAAGCGATGATTGACGCGGGAGTGTTGCGTCCGGTATTAATCGAAGATAAAAAGGAATTTGAAAAACCGAATGCCGCCTATAAAAAAGTTAATCTGACAGATGAACAAAAAGAGGCAGCGGTGCAGCTTGTCGGCGAAATCGGCAACGGGTTCAACGTTACGCTGCTGGACGGGGTAACCGGTTCGGGCAAAACGGAGGTGTATTTTGAAGCGGTCGCCCGGGCCTTGGAGCTGGGGCAGCAGGTGCTCATTCTGGTGCCGGAAATCGGATTGACCAGTCAATGGCTGGGGCGTTTTGAGCGTCGTTTCGGCGTTAAACCCGCCAAATGGCATTCCGCTTTGGGCAACCGGGAACGAATTGACACTTGGAAAGCGGTGATTGAGGGGCGGGCGAAGGTTTTGGTCGGTGCGCGTTCTGCATTGTTTCTGCCTTATCAGAACTTGGGTTTAATTGTGGTGGATGAAAGCCATGACCAATCATTTAAGCAGGAGGATGCGGTCAATTATCAGGGGCGTGACATGGCGATTGTTCGTGCAAAGTATGAGCAAATCCCCATTATTCTTTCTACCGCGACGCCGGATTTGGAGACGGTTGTCAATGTTGAAGAAGGCAAGTATGACATTGTGGAGTTAAAAAGCCGTTTTGCGGCGGCGGTTTTGCCGGAGATAAAGATTATCGACCTTAAGCAGGACAAGCCGGTGCGCGGTTCTTGGGGCGTTTCCTGGCTGGCGCCAACGCTGGCGAATGCCTTGAAGGAGAATTTGGAAAGGCAGGAGCAGTCAATGCTGTTTTTGAATCGCCGGGGCTATGCGCCGCTGGTGATTTGCCGCGATTGCGGACATCGGATACAATGTCCGAACTGTACGGCGTGGCTGACCGAACATCGCCGCGTCGGTAATCTGGTCTGTCATCATTGCGGCTATGTTACGCCCATTCCCAAGGAGTGTCCGGAATGTCATTCGGAAACCGGATTGACAGCCTGCGGTCCGGGAGTGGAACGGGTGGCGGAAGAGGTTAAGTTTCGTTTTCCGACAGCGCGCGTAAAAATTCTTTCGAGCGACATTACGACGAACTTTGCGGAAGTGTCACAGGTGATTCATGAAATGGAAGAGGGAAACGTCGATATTCTTATCGGGACGCAGATTTTGGCGAAAGGACACCATTTTCCCAGCCTGACGCTGGTTGGAATTGTTGATGCCGATTTGGGGCTGATGGGGAGTGACCTTCGGGCCAGCGAAAGAACCTTTCAGTTGCTGTCTCAGGTGGCGGGGCGAGCCGGCCGCGGCGAGAAAAAAGGGACCGTTTATTTGCAAACGCTGTATCCGGAAAATGCAGTATTGCAGGCTCTGGTTGAAAATAACCGGGAGAAGTTTTTGGCTCTGGAAAAGAAAACGCGGCGTCTTTTGAAAATGCCCCCGTTTGGCAAACTGGCAGCGGTGATTGTTTCGGGGCCGAATCAGGAAGAAACGGAAAAAACGGCTCTCTGGCTGGGGCAAACTGCTCCCAATAATGAGTTTGTTTCGACTCTCGGGCCGGCACCGGCACCGATTTTTATGCTGCGGAACAAGTTTCGGTATCGCTTATTGCTGAAAACGGCAAAAAATATACGCATTCAGGATGTCTTGCGCGATTGGCTGAAGAGAATTAAAATTCCCGGCCGGGTCAGGGTGGAAGTTGATATAGACCCTTATTCTTTTTATTGATAATCGGCTTCGTTTTGTTTTATTCCGGGGTATCGGAGCGAGATTTTGGGCGTGTCCGTATTTGGCTTGTTAAGGCTGTTTTTTTTGTTCTTAAAAATTAATGTCAGAAAGATTTTTCAACTGTTGCTGTTTGTGTTACGAAAATTTTGTCGAATACGTCATTGACTTACAATTAAAGGTATGCTAGTATGTAGTTACCAAATGATATGATGTCGATTATTAATTTTAATATATACAATTATGAAAAAGTTAGAAGTTTTAAATGGTGTTGTAAAAGAGTTTGGCTTAACAGAAGAAGCAGTAGTGAAAAGCTGGTATGAGAACAATCAAATCAGTGCAGAGTTTTTGCAACAGTTGTGTTCTTTGGGGAAAAAAACAACTTTTCAGGATGTGAATCTTATCCCGTCTAAGAAGTTTGTGACACCGAAGAAGGTTGAGCCGGGGATGTTTTATTACGCAGACGGCTTAATATTCCCGGAACTGATAAAAGACAGTCAGGTTTCGGCGATTGTCGGCTGCGTAGACAGGAACCACGGGTTGGCTTTGGGATTACGGGAAACGGAACTTCCGTGGTCGAGTACTTGGCTTTATGTCGATATGCCATCAGGACTTAGCGGCAAAGAGGCAACGTCTCTGATACTGAAGACAGCCAAAGAAAAACATGAAAATGCAGAAGCGGCCGAATGGTGTGCGGAATATGCTTTTGACGGCATTAAAGCCGGCACGGGTTTTATGCCGAGTAAAGAAGAGCTTAAGCGTATTTTCGGCAATCGGAAAAAGTTGCGCGAATCATTTGCATTGCTTAATTCCGGAGGTTTGTCCGGAAATTGTTTGCTGGATGAAGCTTTTTATTGGTCTTCGTCCGAGTACAGCAACTACAGCGCCTGGAACGTCAGACCGTCCGACGGCACCATGCACTACAACTACAGCAATAAGCATAACAGTAGGCCAGTTCGTTGTGTCCTCGCTTTTTAACACTTTACCTATTTAATATTCCTGCTCGGTTGCCGAGCAGGAATTTTTTTTATGGCTTTGCGATTAAGGAGGATAAAAGTTTTATTTTGTTGTAAAATCGGGTTGGTATTAATAAATTAGAAACTAATTGATGATTAAGATAATCGCAGCTTAGAAATTTAATAGGTTCAGAGTAGTGAAAAAAGTTTCAAAGACCAAAATCGCCGTTACGTATGCTATTGCCTTATATGAGGCAGCCGCTGAGAAAAAGGCTGTCGACAAGGTTTTTGCCGATGTGAAAGTTCTTGGCAGCATTGTCCGGCAGGAATCCGATTTGGTGAAATATTTGGCGAATCCGATTTGGGATGATGCCGATAAAAAAGAAGCCTTGCGACAAGTTGCCGAAAAGCTGAAATTAAGCAAGGAAACTTTACGCTGTCTGGACATTGTGGCCGATAATCATCGTTTTGGGGAACTTCTGCTGATTTTGCAGGAGTTTGTTCATATTTATTACCAGCGGAACAATATGCAGGAAGTTGAGGTTGAAAGCGTTAAAGAGCTTTCTGCCGCTCAGGATAAAAAACTGCAGGCCAATTTAGAAAAAGTTTTGGGTAAAAAAGTTGTCGTTTCTTATAAAATCCGTCCCGAGCTTATCGGCGGGTTAAGAATCAAGTTCGGTTCGGAAATGATTGACAATTCCGTCATCAGCAAACTGAACCGTTTGGAAAATGTAATGAAAGGTGTACAATAATGTCGGTATCAGCCAGTGAAATATCTTCCATTATCAAAGATAAAATAGCTAACTCCGATGTCACGGCGGATGTTGCCGAGGTAGGGCAGGTGCTCTCCGTCGGTGACGGTATCGCCCGCATTTACGGTCTGGACAAGGTTCAGTCCGGTGAGCTGGTCGAGTTTGAAAGCGGGGTCAAGGGAATGGCCCTTAACCTTGAAGAAGACAATGTCGGCGTGGTTATCTTTGGTTCTGACCAACAAATCAAAGAAGGCGATATGGTAAAACGTACCGACCAGATTGTGAGCGTGCCGGTTGGCAAAGAACTTCTCGGACGCGTTGTTGACGCGTTGGGCGAGCCGATTGACGGCTTGGGACCGGTGAAGGCTAAAGAGTTCAGCCGCTCGGAAGTGAAAGCTCCCGGCATTATTCCGCGGCGCTCGGTTCATGAACCGATGCAGACCGGATTGAAAATCGTGGACTCTCTTATTCCTATCGGCCGCGGGCAACGCGAACTGATTATCGGAGACCGCCAGACCGGAAAGACCGCAATCATTCTTGATACCATTATTAATCAGAAAAAAATTAACGAACAGGCAAAGTCTGAAAAGGATAAACTTTACTGCATATATGTTGCCGTCGGACAAAAACGTTCGACCGTGGCTCAGGTGGTCAAAACCCTCAAAGACTACGGTGCAATGGATTATACCATCGTAGTTGCGGCAACGGCTTCCGACCCGGCTCCGATGCAGTATATCGCGCCTTATTCCGGCTGTGCAATGGGTGAATATTTCCGTGATAACGGTATGCATGCGGTTATCTTCTATGACGACTTGTCCAAGCAGGCTACGGCTTACCGCCAGATGTCGCTGCTTCTTCGCAGACCGCCAGGGCGTGAAGCTTATCCGGGTGACGTGTTCTATCTGCACTCCCGCTTGTTGGAACGCGCAGCCAAGATGAACGATGCCGAAGGCGGCGGTTCGCTGACTGCTTTGCCGGTGATTGAAACTCAGGCCGGCGACGTGTCCGCGTATATTCCGACCAATGTTATTTCTATTACCGACGGTCAGATATTCTTGGAAACCAGTTTGTTTTATCAGGGTATACGTCCTGCGGTGAACGTGGGTATTTCGGTCAGCCGCGTGGGTTCTGCCGCACAAGTTAAGGCGATGAAACAGGTGGCCGGAACAATGAAGCTTGATTTGGCACAATATCGCGAAATGGCTTCTTTTGCTCAGTTTGCTTCTGATTTGGATCAGGCGACCAAGAACCTTTTGGCTCGCGGTGCCCGTTTGACCGAAATGCTGAAGCAGCCGCAATATCATCCGATGCCGGTGGCAGAGGAAGTTGTGGCCATCTTTGCCGGCGTACGCGGTTTTCTGGACGGACTGCCGTTGAACTGCGTTCATGATTTTGAGGAAAAGGCTTTGAATAGTATTCGGGCCAATCATCCGGAATACCTGGATGAAATTAACGAGAAAAAGGTTATTTCCGAAGAATTGGAGGCAAAGTTGCTGGAGTTTTATCAGAACTTCCTGCAACGGTACAATGAAGAGATTGAAAAGGCAGCGTAGGATTTAAGTTATGGCAGGCTTAAAAGAGTTAAGAACTCGTATTGAAAGTATCAAGTCGACACAGAAAATCACTTCGGCAATGAAGATGGTTGCCGCGGCTCGTCTGCGTCGCGCTCAGGATATGCTTGTTAAGTCTCTGCCGTATCATGAAGGTCTGCTGACGATTGCCGGCCGTATTATTAAAGACTTTAAAGATGAGGAAGAGCGTCTGGGCGTCAAGCACATCATGCCGCAAATGATGACGCCCCACGCCCGGAACAGCTCCTATCTGTTGATTGCGTTTACTTCTGACCGCGGGTTGTGCGGCAGTTATAACGCTTTTGTGGTTAAAGAGACGGTTCGCCGGATTGAGGAACTGAAACGCGAGGGAAAAGATGTCAAGCTGATGTGCGTCGGCAAAAAGGTTTCCGATGCCTTGAAGCATCGTTATGCCGACATCATAACCGATACGTTTGCCGGCGTGGCGGCCAAAGGGGCGAATTACGAAGAAATCGAACATATCATTGAACCGGTGCTGGGGTTGTATTACATCGGCGAATATGACGTTTGCGAATTTATTTATACCCGTTTCCATTCGGCGATTAACCGGGAAGTGGTAACGCAGCAATTTCTGCCTTACAGCATTGACGTTGAGGAAAATCCCGAGAGGTACAGCGACAAAGCGGGCAACGCCTATTATGAATATGATGCCCCGAAGCAAAAAGTTTTGGCTGATTTGATGCCGATGCTGGCGGTTTCGGAGGCTTTTCAGGTATTAATAAATTCACAGGCGGCCGAGCACGGTGCGCGGATGACGTCAATGGACAACGCTACCCGCAATGCCAAGGATATGATTTCCAAACTGACGCTGAAGTACAACCGTATCCGCCAAACCGCGATTACGACAGAGCTTACGGAAATTATATCCGGTGCCGAAGCACTTTAAAATTATTGTGATTTTAGTTTTTAAACAGGAGAGATTTTATGGCGAGCGTGAAAGAGAAATCAGTAAAAAAGACGGCATCCAAAACTGCCAAGCCAACGGCTGCGAAGAAGACAGTTGCTAAAGCAATTGCCGCTGAAGAAAAGGCTTATGCATCAGCCGACGTTGCTCAGGAGAAAAAGGCCATTAAGCAAATTAAAAGCGATGAACGCAAAGGTGCGAAAGAAGTCAGAAAACTCGAGAAAAAAGAGAAAAACAGCGGCAAGCTGGGACATATTTCGCAGATTATGGGCGCGGTTGTCGACGTTAAGTTTGAGAATACTGATGATTTGCCCCCGATTTTGACTGCGCTTGAGTGTGACAATCACGGCCGCAAGCTGGTTTTGGAAGTGGCTCAGCACTTGGGCGAAAACGTTGTTCGTACGATTGCCATGGATGAGACCGAAGGTTTGGTTCGCGGTCTGGAAGTCGTTAATACCAATGCGCCGATTGAGGTTCCGGTCGGACCTGCGTTGCTGGGTCGCATTGTGAACGTTATCGGCGAACCGGTTGACGGTCGCGGCAACATTAAATCCGATTTTCACTATCCTATTCACCGTCCGGCTCCCGCATTTGTGGACCAGTCTACCGATACTGAGGTTTTGACCACCGGCATTAAGGTTATCGATTTGCTGGAACCTTATGCAAAAGGCGGCAAAATCGGTTTGTTCGGCGGTGCCGGCGTCGGCAAGACGGTTTTGATTATGGAATTGATTAACAATATCGCAAAAGGACACGGCGGTTATTCCGTATTTGCCGGTGTGGGCGAACGTACCCGCGAAGGCAACGACCTGTATCATGAAATGATTGAATCAGGCGTTATTGACCTTAAAGGCGACAAGTCCAAGACCGTGTTGGTTTACGGTCAGATGAACGAACCTCCCGGAGCCCGTGCCCGCGTGGCGCTGACAGGTTTGACGCAGGCAGAATATTTCCGCGACGAAGCCCATCAGGACGTGTTGTTCTTTGTTGATAACATTTTCCGTTTTACGCAAGCCGGTTCTGAAGTTTCCGCCCTTTTGGGACGTATTCCTTCCGCAGTGGGCTATCAGCCTACGCTGGGTACCGACATGGGTGCAATGCAGGAGCGAATTACCTCAACCAAAAACGGTTCAATTACTTCCGTTCAGGCCGTTTATGTGCCTGCGGACGACTTGACCGATCCGGCTCCGGCAACGACGTTTGCCCACTTGGATGCAACGACGGTGTTGTCTCGTTCCATTGCCGAGCTTGGCATTTTCCCTGCGGTTGATCCGTTGGATTCAACATCCCGTATTTTGGATCCGCAAATTTTGGGAGAAGAGCATTATTCAGTTGCCCGTCAGGTTCAGGAAATTTTGCAAAAGTATAAATCTTTGCAGGATATTATTGCCATTTTGGGTATGGACGAGCTTTCCGAGGAAGACAAGCTGACGGTTGCTCGTGCCCGTAAGATTCAACGTTTTCTGTCGCAACCGTTCCACGTTGCCGAAGTCTTTACCGGTACGCCGGGCGTGTTCGTCAAGCTGGAAGACACCATCAAAGGCTTTAAGGGAATTTTGGAAGGTAAATATGACGATATTCCCGAGCAGGCGTTTTATATGGTCGGTACGATTGAGGATGTGTTGGCAAAAGCCGAGGCGATGAAGAATAAAGCCGCCTAGAAAAGATGTTTGTCGGGGAAGCTGACGCGGATTTTGCGGATAAGCGGCAGGTAATGTGCCGTTGGGCTGTGTTTTCCGCGCCGCTTTTCTGACAGTTGTCACTCTCCGTGTTCTTCATCTTTTTGAAGATGAAAATATAAAAGGTAAAAACTATGGCTAACGAAGTTCATTTAACTATTGCATTGCCGTCGCAGGTTTTTCTGGAGACGGAGGTTGCGAGCGTACTGCTGCCGGCAGTGCGCGCTGACGTTAATATTCTGCCGGAACGTGCACCGAGCGTGTTTACTTTGGATTACGGCGTGCTTCAGATTCTCGGACGCGACGGCAATCCCAAAGAGCGTTATTTTATCAAGTCCGGTTCGGCCAGCATTGCAGACAACAAATGTATGGTTTTGACTTCTCAAATCATACCGTACGACAACATTACACCGTATGATGCAAAAAAACAGGTTGAGGTTGCGGATAATGAGGACGACCGGTTGTTTTATCAGATGATACTGGATTATCAGCGCGGTGTTCGCCGTCGTTATCTGCGGACGCTGAATGTGTTTGCCGACAAGTCGGGGCAAGAGAAAACGCATGAAGAAGTCGTGCAGGACATTCGGGAAGAACTGGAAAAGCTAAAGCAGCGTTCTTTGAAGAAAAAATAATCTACAGCCCCTTTGCGGGGCTTTTTTATATTTAAAAATCAGCTTGTAATCGGGATAAAAAATACCTACCTTATAAGGGAACAACAATGGAGGAAAATTTATGTTTCTGGAAGCAGGATTATTAACGCGCCGCTCGGTGCGCCAGTTTGAGAAAGACCGCGAAATCCCGCAGTCTGACATTGACGACATTCTGAAAATTGCCATGTATGCGCCGTCAGCCCGCAATACACAGCCGTGGGAGTTTGTAGTGGTCAAGGACAAAAAAATGAGAGATAAAATTGCAGAGGTGCATCCTTATGCGAAGTTTTTGAAAGACGCTTCCCTGGCGATTGTCGTCTGCGGGGATACGAATCAGGAAACGGCACCCGGATACTGGGTTGTCGATACCTCAATCGCTACGGAAAATTTGCTGCTGGCATGCCACGGCCGCGGGTTGGGGGCTTGTTGGTGCGGCGTTTATCCGAATGAGGAGCGAATGAATGACTTGAAAGAGCTTTTAAAGCTTCCTGACAATATCAAACCCAATGCTTTGGTGGTTGTCGGTTATCCGGCAAAGATTCCGCCGCAGCCGAAAGACCGCTTTAAACCGGAGAAAATCCATTATGACCAATGGTAATTTAAACGGCAGCCCAAGCTGCCGTTTTTATTGACGCCTTATGAGAAAACGGTGGCTTATTTTAAATTTTATAAGGTATTTTCTTTTCGGGATGTTCTTTTTCAAATTCGTTGCAGATTTCCCAGTCCCTGCGGTAGCTGGTTATGTTGTCCAGTTTCTGCTGCTCTTTGGCCCGGGCTTTTTCAAACTCTTCTAAAATCGGGGTCAAGCGCGCATAGTAATATTCATTCAGCTTGGACAGACCTTTTTTAAAGTTATTGTTGTCTTTGGTGTAAACTTTGACGGCGCGGACGTCATAAATCGCTTTGCGAAGGGCTTTGTCGAAGATAGGCATAAAATATTCCAGAGTAAGCAGATTTATTCGCTGATGCGTTTGCTCGTGTCTGATGACCTGAGAGAAACCGCAGCTTTGCCTGGGATATTCTTTGGCCACATAGATGACGGGATCGTTCAGTCCGATTTCAATTTCGACTTTGGTCGGCAGAATACAGCTGTAAGTTTCGTTGATTTTTCTTCTTTGTCCCGATACTTTTATTCGGGTGGGCATTCGAAAAGACGCCAAGCCGACGACGGTGTTGCGGGGTTCCTTAACGTGCGGGTTCTTGTTGTGTATTGCGTTTATTTCCGCCTTGGATTTGGAAAGATCGTGCACCAGCCGGCCGTAAGAGCTTTTGATAATCACTTCCGGTTTGGGGTTGATGGCATTGCAAGAAAAAAAGCTTCCGGCATCCCAAGCGGCCTCGGTTTGTCCGATTGTTGCAAAGACGAAGAAAAAAATCGGAAGAAAACGTTTCATTACACTTTCCAATTAATTGATTTTATTATAATCTATTATTAATTTGTTAAAAAACATTTACTATCATTACAGGCGAAAGGATGCGGGTATGAAACAGTTTTTGATGCTATTGACCGTTTTTTGCCTGATGGGCTGGGGTTCGTCTGCGGCCGCGGAAGAAAGCGAGGAAGATATTATTTTGAAATATCGAATGGCCGGAATTAAGGATGCCAAAACGGTAGAGGAGGCTTTTGTTTTTTTGGAGAAGCCCAAGTTTCAGACTGCATATGACGATTATGTGCGGGATTTGGACGTTATCAGAAAAACGGGACGCGCTCCCGACAATGAGGGACTGTTTCAAGATTTGCGCAAGATGAACAGTAATGAATTTTTTGTATATACCCGGAACCGCCCCTCGAAAAATAAGATTATCAACCCGATGTTTCGCCGCTATTAGAATTTTTAATTGTCATTATTAACAACACTGTGTTTTTAGGTTGTAGTTATATAAATTTTCCTTTAAATTCAATGACTGTCTCTTATACACATCTCCGAGCCCACGAGACGGAGCTACATCTCG
>ENA-OZAJ01001132-OZAJ01001132.1-human-gut-metagenome-genome-assembly--contig:-NODE-1132-length-10774-cov-4.203191_pt1 | contig 10774 bp, 13 predicted proteins | sample MGYA00243301_ERZ653499 | MGnify/ENA primary metagenome ERZ653499 (study PRJEB26926, sample SAMN06165039) | human gut metagenome | biome: ENVO:00009003; feature: ENVO:2100002; material: ENVO:00002003... | reverse complement strand
GCAAGAGAGGGATAGACCGTCCTTCTCTTGTTTTTTTGTATAAAAGCGGACATCTTTTCAAAATCGCCTTGACGCCGAACATAAGTTTCGCTATATTGGAAAATACGGGAGAATAGTTTTAATTCAGAGGAGAACGATATGGAAAAGAAAAACAACAGAAAAATTCTCGAATATTTCACCTGCGAAAATAAAGAGCACTGGCTCCGTGAGATTCAAAAGAGCGATTGGGGAGCGGGGCAGTACCTTTACAGCTTGCTAAAAGAAAATAAGCAGATGTTTGACGGCACTTTCGATTTTTGAATGTATTTTATCAAAACACAATAATTTTAAAATGGTGTTTTAAAGTTTTGCTTTTGTAAATTTATAATTTTTAATTTATATTGATTTGGATTTTACTGTTAGTATTCCGGCTTTTTTCAACATGCCGATCAGCATGAAAAAAGTGCCGGTGTAGGGGATGAGCCAAAAATTGCGGCTGATAAGGCTGCAATATACAGCGAAAAGCATCACGGCGGGCGGGGTGCGCGTCATTTTGGCGAGCAGCTTCGGCTCAATGATCTGCCGAATGACGCTTAGAATGATCCATCCGATGAAAAGCCCGAGTGCTTGCGCCGCGCTGCCGCATAACAATCGGTAAACGGCGAGCGGCAGCAAAACGGTTCCCGGCCCAAAGACCGGGAAAATATCGGAGACCGTCACAACGGCGGCAGTCATCAGCGGGTATTCCATGCGCAGCAGGTGGAGCATCACAAAGCTTTCCGCAAACGTGATGGTGTAAATGAGTGCATAGGCAGAAACAAACCCGACGGATGATTCGCTTTTTGCGGATTTTTGCAGGTTTTCTACGCACTTTTCACCGATGAGCTTCTTTAAAAGTGACAGCAAATTTTCACGGTACAGCAGGGTGAGATACGCAAAAACCGGGATGAGCATGAGCGTTAAAAACACGGCAGGCAGCAGCAAAATCGCTTTTACGGTGCCTTGCAGCGCGGGCATGGCGGCACCCATGTTACCCGAAAAATTCTTCTGCGCAGCGGAGATCCACTGCGGCAATTCCTGCCATGTGCGCTCCAAAAACGACCGCACGGCGGGGGCGAGTGCTTCGTAGCGAAAGTATCGCCCGGAAGCAAAAAACGCGGTGCTTTCCCGAATGAGCCGCGTGAAAAGCAATGCAAGAAGGACGAGTGAAACACTATAAACGGCGACAGCAGTGCAAAGTGCGGCGCGCTTATGGGAGAGATGCAGCCGTTTTTCCAGCAGGCGGCATAGCGGTGCTGTGATCCACCCAAGCAACCCGCCAAGCAAAATCGGGAGAATATGAAAAATAAATCGAACCGCCAAAATAAAGACAACTGTATACAGTATTAGTAATACGATAAATATCTTTTTACTTTTTACAAATTTCCAAATGTGTTTTGCCACCTTTGCACCGCCTTTCCTTTACAGATCTGCAGCGCACATAGTTTGGCTTTGCGCGGCGGAAAAATTCGCAAATTTAAGCAAAATATGCATGACATTTTTCGCGCGGTGTGCTACAATATCCTCGAATAAATGTGGTGCATGCATTTTAATGCACCGATAACGGCTAAAGGAGCTTGAGTTTATGGAAATTACAGTCAGCAAACGTTTTCTACGCGTGCCGGTGAAATTTGACGGCACTTCGCACAAATTTACTTTTTCTGAAAACGGCACACCGGTTTATAAGTTCGATGCCGTTTATACGGAAGAAAACGCAGATGCGGTTTATTATGCCGACCTGCGCGATTACCTTGGTAAGACGATGACTGTCACGGTAGAGCCGGAGTGCGCATTTACACCGGTGTTTGAGGATGCCATGACGCCGCTTACAGCGGAAGAGACCGTCTTGCGCCCGCAGCTGCACTTTACAGCGGAGCGCGGATGGATCAACGATCCGAACGGTCTGTGCTTTTACAGCGGACAGTATCACCTTTTCTACCAGCACAATCCCTACGGCAGACTGTGGGGCAACATGCATTGGGGTCACGCTGTGAGCCCGGATCTTTTCCACTGGGAATATAAGGAAGAAGCGATGTTCCTTGACATGGACGGCGCAATGTTTTCCGGCTGTGCGGTAGTCGATCACAACAATGTTTCCGGCCTCAAGGAAGGCGATGAAACGCCAATCTTGTTCTTTTACACCTGCGCGGGCGAAAAGAAGAGCACACAGTGCCTTGCGTACAGCACAGACGGCGGTAAAACGCTGAAAAAGTATGACAAAAATCCGCTGATCGACGAGATTGCACCCGGCAACCGCGACCCGAAGGTTATTTACGACGCAAAGCGCGCGCGCTGGCTGATGGCACTGTATTTTGTGGAGCGCACCTACGCAATCTTCACGTCGCAGGACTTACTGCACTGGGATCTTCTGCAGAAATTTGACCTGCCCGGTGATGACGAGTGCCCGGATCTCTATCCGCTTACAGCAGATGACGGCAGAACGCTGTGGGTCTATTCCGGTGCGCACGACATGTATTTTGTCGGTGATTTTGATGAAAACGGCCTTTACCAGCCGATTCAGTCGGTCGGGCAGCTTTCGTATAACTCGCAGTCGTATGCGGCGCAGACGTATTACTACGAGCAGGGCAAGCCGGTCATCCGCTTTGCGTGGAACCGCAGCGATATTCCCGGCGCACCGTTCAACGGCTCCATGTGTACGCCGACCGAAATGACGCTGAAAAAGCATGGCGACCGCTATTATCTCTCTGCGCTGCCGATCAAGAGCACAGAAAATTTGGTTGTAAAATCTGACAAGCTTGATGACTTTACATTGACACACTGCACGCACGAGCTCGGCAGCAAGACCTGTCGCATCTCCTTTACTGTAAAGGAAGGCGACTTTACATGCGATTTGTACGGCCTTGAGATGCAGCTCGACAAAAACGGTCTGACCTGCGGAGAATCCATGTTGCCGCGCCTGAAAAACGAGCCGATGAAGGTGGACATCATTACCGATACAAACAGCGTAGAGATTTATTTGAACGGCGTTGCAAACATGGTCATCGCGCATGTGCTGGATGAGACGAAGCCGACGTTCACGATCCACGCCGAGGATCCCGTTGAGGTGCAGAACCTCACAGTTTCCGAGCTTTCGCTGTGATGCGTGCAATGAAGCGCGTACTGACCATCGCCGGGTCGGATTGCTCCGGCGGCGCGGGTATTCAGGCGGATATCAAGACAATGTCCGCACACGGCGTGTACGCGATGAGCGTGATCGTGTCCGTTGTGGCAGAAAACACCGTGCATGTGCTGGAAAAGCAGGATATTGCGCCGGAGATTGTTCGCGCGCAGGTGGACGCAATCTATGAGGATATCGGTACGGACGCCGTGAAGATTGGCATGCTGCCGACGCCGGAGGTGATGTCTGCTGTGGCGGAAAAGCTGCGCAAATACTGTCCGAAGAACGTCGTTGTTGACCCTGTGATGTATGCGAAAGACGGAACGGCACTGATGGCTCCGCAGTCGATTGAGACATTCAAAGCGGAAATTTTGCCGCTCGCCGACGTGCTGACACCCAATATTCCCGAGGCGGAGGAAATCACCGGGATGCACATTGAGACGGAAGACGATATGTGTGCTGCAGCAAAGTTGATTTACACAATGGGCTGTAAAGCTGTGCTTGTAAAGGGAGGGCACTTTGCAGGCGACCCGATCGATATTCTGTTCGATGGTGAACAGCATATAAGCTTTACATCAAGACGCATTCAAACGAAGAACACGCACGGCACAGGGTGCACGCTGTCTTCCGCTATTGCCTCGAATTTGGCGCTTGGATATGCACCCGCTGAAGCGGTGAAGCGTGCGAAAGACTATATGACGTGCGCCATCGAGCACGCGCTCGAGCTTGGGCACGGCGCGGGGCCGACGAACCACTTTTACAGCTTGTATCAAAACGGACTTCCAAAGTAAGTAAATAGCTTGCTCCATAGAGAAAGCACCTTGTAAAGCTTTTGGCCTTGCAGGGTGCTTTTCATGTTTGAAAAATCGTGGCGGATTTCGGGCGCACTTTTTAAAGGCATAAAGGCACGTTTATAAAAGGGCGATGGCCCGTTTTTTCCACTTTGGTTCTAAACCCGGCGGCACGTCCATAGAATTGGGCATACGGAGCGGAAAGAAAGGTGTGTGCGATGGATTTTGAAAAGGCGATCCGCCCGCTCGGGCGCTTTACACCGATGCTTGAAAAGGTGCCGCAGGCGGTGCGCGACGCGGTGTTTGACATTCGTATCAGTGTGGATAAGCCTGTGCTGCTGTGCTGCGGCGACCGCATTTTGTTTTTGCGGGAAGACGGCGACACGGCGCAGTATTTTTCGCAAAACAATGTGACAGCGACACGCGAGGACGTGGAGGAGATCTTTTTGCGGCTGTGCGGGTATTCCGTTTACAGTCACATGGAGGAGATTCGCGGCGGATTCGTCTCTGCAGACCGCGCGTTGCGGGTGGGCATCGGCGGTACGGCGGTGATCGAAAAGGGCGGCATCAAAACGGTGCGCGACGTGACGAGTCTTTCTGTGCGTATCCCGCGAGAGAAGCGCGGCTGTGCAGAGGAGGTGCTGCGCTACGGCGTAGACCTCAGCCGTGGGCTGCTGCTTGCTGGCGCGCCGTCCTCGGGCAAAACGACGCTGCTGCGGGACATTGCACGATATATCGGTACGGCGGGGCATCGCGTGGTGGTGCTTGACGAGCGGTTTGAGCTGAGTGCGGACGGGTTTGACCTCGGTGCGTGCACGGATATTTTGCAGGGCTACCCGAAGCAGGAGGGGCTTTCGCACGCGGTGCGGTGTCTTTCACCGGAGTACATCGTCTGCGATGAGCTCGGCGAAAACGATCTTTCGGCGATACGTGCGGCATCGTTTTCAGGGGTGGCGCTGATTGCGAGCATCCACGCGGGCAGTGTACACGAGCTGTGTTGCAGACCGCTGTGCCGCGGGATTCTGTCGCTCGGCGCGTTTGAAACGGTGGCACTGCTGCACGGGCGAAGTGCACCGACGAAAGTGGAAAAGCTGTTTTTGGCGGGTGATCTTCTTGAAAACAACGGCGGCGATCCTGATTGTTCTGTGCGCGGCGACCGCCGGGTCATCGGTATCTGCGCGGCTAAAAATGCGTGAAAAAGAACTGAGCATCTTCTTGGAAGCGCTTTTCGCCTTGAAAAACGCTGCGGCCTATACGGCGGGCGACCTGTACGCGCTGCTCTCCCTGTGCCGCGAAAACGCTTTTTTGAGGCGCGTGTGGGTGCTTTCTGAAAACATGGATTGCACAACGGCGTTTAAAGCGGCGGCACATGCATTTTTTACATACCGCGGGGATGAAGCGCTGTGCGCCGCGTTTATCGACGGGTTCGGCAAGACCGACCTCGATGGGCAAATGGCGTACTTTGCGCTGCATGAAGGCCGCGTGCGCAGCGCACTTTTAGCCGCCGAGCAAAGTCTTGCCCAGAAAGGCAGATTGTGCGTGGCGCTGGGGTTGTTTGTCGGCGTTTCCGCCGCCCTTATTTTGCTGTAACAGCCGGAAAGGAAAGCAAAGCTATGGATGTAGATCTGATCTTCAAGATCGCCGCCATCGGCATACTTGTGGCCGTTTTGAACCAGCTGCTCATTCGCTCCGGGCGGGAGGAGCAGGCTATGATGACGACGCTTGCGGGGCTCATTGTGGTGCTGACGATGCTCATCACGCAGATCAGCACGCTGTTCGATACGATTAAATCGGTGTTTGGGCTATGAGCACGGTGCTTATGGTATCGGCAGCGGCGGTGTTTGCAGCGGTGTGCGGCGCGCTTTTAAAACGCGGGCAAATGGAAATAGCTCTGCTGTTTTCGCTTGCGGCGGCGGTACTCGTTTTTCTGTGTATTTTGCCGCAGATCGAAACGCTGACTTCGACATTCCGCGAATGGGCGGAGCTTTCCGGCATGCCGGAGGTGTTCGGAGCGCTGTTAAAAGCGCTTGGCATCGTGCTCATCGGGCGCATAACGGCGGATCTTTGCAAGGACGCGGGGGAATCGGCAATAGCAAGCGGTGTGGAGCTTGCCGTAAAAACAGCGGTGCTGCTGACGGCGCTGCCGTTGCTGAATCGACTTCTCTCGCTTTTGCAGGAAGTGCTGTTGTTATGAAAAAACGGATTTTGCGCGTTTTTTTGGCTTTGACGGTGTTTATCCTGCTGCTTTCGCTGCCCGTGCGCGCGGACGAAGCGGAGCTCTACCAAAACAGCGGGGCGGATACACTTATGGAGGCGCTGCCGGAAGAAGCACAGTCGCTTTTGCAGAACGTCGGGGCCGACCCGATGGAAACACCTGCGCCCGGCGCGGCGACAAAGCTGTTTTCGGCGCTTTCCGAGGGCTTTCGTGCGGAGTGGACAGCACCGGCGCGGGCACTCCTTACGCTGCTTGTATTATGCGTGCTGTGCAGACTTGTGCAGGAATTCGCCGCAAAGGAGCTTTCCTACGCCGTTTCCGTATGCGGGGCGCTGTGCGCCGCCGTGACGCTGCTTTCGCCGATGGCTTCGCTTTTGGAGCAGGCCGCGCGCGTGACGGATGCTGCTGCCGTTTTTCTGCTTGCCGCGGTGCCCGTGTATGCGGGGCTGCTTTTCACGGCGGGGAACACCGTGACAGCACCGACCTACGGCGCGCTGTCGCTTGCGGCGGCAAATGCCGTCTCGGTTTTGAGCAGCGCGGTGCTCATCCCGGTTTTGCGTGTGTTTTTGGCGTTTTCCGTGGCTTCTGCCGTGACATCGTTTGATTTAAAGCGGCTGACGGACGCGCTGTATAAAGTTATCAAATGGGCTTTGGTGCTCACCGTCACGGTATATACGGGCGTTTTGTCCGTACAGACAATGGTTGCGAACAGCGCGGAGATGGCGGGCGGCAAGGCGGCGAAAATGCTTGTCTCCGGCGCGATCCCCATTGTGGGCAGCGCGTTTTCCGATGCGTTTTCGGTCATCGTTTCCGGCGCGGCGCTTGTAAAAAACGGCGTGGGTGCATTTGGACTGCTTGCATCGCTCGCGATTTTTCTGCCGCTGTGCATAAAGGCTGCCGCGTGGCTTTTGATTTGCTTTTGCGCGGGGCTTGCGGCAGAGGTGTTGGGCCTAAAGCCGCTTGCGTCGTTTTTAAACGGCTGTGCTGCGGCGCTGCGGCTACTCATTGCGGCTGTATGCAGTGTGGGTGCGGTGGCGGTGGTCTCGGCGGCCGTGGTGCTTTGTGTGCGAGGTGCTTATGCGTGAATTGTATGCGCTGGTGTTTTCGGTGTGCGTGGTGCTCATCGGAACGGAGATGATCGTGCGGCTGTTCCCGGAAAAAAGCGGGTCACTTATCCACGCGCTTGCAGCGCTGATGCTGCTTGTGGTGCTTGTAAACGGCATTTTAAAGCTGCAAAGCGGGGTCTCGCTCGATTTTGACTTGACCGAAACGGGCGAAGCCGAATCGACGATAACGCAAAGCTACGCGGAAAAGGGCACGGCGATTTTGAAAGAGCGGCTCTCGGCGCTTTTGAAAAGTGCGGGGATGGACGTGCCGGCAGCGAATATCGACATTTGGTACACGCAGGACGATGACGGCGTGGTGACGGTGGAACGTGTGCGGGTACGGGTGCGGTTTGCGACAGACATCGACCGCGCGGACGCGCTTTTGCGCAGCGTGCTGACCGAGGCCATCCCGGTGGATGTGTACGTGTAGGAGGTGAGGCGAGACGGATAAACTGAAAAGCCTTTTGAAAAACGGTAAGCTGACGTATATGCTCATTGCAGCCTGTGCGGCGCTCGTTTTATTGATGCTCCTTTGGCCTATGGACACAAAGAACACGGAAAATGAAGCGCCGGAGACGGTGGAACTGACGGCGGGAGACTACGCCAGAGCGCTTTCCGCGCAGATTGCGCAGATGGTCTCGGCTATCACGGGGGAAAGCGAGCCGCAGGTGACGGTGACGCTGCGTACAATGGGCGAAACGGTGTATGCGACCGAAGATAAGCAGAGCGAAAAAAGCGCCGAGGAGTACAGCGGCGAAAGTCTCAACCGCACACAGACGGACGGCGACACGCAGAAGACGTATATCCTGGTGAAGGCGGCGGACGGCTCGCAGAAGCCGCTCATCGTGACGAAAACGGAGCCGGAGATCCGCGGCGTGGTAATCGTGAGCCGTGGGGGAAGCGACCCGAAAATGCGGGAGAAGATTGTGGAGGCCGTGAAGACTGCGCTCGATTTATCCTCTACGCAGGTATGCGTGGTGGGGTACAGCGAATATACATATGGCAACGAATGAAACCATTCAGTGAAGATCGGAGGAACACGGAATGAAATACGGTAAAAGACAGCTGATCTTGGCATCGCTTGTGCTGGCCCTTGGTGCGGCGGTGTACTTAAACTGGCAGTTTGCGGGCACAAAGGTGCAGAGCGCGGGCGATGTCAGCGAAGAAAGTGCGTCTTCCGCTCTCGGTGCGGCGCAGCTTGTGAACAACGCCTATGTGGAGACAGTCTCCGACACGCCTATGAACGAGGACGGCGTTCTGCCGGAAACGGAGCCCGCAGACGGTGCGGCGGAAAGCAGCGCGGCAGAAGAAACAGCGGCTGCGGTATCGTCTTCCGCAAAGCTTTCGGACGCCCGCTTGACGCGCCAGACCGCACGGGATGAGGCCGTGGAGCTGCTGGAGGACATTCTAAAAGACGACAGCGCCGAGGTTGCCGTAAAGCAGGCCGCCGTGGACGAAGCTGCGGTTATCGCGCGGAACATTTTGAAAGAGACAAACATAGAGTCCCTCATAGAAGCGAAGGGCTTTACGGAGTGCGTGGCGTACATCAACGGCGAGAGCTGCACGGTGGTTGTAAACGGCGACATGGAGGACGAACAGAACGCGCTCATCGTGCGGGACATTGCAGTTTCCGAAAGCGGCGTCAGCGCGGAAAACGTGAAGATCATTTCTGCGGCGAAATAAAAGATGATTTCTTGCATTTTACCGTTTATCGTGGTATACTATTCCAGAACATATCGGCGTGTATGTCTGGAGCTTGAAAACTGCACATCAAACGGCACCGGTGAAAACCGAAAGTGCCTGATTTCTGCTCAAATTGCCTGCCGATCCTTCGGCGGGCTTTTTTGTTTATATCCGCCATGAATCACGCAATGAATTTTATTGAGATAAGGGAAAGGAACCGAGTATGACGAAAAGAAGAGAATCGAGAGAACAGGCTTTTACGCTGCTTTTTGAAAAGACCGTGACGGGCGACAGCATGGAAGACATCATTGAAATGGCGAAGGAAGCGCGCGATGTCGTTATCGATCCGTACTGCGAAAAGCTGACCGCTTTGACGGAGCTCTATTTAGACGAGATCGACCACATGATCGAAGAAAATCTGCGCGGCTGGAGTTTGCGCCGTCTTTCTAAAATGACGCTGACGATTTTGCGCGTTGCCGTGTGCGAAATGCAGTTTATGCGGGCCGACGATGTGCCGGTGAGCGTTTCCATCAACGAGGCGGTGGAGCTTGCAAAAATTTACGGCAACGAAAAGGACGCTTCTTACGTAAACGGCGTGCTTTCCACAATTGCAAAGAAGCTTGAGGGAGCGAAGAACGAGACGGAGAGCGAAAATGCCTAACATCAGCGCGCTCGGTTTAGACACCAGCAACTACACAACGAGCGCCGCGTTTTTCGGTGACGGCGAAATGGACAGCCGCGGCATGATTTTGCCTGTGAAAGAGGGCGAGATCGGACTGCGCCAGAGCGACGCGGTGTTTCACCACACGCGCCAGCTGCCGGAGGTGCTGTCCATGCTCGGTGATAAGATTAGCGCGGCGAAGGTCATTGGCGTTTCGGAGCGTCCGCGTGATGCGAAGGACTCCTATATGCCGTGCTTCTTGGTGGGCATCGGCGCGGCGCAGATGCTCTCTCAGGCGTTAGGGGTGCCGCTGCGGCGCTTTTCGCACCAGCAGGGGCACATTGCGGCGGCGCTTTACTCTGCCCAACGACTGGACTTGCTGCACGAGCGCTTTTTGGCGTTTCACATGTCCGGCGGCACAACGGAAGCGGTTTTGGTAGAACCTGTGGAGGGTGACAAAATGTTTCGCACGCGCCTTGTTGCGTCTTCACTCGATTTAAAGGCCGGGCAGGTCATTGACCGCATCGGCGTGATGCTCGGTCTGCCGTTTCCGGCTGGCAAGCATTTAGACCCCATTGCGTGCAATTATACGGAAAAACTGCGCGTGCGCGCTTCGATGAAAGGCGCGAACTGCTCGCTTTCCGGTGTGGAAAACAAGTGCCGCGAGCTGATGAAAAAGGGCGCGCCGAAGGAGGAAATCGCCGCGACGTGCATGGCGTACGTCATTGCGGCATCGGATGCGATGTGTAAGGCGCTTATCGAGACATTCGGCGATTTGCCCGTGGTGTTTTCGGGCGGCGTGTCCTCAAACTCCATGCTGCGCGCGCACATGAGCGAAAAGTACGGCGCACTGTTTGCGGAGCCGCGTTTTTCGGCGGATAACGCTGCCGGCATCGCCGTTTTGGCGTCACTTTCGCAGGAGGCCTGATATGCGCGTTTTATCGGTTTCGCAGATCAACTTTTTTATAAAGTCGCTTATTGAGGGTGACGGCCGCATGCGCGATATTTACGCGCGCGGCGAAATTTCCAATTTTACCGATCACTACCGCTCCGGACACCTGTATTTTTCGCTGAAAGACGAAAAGTCCGTTTTGAAGGCGGTCATGTTTTCGTCTGCCGCGCGGCGGCTGCGTTTTTGCCCGAAAGAGGGCATGCGCGTTATCGTGCGCGGGCGTGTGGCCG
>ENA-OZAJ01001126-OZAJ01001126.1-human-gut-metagenome-genome-assembly--contig:-NODE-1126-length-10797-cov-6.698380_pt1 | contig 10797 bp, 10 predicted proteins | sample MGYA00243301_ERZ653499 | MGnify/ENA primary metagenome ERZ653499 (study PRJEB26926, sample SAMN06165039) | human gut metagenome | biome: ENVO:00009003; feature: ENVO:2100002; material: ENVO:00002003... | reverse complement strand
CCGTCTCGTGGGCTCGGAGATGTGTATAAGAGACAGGTACAATACCATGCTAAAGGATGACAAGAGTTATCCTTTTATTAAGATTACCGTTGGTGAAGAGTATCCAAGGGTACTTTTTGCAAGAAAGATGAAGCATGGAGCGGGTAAGTATTTCGGTCCTTACACTTCTGCGGCAGCAGTCAAGGACACTATTGAACTTCTATGCAAGTTGTATAAGGTAAGAACCTGTAACAGAAATCTGCCTAAAGATGAGGGCAAAGACAGGCCGTGTCTTAATTATCATATCGGACAGTGTGATGCACCATGTCAGGGATATGTAAGCGGTGAGGAATACAGAAGAAGAATTGATGAGGTTGTAGCTTTCTTAAATGGTGATTACAAGAAGATTATGGACAGGCTTACAACGCAGATGCAGGAAGCGTCTGAGAAGATGGAATACGAGGAAGCTGCAAGATACAGAGACCTGTTAATGAGTGTCAAGCAGGTTGCACAGAAGCAGAAGATTACAGCAGATGATGTTAATGACAGAGATGTCATTGCGTGTGCAAGTGACGGTCAGGACGCAGTTGTGCAGGTGTTCTTTATCAGGCAGGGCAAGCTTCTTGGAAGAGATCATTTTCATATGAAGGTTGCCGAAGGTGACTCTAAGAGCGACATTATTTCGGAATTTATGAAACAGTATTACGGCGGAACTCCATTTATACCTAATATTATTATGGTGCAGTACGAGATAGAGGATGCGGATACAATAGCACAGTGGCTTAGTGCAAGAAAGAGTCGAAAGGTAAGTATTGTCACACCTAAGAAGGGCGATAAGGAAAAGATGGTTGAGCTTGCATATAAGAACGCCCAGCTTGTTCTTACACAGGATGCGGAGAAGATTAAGCGTGAGGAGAGCAGGACAACAGGAGCTATGAAAGAGATTGCTGGCTGGCTTGGACTTGGGACACTTCACAGAGCAGAGGCTTACGATATATCTAATACAAATGGCGTTGAAAGTGTTGGCTCAATGGTCGTTTTTGAGGATGGAAAACCAAAGAAGAATGATTATCGCAAGTTCAGGATAAGAACAGTAAAGGGGCCGGATGATTATAAGAGCATGCGTGAGGTTCTGACAAGACGTTTTACAAGAGGTATGCGTGAGCGGGAAGGACTCGAGGATAGTCATGGATTTTCGAGATATCCAGACCTTATTATGATGGATGGCGGACGCGGCCAGGTGAATATTGCACTTGATGTACTTAAGGAACTGGGACTTAATATTCCTGTGTGTGGTATGGTAAAAGATGATACCCACAGCACAAGAGGTCTGTATTATAACAATATTGAGATACCGATAGATAAGCACAGCGAGGGCTTTAAGCTGATTACAAGGGTGCAGGATGAGGCACACAGATTTGCAATAACTTATCACAGAAGCTTAAGAGATAAGGCACAGGTATCTTCTGTACTTGATTCGATTGAAGGAATCGGACCTGTAAGAAGAAAGGCACTTATGAAGCATTTTCTTGATATAGAAAAGATACGGCAGGCATCAGTGGATGAGCTTATGAAGGCTGATGGTATTACTGAAAATGTGGCAGAGAATATATACAAATTCTTTCATTGATAATACTTTTATAATAGCATTTAGAGCTTGTCTGTGATAAACTTAGGATATATGAAATCGTAAACATGAGTTTGGAGGCAGAGAATATATGAATAATGGTAAAGAGAGGGTAAAGTTATCTAAAGTTATCCAAAAAATGAATCTTGTTAATCTTACACCACAGATAGATGTGTCAGGAATCTGGCTTAATCTGCCTGATGTGAACAGACCGGCTTTGCAGCTTACAGGTTTTTATGACCAGTTTGATAATGACAGATTACAGATTATTGGTAATGTGGAGCATGCTTATCTTGCGAGTCTTTCTGAGCAGGAGAGATATGAAAGATATATGCAGCTTTTGTCAAGTAATATTCCATGTATTATATTCTGCAGGAGTATAAAGCCAGAGCCTAAGATTATTGAACTTGCGGTTAAGTATCAGATACCTCTTCTTATGACAGACCAGGCAACATCTTCATTTACAGCAGAAGTAATACGCTGGCTGAAGGTTCAGCTTGCACCATGTATCGTAATCCATGGTGTTTTAGTTGATGTATATGGTGTAGGTGTACTTATCACAGGTGAGTCTGGTATTGGTAAGAGCGAAGCTGCACTTGAACTTATAAAAAGAGGACACCGTCTTGTAACTGACGATGCGGTTGAAATCAGAAAGGTCAGTGACGAGACTCTGGTTGGAAGCGCACCGGGAGTTACCAAGTATTTTATAGAGCTTAGAGGCATTGGTATTATTGATGTCAAGACACTTTTCGGTGTTGAAAGTGTTAAGGAAACTCAGGAAATAGATATGGTTATCAAGCTTGAGGACTGGAACAAGGACAGAGAGTATGACCGACTTGGACTTGAGGAAGAATACATAGAATATCTTGGCAATAAGGTTGTGTGCCATACGCTACCGGTAAGACCAGGACGTAATCTTGCTGTAATTGTTGAGTCAGCAGCGGTCAACCATAGACAGAAGATGATGGGATATAATGCAGCGAAGGAATTGTACAGAAGAGTACAGGAAAATCTTATGAGAGGCGGGGAGGATGACGATGAGTAAGATTATATTTGGAATTGATGTTGGAGGAACAACCTGCAAATGTGGTACATTTTCTAAAGAAGGTGAGCTGTTAAGAAAAGAAGAGATTCCTACAAGAAAGGATGAGGGTGGAAGCCTGATTCTGCCTGATATAAGTGAGTATATCAAGGGCGTTCTTGCAGATATGAATATGACAACAGAGGATGTGGCAGGAATCGGAATGGGACTTCCTGGTGCATGTCTTGAGGATGGAACTGTCAACAAATGTATTAACTTGGGCTGGGGAGTATTTAATGCAGCCAATGCACTGTCTGAGCTTACAGGTATTCCTGTTAAGATTGGTAATGATGCCAATATGGCAGCACTCGGAGAATTCTGGGTAGGCGGTGGAAGCGAATATAACAGCATGGTAATGGTGACGATTGGAACCGGTGTAGGCGGTGGAGTTATTATTGATGGAAAGCCTCTTTATGGATTTAACGGTGCAGCAGGTGAGATAGGTCATCTTCCACTTGTTGAAGGTGAGACTGAGAGCTGTAACTGTGGAAAGAAGGGCTGTCTTGAGCAGGTTGCTTCTGCAACTGGAATTGTAAGAACGGCTAACCGTATGCTTGCAGAAAGTGACATGCCTTCATCTTTAAGAAGTGTGCCATACATATCGGCAAAGGTTATATTTGACGAGGCTAAGGGAGGAGATGCCCTTGCTATACAGGTAACAGAGTATGTATGCAGGTATCTTGGAAAAGGACTTGCATGTGCAGCGGGAATGGTTGACCCGGAGGTATTTGTAATTGGTGGTGGAGTTTCTGCCGCAGGGGAATATTTTATCAATCTTATTGATAAGTATTATAAGGAATGTGTGTTCCATGCGAGCAGACAGACTAAGATAGTTAAGGCTGCTCTTGGTAATGATGCAGGAATGTATGGAGCAGCAAAGCTTATTCTTGGAAATTAGTATTAAGGATAGTGAGATTATATGGATAATAAAATGTTATCAGAAGCATTAATATCAATGCTTGGTGCCGGGAATGTAAGAACAGGTGAACTAATGAAGACACATACTACATTCAGAATCGGAGGTGCTGCAGATTATTATGTAACACCACAGGCAGAAAAGCAGATAGCAGATGTTATCGCATTTTTGAAAAAATCGGACATTAAATATATTGTTATTGGAAATGGCAGCAATATTCTTGTGAGTGATGAAGGCTTCAGGGGAGTTGTAGTTGAGCTTGGCGATGGTTTTTCAGATTATGAGTTTCTTCAGGATTCACAGGATAATTCAGATGAAGTGCTTGTCAAAGCAAGTGCAGGCATGAAGCTTACAAGACTTGGCAACCAGCTTGCTGCTAATGGAATTGCCGGATTTGAATTTGCAACAGGTATTCCGGGTTGCATAGGTGGTGCTGTAAGAATGAATGCAGGTGCTTATGGCGGGGAGTTCAAGGATATTCTTGTCAGTGCAAAGGTTATTGATGATGAAGGTGTTATCAGGGAGCTTCCAGCAGATGAACTTGAGCTTGGATACAGAACAAGTATTGTAGCGAAAAGCAATATGATTGTTCTTGAAGCAACTTTGAAATTAAGAAAAGGTGAACCGGATATAATAAGAAATAATATATCAGAGCTGGCAGCTAAGAGAAGGCAGAAGCAGCCACTTGAGTATCCTAGTGCCGGAAGCACATTTAAAAGACCGGAAGGATATTTTGCAGCAAAGCTTATTGAGGATGCAGGTCTTAAGGGTTGTGCAAGAGGTGGCGCACAGGTATCGGAGAAGCATGCCGGATTCGTTGTCAATAAGGGAGATGCAACTGCGAAGGATGTATGCGAGCTTACGGATTATATTAAGAGTGAAGTTATGGAAAAGTTCGGTGTCGGGCTGGAACTGGAAGTTGTAAAGGTTGGATTCTAAGGCTTGTTATAATTAAACAGACCAGTAATTAAAGGCAGATAAGAAAGAGAAGATGATAAGATGAAGATGATTATTGTTACAGGTATGTCAGGTGCAGGTAAATCTACAGCACTTAATGTATTAGAAGATGAGGGATATTATTGTGTCGATAATATGCCAATCTCTCTGATTCCTAAGTTTGCAGAGCTTGCCAATGCGGGAGAAGACGGATATAGCAACATAGCAATTGGTGTAGATATAAGAAGTGGTCACGCACTTGCTGAGCTGGATTCAGTGCTTGATGATATGCTTAATAAGCATTTTAACTATACAATTCTGTTTCTTGAATCAAGTGATGAGGTACTTGTAAAACGATACAAGGAAACGCGAAGAACACATCCGCTTGCAATGGACGATCATGACAGAATAGATAATGTAATAAAGCTGGAAAGAGATGAGCTTAAGTTCTTAAAGAAAAGAGCAGATGTAATAATCGATACAAGCCAGATGCTTACAAGGGAACTTAAGGCAGAGCTTGAGGGCATATTCTTTGATGATAAGAATTTCAAGAATCTGTTTGTTACAGTTCTTTCTTTTGGTTTCAAATATGGAATACCTGCAGACGCAGATCTTGTGTTTGATGTGAGATTTCTGCCTAATCCATATTATATTGAAGAACTTAAACACCTTACCGGTAATGATAAGCCTGTACAGGATTATGTGAAGAAAGCTCCGGAGACAACAGAATTTCTGGAAAAGATAGATGATTTATTGAAGTTCCTTCTGCCTAATTATGTTAAGGAAGGAAAGAACAGCCTTGTTATTGCAATTGGCTGTACAGGAGGAAAGCATCGTTCAGTTACTCTTGCTAATGAAATCTATAAGCTTATAAGCAGGACTGAGTATGGATGCAAGGTTGAGCATAGAGATATTGAGAAAGATTCTAAGAGAAAAGGTTAAGTATGTCATTTTCATCAGAAGTAAAAGAAGAGTTAGTTAAGAAAACAGATTCCGCGAGGCATTGCCAGATTGCGGAATTTGCTGCGTTTATGGGAATGTCTGGCAATGTAAGCGAGACAGATAATGGAGAATTATGTCTGGAATTCGTTACAGAGAACGAATTGTCAGTTGAGAAATTCAGTGACCTGTTATTGAGAATATTTAGCATTAAGATGGATGCTGATACGAATGAAATGGTTAAGAATGGCAAGGAAACTATTATAAGGATAACCAGACAGAGTGATGTTGCTAAGATATTGCAGACATTAAAATGGTGCGACGACAGGTTTACACAGATTGAACCGGTGTTTGTTGACGCAAGAATTGTAGCTATGGACTGCTGTAAGAAAGCATTTATAAGAGGAGCTTTTATGGAACGAGGTTCTATAAGTGACCCGAACAAGTTCTATCACTATGAGATTGTGTGCAAATATGAGGAGGACGCTGATATTCTTATGGATATGCTGCGTTTTTTCGGACTCGATGCCAAGGTTATTGTAAGAAAAAACAGTTTTGTTGTGTATATGAAGGAAGGCAATAATATTACTGATACGCTTAATCTTATGGGAGCGGTTGTATCACAGATGAACCTGTACAATGTCATGATTCTTAAGGGAATCAGTAATGATGTCAACAGAAAGGTAAACTGTGAGACTGCTAATCTTAACAAGACAATTGAAGCGGCGGTCAAGCAGATTAAGGATATTGAACTTATAAGAGATACTGTCGGGCTTGACAGTTTAAGTGACAGTCTGATGCAGGTTGCTCTTTTAAGACTCGAGAATCCTGACATGAGTCTTCAGGGACTAGGTGAGCTGTTAGACCCTCCGGTTGGTAAATCGGGTGTAAACCACAGGCTAAGAAAGATTGGCGAGAAGGCAGATGAATTAAGACAGAGCATGGGAATCTCTGTCTGATTAAATATTTTTAATAAAATTTTACATTTTCTTTTCAAATAGGGATTGACAAGAAGTGTATAATTAAAAATATGAGATAAAAGGGCAGTCATATACTGCAGAAAGGTTGATTAAGATGACTAAAGTAGATATAATTTCAGGCTTTTTGGGAGCAGGTAAAACAACTCTTATAAGTAAGCTTTTAAAGGAAGCCTTAAAGGGAGAGCAGGTAGTTCTTATTGAGAATGAGTTCGGTGAAATCGGTATTGATGGAGGATTCCTTAAAGATTCTGGTGTTGAGATAAGGGAGATGAATTCAGGATGCATCTGCTGTTCACTTGTTGGTGATTTCGGAACTTCTCTTAAGGAGGTTGTTGATAAGTATCATCCAGACAGAATTATTATTGAGCCTTCAGGAGTAGGCAAGCTTTCAGATGTTATCAAAGCGGTTAAAGACCTTCACATTGAGAATGAAATCGTTCTTAACAGTGCTTCAACAGTTGCAGATGCATCTAAGGTTAAGGTATATATGAAGAATTTTGGTGAATTCTTTAATAACCAGATTGAGCATGCAGGAACTGTTATTTTAAGCAGAACACAGAATGTTTCTGAAGAGAAGTTAAAGACAGCTATTGAGCTTATTAAGAGTGTTAATCCTAATGCACATATTATCACAACTCCTTGGGATGATATTGACGGAACTAAGATTCTTGGTGCAATGGAGAATGTTACTAACCTTGAGTTAGACATGCTTGCAGAGGCAGCGCAGAAGGCTTATGAGGAGCATGAGAAGGAGCACCACCACCATCATCATGAAGATGGAGAGTGCTGCTGTTGCGGCGGACATCATGATGATGATGACGAGCATGATCATCATCACGACCACGAGCATGAGCATCATCATGACCATGATGAGGAACATGAGCATCATCACGACCACGACCATGAGCACGAACATCATCATGACCATGAGCATGATCATCACCATCATCATGCAGATGACGTATTTACAAGCTGGGGAACAGAGACTCCTAAGAAGTATGAGAAGGCAGAGCTTGACAGCATATTAAAGAAGCTTTCTGAGAGTGAAGATTATGGTAAGGTTCTCCGTTCTAAGGGTATGCTTCCTTGCACAGATGGAACATGGATGTATTTCGACCTTGTACCAGAAGAATATGAGATTCGTGAGGGAAGTGCTGATTTCACAGGAAGAATCTGTGTAATCGGTTCTGAACTTAAGGAAGATGCACTTAAGGAACTTTTTGAAGTTTAATCAGTGTTTAATAGAAGAACACATTTTTACAACGCATTTATAATGAAATGATAGCGCAAATGCGCGGAAATGAGGATAAATATGGCAAATGAGGAATATCAGATTCCGATTTTCTTGATTAACGGTCAGCTTGACAGTGGTAAAACAAGATTTATCTCCGATACTATAGCAATGGGACAGTTTGCAGACGCTAAGAATAAACTTCTTATTGTGTGTGAAGAAGGTGAAGAGGAGTATAGCGAGAAGCTTCTTAAGGACAACGGAGTAGATATGGTTGTTGTAGAGAAGGAAGATTTTAATATCAAGACTCTTAATGAACTGGACAAGAAGTATGATCCATGGATTGTTATTGTTGAATATAACGGAATGTGGGATCCAGCACTTATTCTTGGAAGTGAGAAGCCAAGAGGATGGCAGGTATACCAGTCTATAACTTTAGTTGATGCCAATGCATTTGGCTTACAGTGGGCTAACATGAAGTCTATTATTGCAGAGTCTGTTAAATATGCTGATATGGTTATCTTTAACAGATGCAAGTCAGGTATGGATCTTGGCAGCTACAGGAGAAGCATGAGAGCATTAAATCCTGCACTTCAGATTATCTTCGAGGACGAGAAGGGTGACCAGGTTGCTATATCTGAACAGCTTCCATACGATATCAATGCTGATGTTATTCAGGTTGATGACGAAGATTATGGTATCTGGTATATGGATGTGTCTGAAAGACCGGAAGTATACGCAGGTAAGAAGGTAAGATTCAAGGGACAGGTTCTTAAGAACAAGTACTTTAAGGATAAGAATTTCGTTCCGGGAAGAAAGGTTATGACATGCTGTGCAGAAGATACACAGTTTATTGGTTATATCAGCTTCTACAACAACATAGCTTCTCTTGAGAACAGAGAATGGATATGGGTTACAGCTACTATTAAGTATGAATTCCAGATGGCATATAAGAAGAAAGGTCCTGTTCTTTACGTTGAAAGCGTAGAAAAGACAGGTGCACCTAAGGAAGAGATGGTGTTCTTCTGATATGATACAGGATATATGGCCAAAACATCTGGACAACCAGTATAAGAATCTTGAGCCAGGCAATGAGGATACTGTGTTTTATTTTCAGGGTTCCTCGTTGCTTGCAAGACCATCAGGACATTTTAACTTACAGAATTCTGAAGAAAATGTATTAATATATCCACAGTATGATGAGTTCGTTCAGGGGATAAAGTCCTCTTACGGAGACAAAGCTGTGGATAACTTTGAATTCATATATCTGTTGTCAATTGATGAGGAACATTTTTTCCTCGCAAGAAAGACGGGAAGCCTCGAAAGAGGCACATTCTTGGGAGAGATGGCTGATTCAGCTGTACACAAGGATATGTATTCTTTCGTCAGAGGATATGAATTCATAGGAGTCGATTCTTTCCGTAAGGCACAGCCAAGAGAGCATGCTTATGCGGCTATTACTGCATTTCATCTGTATGGCTGGTACAGGGATAATCATTTCTGTGGAAGATGCGGAAAACCACTCAAGCATGATGACAAGCAGAGAATGTTACGCTGTGACTGCTGTAAGAATATGGTATTTCCTAAGATATGTCCGGCTGTTATTGTTGCAGTTACAGATAAGGACAGAATTCTTCTTACTAAATATGCGGGAAGAACTTATAGGAATTATGCGCTTATTGCCGGATTCACTGAGATTGGTGAAACAACAGAGGAAACTGTAAGCAGAGAAGTTATGGAAGAGGTAGGTGTGAAGGTTAAAAATATCACCTATTATAAGAGCCAGCCTTGGGGACTCAGCGGTTCTCAGCTTCTTGGTTACTTCTGTGAGCTTGACGGTGACGACACAATAACTCTTGAACAAGATGAGTTATCGGTCGGCACATGGGTCAAGGCAGATGATATAGATGTAATTGATGACCATATCAGTCTCACAAGGGAAATGATTGAGAAATTCCGCAGTGAGCATGTGAATCACAATTAATTGTAATCTTTAAAACTAATATTAAGATCTATGGTATTACCACTGACACCGTCTAACTTAGCTGATTCAGTGTATTGCCATATAGAGAATTCATATGGGAAGTAAGGTGTGTCTGAATAGTAGGCAAACCACTTCTCATATTTTTCTAAGCGGGTAAGGTCAAGTCTTCCAACGAATCCCTTGAGGTTGGAATATATCATTGGCTTATAGCCTGCTTTTTCTATCTTGTCGCAGAATGCGATTATGATATCTGTAAGTTCTTCAGTAGTCAGATTCTCCTGTCTGTATGAATCGCCCGAAATCTCCTCAAAGTCAATAACTACAGGATATGTAATCTTGTAAGGCTTGATAATATCAAGAACATAATCAGCCTCTTCTATAGCTTCCTGTTTCGTAATTGCAGATGAGAAGAAGTATGCGCCAATCTTAATATTATTCTTTATTGCGTCTTTTGCAAATGTATCAAATGAAGAATCAGTGTTCAGGATTCCATTGCCATAGCTTCTGAAACCACATCTTAACATGGCAAATTCAACGCCCTGTTCTTTTAATTTCTTAAAGTCAATATTCCCCTGAAACTTCGAGGCATCAACACCCATATGTGTTGTAACTTTACCGTCTTCATTGTATGTAATAATTCCTTTATCATCCTGCTTGAAATTCTCATCCTTATAATTATTCTTCGCAAGTTCAGGAAGTATCTGCGCAAATACATACTGATTCTTATTGTTCACATAGACTATATTATCAGGGAAATAGCTCTTAAGTATAGAAAGAGAACCTTCACCGTTAGTGAATCTTAACTTCATATCAGAAAGAAGATCCTCTTTTTCTTCTGACTTTAGTTTCTCAATCTCGTCATTGCTAAGCTTATCGGTATTAGTTGCAACGGTTGATTTTCGGTACTTAATAATGACACCGGTGGTCAGAAGACCGAACATTACAGTTGTCATAAAGAATATTAAAGTTGTTATCACAAAAGGATTGGTTTTCTTCGATTTCATAGTGCATCACCTCTATAATAATTAAGTATGAGTTATTCATAAAAAGTATTTCTTGTATAAATGGTATATTAGCTGTCTCTTATACACATCTCCGAGCCCACGAGACGGAGCTACATCTCG
>ENA-OZAJ01001125-OZAJ01001125.1-human-gut-metagenome-genome-assembly--contig:-NODE-1125-length-10799-cov-5.188291_pt1 | contig 10799 bp, 10 predicted proteins | sample MGYA00243301_ERZ653499 | MGnify/ENA primary metagenome ERZ653499 (study PRJEB26926, sample SAMN06165039) | human gut metagenome | biome: ENVO:00009003; feature: ENVO:2100002; material: ENVO:00002003... | reverse complement strand
CAGCGTCAGATGTGTATAAGAGACAGATTATATACACCGTGGAATATATTGCAATACAATTTTACAAATTTTACAAAAATTTAGTACGAGGGAAACAACATGGAAAAACTAAAAATAATGGTAGCTGATAACAATCCTATTTTGCTTCAACAGCTGGCTGAGTCAGTATGTAATGACAGCCAGATGGAACTGGTAGGAGCATCGGATAATGGAAAAGAAGCTTATCAGATTATTGAAAGGGAAAAACCGAATGTAGTTGTATTTGACTTGCTGTTGCCATATTATGACGGATTAGCATTGTTAGATAAGCTTAAAGAGCAAAAAGAGAATGAAAAGCAAACAAAATTTATTATGACCACACCACTGACCAATGATGTAATTGTTAGTGAATCTTATAAGAGAGGAGCGGATTATATTATTGTTAAACCATATGATGTAGAAATGATAAGCAGTAAGATAAAAAAAGTGTGCAAAATTATGGACAGAAAAAAGGAGCCATATGGAATTTATCACAGTCTTGATGTTACGATTTCAAATAAGTTAAATCAGATAGGAGTACCTGCAAGCCTTAAAGGTTATAGATATATGATTACGGCGATAAAGGAAGTAATTAATGATGAGAGCATGTTAGAAGGCGTGACAAAGATTCTATATCCCGGAATCGCAAAGAAACATAATTCAACACCACAGAGGGTAGAAAAAGCGATACGCCATGCAATAGAGGTGACATGGAAGCAAAGTGATGATGAGAATTTAAAAAGTAAATTTCAGTATTCAGTCAGACAGGGAAAAGCCCGCCCGACAAATACTGAATTTATAGCTGTAGTCAGTCAGAATATAAAACTGTCTGCATAAAAATAGCGGGGCTGTTTAGTGACAGCTCCGCTTTATTATATAGGAAATTCCTTCAAATTTCCTATATAATAAAACGCTCCGCTGTGGAGCACAGAGACGCAGAAAAGTAGTTGTTCTTACGAACCCGCGCCTCGCGAGAGAGTTCGCAGGCGAACTCTTTGTTCTACAAATTATCTTTTTGATTTTTTTAATGAAAATACAAATTCAGTACCAACGCCTTCGGTGCTTATAACATCTATGGTTTCATTGTGGGCCATGATAATTTCTTTTACGATAGCAAGTCCGATACCGGAGCCTGTTTTGTCACGGCCTCTGGAGAGGTCTGTCTTGTAAAATCTCTGCCAAATTTTATCTACGCTGTTGTTAGGAATACCGATTCCAAAATCCTTGACAGAACAATATTGCTTATCTCCTTTGTTGTATAAACGGATAACAATCTGTGAAGAAGGATTGCTGAATTTTATGGCATTGTCTAAAAGATTGTATAAGACCTGTTCTATTTTTCCTTTATCTGCGTAAACATTAAAGTGTTTTGAAGGAAGCTGTATAACAAGTTCAATGTGTTTTTTCTCACAGCTGCCCTGAAATGTTTCTACAGTTGAGGAAATTACATTTTCCATATTAAATTCTTCAAATAAAAGCTCGGGACCGGTGCTGTTCCAGTTGTTTAATTCTCTGAGACCGGTAGTCAGTTTTTCGAGACGGTTTGATTCAGAGAGTACAATAGATAAATATTTGGTGTGCTCTTCGGGTGGAATCGTTCCGTCTATCATTGCTTCAAGGTATCCTTTAATGGAAGTTAAAGGCGAACGGAAGTCATGCGATATGTTTGAAATAAATTCTTTTTGGTATGCCCTGGAGTTGTTTAACTGCTTGGACATATATTTTAAAGAACTTGCCACATCTCCTATCTCGTCATCATTTGATACCTTTAAGCCTTCGTATTCAAAATTTCCTTTTGCGTATTCCATTGCAGCAAGACGAATCTGCTTAAGAGGAATATAAATAACCCACATAAAGTTGAAAAAAATAATTAGTGATAAAGCCAAAATGATGGCATAAGTCACGTAAAAAACGAGAGTAACATCGTAACTTCGCTGTTTAATGATATGCGTAGGCATATGAGCAACAATGTATCCGATAGTTATTTCGTTTTTTTCAACATTGTGTACAACGCTTAACGTATCTGTTTTGTATATGTTGTAAAAGTTGTTTATTTTATAATGATTTTTTTCATATTCGTCAGGGTTAAAGTCCTCAATGATGATGTTAGATGAATTATCATAGGAAGCACTGGTTTCATCAGTGGAAAAAATGAGTTCGTTTTCTGCGTTCAAAATAAGAACATCACAGTCAAGAACATCGTTAAAGTCACTGAAAAATAATTCCGGATCGCGAATATCCTCTATGGAATTTCCGGAAGCCATACTTATATTATCAGCAGCAACAGAAGTATATTTGTAAAGCCGATTTACACTGTCGCCAAGCAAATGATTATAAATAAGGTTTGTGGACCAGTATGATATTAATAAAAATCCCAAGACGGCAAATGAAAAATATCCTGTAAAAAATTTAGTAAGAATAGAATTTTTCATTATTTTGAATGTACCTCGAATCTGTAACCGACGCTCCAAACTGTTCCAATTGACCATTCATCTGTGTCGGCAATTTTTTCACGTATTCTCTTAATGTGGACATCGACTGTTCTTGTATCTCCTGCATATTCATATCCCCAAATATGGTCAAGCAGCTGCTCTCTTGTGAAAACCTGATTTGGAGAAACTGCAAGAAAATATAAAAGTTCGATTTCACGAGGTGTCATTTCAACAGGTTTGCCCTGATAAAGAACTTCATAATTCGATAAGTTGATAATAAGATCCTTGTATGCGACTCTTTTTTCAGAAGGTGACACAGCCGGAACCGGTGTGTTGTTGTAGCGTCTGAGTACGGCCTTTACTCTGGCAACCAGTTCTTTTGAATCGAAAGGCTTAATCATATAGTCGTCTGCACCGAGTTCAAGACCAAGCACCTTGTCAAAAACTTCAGTTTTTGCAGAAAGCATAATAATAGGCGTCTTGGAGTTCTTTCTTATTTCGCGGCATACTTCATAGCCGTCAATGCCCGGAAGCATCAAATCAAGCAGTACTAAATCCGGTGAATAGTCCCTAAAGGCATTTAGGGCAGACTGACCGTCATGCTCAATGCGTGTTTCAAAACATTCTTTTGTTAAATAGAGTGAAATAAGATTTGCGATGTTTTCGTCATCATCCACAATTAAAATTTTTTGTTTAGTTGTCATTGTGTTATCCTCCCAAATTTTATCTGTTGTTCTGCAAAATGCAGAAATGATATATGCATCTGCTTGCGCGCGTAGTGTCACAAGCGACACTTTATTCTAGTCTAACCGGGTTTTGTGAATATAGTTAGAAAAAAATGTAAAAATTATTGGCGCGATTATTTAAATTCAACTACTGTTGCTCCTGCACCGCCTTCACCGTGTTCCCCGTTGCGGTAAGACTTTACATAACTGCATCGTTTGAGGTAATTCTGTACTGCGTTACGTAAAGTACCTGTGCCTTTGCCATGAATAATGTACACTTGGGGAAGTCTGGCAATATATGCGTCATCTAAATATTTTTCCAATTCAGCCAATGCTTCGTCTACGGTTTTTCCAATGAGATTCAGCTCCATTTTTACGGTCAGAGATTTGTTCATTTTGATTTTGCCGCTTCCGGTGCGGTTAAGTCCCGGAGCTTTGATGTCCGGCTCGTCTATGATTTCAAGGTCTCTTATATTGACTTTCGAATTGAGTATTCCCATTTTTACAGTCAGATTTCCGGCTGAGTTTGGAAGTGAAGCGACGGTTCCGTTCAAGTTAAGACTTAAAACTTTTACGCCGGTTCCAAGTTTAAAATCCGAAGGTTTGTATTGCTTTTTCGGAGAGGCAGCTTTCATAGCAGAGCCGCTCTGATTCTTTTTGATTTTGGAGCCTACGCTGCTTCTGGATTTTTCCATTTCACGTGCGTTACCTGACTTGCCGTATTTATTAATGTTTTTAATAGCTTCATCAGCAGTTTCCTTAGCTTCTTTAAGTATGTCAAGAGCTTCTTCACGTGCTTTATTAAGAATCTTATCGCGCTGTTCATTAAGCTTATCTGTCTTAAGTTCATAATCCCGTTTAAGAGATTGAACCTGAGATTTATAAACAGCGATTGTTTCCTGGTCTTTTTCTATCTGAATACGCTGACGCTCAATTTCGGATAATACATCTTCAAATTGTTCATCCTCCGCATTAATCTTTGATTTGGCGTCTTCAATAATGTATTCGGGGAGTCCTAATTTGCTTGAAATTGCAAAAGCGTTGCTTTTTCCCGGAAGACCGATTAAAAGCCTATAGGTTGGGCGGAGTGTCTCAACGTTAAATTCGCAGCTGGCATTCTGAACGCCCTCTGTTGATAGAGCATATAGTTTTAATTCGCTGTAATGGGTTGTCGCCATAATGCGTGCCCCCACATTTTTTAGGAATGATAGTATGGAAATTCCCAAAGCTGCGCCTTCCACAGGGTCAGTTCCCGCACCAAGTTCATCAAATAGAACAAGAGAGTCACGGTCAGCCTGATTTAATATATTTACAGTATTTACCATATGGGCAGAAAACGTACTTAGGCTCTGCTCAATACTCTGTTCATCTCCTATATCTGCAAAAACTTCTTTAAAAACTGCCAGTTTACTGCCCTCAAAAGCAGGGATATGCAGTCCTGACTGTCCCATGAGGGTGAGCAGTCCGACGGTTTTTAAGGATACGGTTTTACCACCGGTATTAGGGCCTGTCACAATTAATAAGGTAAAGTCTTTTCCTAAATTTACATCTATAGGAACTACTTTTTTTGCATCCAAAAGGGGATGGCGCCCTTGCTTAATATTGATATATCTTTGGTCGTTAAATTCAGGCATAGTTGCTTTCATTTCTTTTGCAAGCGATGCTTTTGCAAAGATGAAGTCAAGCTGAGGTAAAATTTCCATATCTGTTTGAAGCTCCACAAGATATTCTGAGCATTCAACGCTTAAATTAGCAAGTATAATCTGAATCTCATCGGCTTCTTTGGCGGCAAGCCCGCGAAGTTTGGTATTAAGTTCGACAACAGCAGCGGGTTCTACAAATAATGTAGAGCCTGAGGATGACTGATCGTGAATAATTCCGCTTACATTTCCGCGGTATTCCTGCTTGACAGGAACGCAATATCTTCCGTCCCTCATTGTAATAAGAGTGTCCTGCAAATATGTTTTGCCGGACTGAGAAGTGATGAGAGAATTAAGCTGATTGTGGATGCGCTCGTTAGTGAGTTTAATCTGTCTTCTGATATTTTTCAAATTGACGGACGCATCATCTGCAATTTCATCTTCTGAAATAATGCATCTTTCAATATCATTTTTTAAATTAGTCAGAGGTTCAATAGCCTCGAACATTTCGTCAAGGCTGTCGGCCACATCATTGTCCTCACGGCGGGAAAAAGTTTTAACTCTTAAGGCTGTTTTTAAGAGAGTGTTAATTCTTAATAATTCTCCGGTTCCTAAGGTGCTGCCTATCTCCAAACGCTTTAAAGATTCTCCGATGTTGTGAATCCCTGAAAAAGAAATACTGCCTTTCTGCCAAATGCGGCTTAGGGCGTCTGATGTATGTTTTTGATTCCCTTTAATTTCATGCAGGTCTGATGAAGGCACAAGAGCGCGGCAGATTTTTTTGCCCGGCTCTGAGCCCGCATGATTTTCAAGCATAGATATTATTTTATTATATTCAAGTGTTTTTAGCACTTTTTCATTCATATTGGGTCTCCGTTCTATTGATTCCTATTCTTGTATTTAAGTACATTATCAATTATAATAAAGAATGGCTGCAAGGTAAAGAGAAAACCTTGTCAAATAAAGTTGAAAATGATTAATATTATGGAGATTAGTTATGAAATTTATTGAAACACTCAGAGAAGGTGAAAGAATACAGGAAACGTATCTGTGCAGACAGAAGAGTTCCGCAATGACAAAAACAGGAAAGGAATATGAGAATGTAATTCTTCAGGATAAAACCGGTTCGCTTGATGCGAAAATCTGGGACCCGGGTTCTATGGGAATTGATGATTTTGAGGCTCTTGATTATGTTGAGGTTAATGGAGACGTGACTGTTTTTAACGGACAGATGCAGCTTAGCATTAAGAGGGTAAGAAAGGTAAGCGAAACTAATGTAAATCCGGCTGATTATCTGCCAGCGACGGATAAAGATATTGATGAGATGATGATGGAGCTTCTTAAATTTATTGCAGGAGTTGAGAATGCTTATTATAAACAGCTTTTAAGCAGATTGTTTATAGAAAATACAGAGTTTTCCGAAGCCTTTAAGAAGCATTCGGCGGCAAAGAGTGTTCATCACGGTTTTATCGGCGGACTTTTGGAGCATACTTTAGCTGTGACAAAATTATGTGATTTTTATACAAAGCAGTATCCGATATTGAACCATGATTTATTAATTACCGCAGCAATCTGCCATGATATTGGAAAAGTTTATGAGCTTTCAGATTTTCCGCTTAATGATTACACGGACGCAGGGCAGCTTTTAGGACATATTGTAATGGGCTCGGAGATGGTTGGAGATATTATTAAAACAATTCCGGGATTTCCGAAAGCAATGGCAAACGAATTAAAACATTGTATTTTGGCGCATCACGGAGAGCTTGAATACGGTTCGCCAAAAAAACCCGCACTTATTGAAGCTCTTGCGCTTAATTTTGCTGATAACACGGACGCCAAAATGGAAACTATGAAAGAAGTGTTTAACAGTAACTCTCAGGCAGGACCGGACCAGTGGCTCGGATATAATCGTTTGTTTGAAAGCAATGTCAGAAAGACAAGTGAATCATAAGAGTTGTATTTTAAAAAGATAAAATTAAGAAATAAGTGAGTAGATATTTTTCTGTTTGAAATGAGAAAAGTATTAATATTTGTAAAGAGTTAAGAGAGATTAGTTCATGTTTAATAAAAATGATATTTTAACGGTTGAAATTACAGATTTAGGAACTACAGGAGAGGGCATAGGCAAAGTTGATGGCTACGCCCTTTTTGTTAAGGATACGGTTATCGGTGATGTGGTTAAGGTTAAGATTATGAAGGCAAATAAGAATTATGCATTTGCCAGATTGATTGAGGTGATTACGCCTTCAAGGAACCGCGTTGAGCCGTTATGCCCGGTGGCGAGAAGCTGTGGTGGATGCCAGCTGCAGGCTATGAGTTATGAGGAGCAGCTGAGGTTTAAATCAGATAAGGTTTATAACAATATTAAGAGAATCGGTGGGATTGAAGATTTTCAGATGAAGCCTATTATGGGAATGGACGAGCCGTTTCATTACAGAAATAAGGCACAGTTTCCGGTTGGCACAAACCGCGACGGTGAGATTATATCAGGTTTTTATGCCGGAAGAACGCATTCTATTATTGATATTGACAGCTGCATGCTCGGACTTGCCATGGATGGCGAGGATATTAACAGGCAGGTAATGGATATTATTAAAGACTTTATGCGTGATGAAGGAATTTCTCCATATGATGAAAATACCGGCAGAGGTTTAATCCGCCACGTTCTGATTCGAATCGGCAGAAAGACAAAGCAGGTCATGGTATGTATTGTCATTAACGGAAAAAGTCTGCGTGCCTCGGAAAGATTGGTAGGGAGACTTAAGAACGTGTCCACAATCGTGGACATTTCACTTAGTATAAACCGTGAGAAAAGCAACGTAATAATGGGAACCCAAATTATTAATCTTTATGGTCCGGGTTATATTGAAGATTATATTGGTGATGTTAAGTTTCGAATTTCTCCGCTGTCGTTTTTTCAGGTGAATCCGATTCAAACAGAAAAATTGTACGGGAAGGCTCTTGAGTATGCCGCACTTACAGGCAGTGAAACGGTTTGGGATTTGTATTGCGGAATCGGAAGCATTTCGCTGTTTCTTGCAAAGAAGGCAAAGAAGGTTATCGGTGTTGAAATTATTCCCGAAGCTATTGAGGATGCTAAGGTCAATGCGGAAATTAACGAGATTAATAATGCAGAGTTTTTAGTGGGCGCAGCAGAAGATGTCGTTCCGAAATATTTTGAAGAACATAAGGGTGAGCCGGAATGTAAACCGGATGTGATTGTTGTAGATCCGCCGCGAAAAGGATGCGATGAAAAGCTGCTTGCGACAATGGTTAAGATGTCGCCAAAGCGCATTGTATATGTAAGCTGCGACAGCGCAACGCTGGCGCGCGACGTGAAATGGCTGGATGAGAATGGGTACAGGCTTATAGAGGTGACGCCGTGCGATATGTTTGGGCAGAGTGTACATGTTGAGACGGTAGTACTGCTTTCCCACAAAAAACCCGACAGTCATATCAACATAAAAGTCGAGTTTGGCGAGGGCGAGGGTAAAGTTCCTTTAAAGGCAATTTCCGAAAGGGCAGAAGCCTATAAGCCAAAAGAGCGAGTCACCTACAAAATGATAAAAGAGTACATAGAAGCAAAATACGGCTTCAAAGTACATACTGCATATATTGCAGAGGTTAAGAGAGATTTAGGCTTACCGATGTATGATGCTCCCAATGCGGTAGAGGAATTGAAACAGCCGAGAAAACATCCGACAGCGGAGAAAGTGGAAGCAATCAAAGATGCTTTGAAGCATTTTGAGGTAATCTAAATGGATAAGCGTATCATTAGAAATAGTGGTACGCTTATTTTTTTCGCTCAAATTTGCACCTTTGAACAGTTTTGGGCTTCTATATATAATGAAACCAGAAACGGAGGTGCTGTTTATGAGAGAGCAAACATATCACATATATCTGGATAGTCGCCAAAGGACAACCTTATTACATAGCCTTGTAGAGCTGAAAAATCAGCTTATACAACAAGGCAGATATACGGACTGCGTTGATGAGCTTATCTTCAAAGTCATAAACGCACCTGTTAAGAGGTTGAGAATCGAATATGTTTAACCCAAAAGGTTGAGCCGCTTATTCTTATTTTAGAGTAAGCGGCTTTTTGCGTTCTCCACCGATTTACATAGCCGCCTTGACAAAGCGGCTAAATTTATGCGAAAGGAGGACGCACAAATGTCAAATTGCAAAGTAATTGCTCTGACCAATCAGAAAGGCGGTGTCGGCAAGACCACAACGGCGGTCAATCTGGGCGTGAGCTTGGCACAGCAGGGAAAGAAAGTCCTGCTTGTCGATGCGGATGCACAGGCTAACCTCACAATGTCGCTTGGCTATCCACGACCAGATGATTTACCAATCTCCCTTGCCACCATTATGCAGGACATCATCGTCGATAATCCCATAGATGTTCAGAAAGGTATCCTGCACCACGGTGAGGGCGTTGACTTGATACCCTCTAACATTGAGCTGTCTGGTCTGGAAGTAAGGCTTATTAACGCTATCAGCCGTGAGCGTGTTCTAAAGACCTGTATTAACGAGGTCAAAAAGAATTATGATTATGTGCTTATCGACTGTATGCCGAGCTTGGGGATGTTGACAATCAACGCATTGGCGGCGGCAAACAGCGTGATTATCCCCACGCAGCCGCATTATCTTTCAGCGAAAGGTCTGGAGCTGTTGCTACGCTCCGTGTCAAAAGTCAAGCGGCAAATCAATCCCCACCTGCGGATTGACGGTATCTTAATGACGATGGTAATGCCACGCACCAACATTTCTAAGGAAGTGACAGCATTGGTAAAGAGTGCATACGGTCAGAACATCAAAGTCTTTGATGCCCAGATACCGCACTCTATCCGTGCAGTTGAAGCCACGGCAGAGGGAAAAAGCATTTTCGCTTATGACAAAAGCGGAAAGGTTGCCGCAGCTTATGAGCAGTTCGGAAAGGAGGTGGCAGACATTGGCGAGAAGCAAAGAAACAAAAATCGAGCTGACCGCTTACGATGACCTGTTTGAAACAGACCAGAGCCGTGAAGAAGCGAAGCTCAGTAAGATAAGGGATATTCCCATTTCAGAAATTGACGAGTTCCCAGACCACCCGTTTAAGGTTTTCATAGACGAGGATATGGAGCAGCTTGTTGAGAGTATCAGACGAAACGGTGTAATGACCCCTGCTACTGTTCGGCTCAAAGAGGACGGACGGTATGAGCTTATCAGCGGACACAGGCGGAAAAAGGCGTGTGAGCTTGCAGGACTGGAAACGCTGAAATGCGAGGTTAAGGATTTAAGCCGTGACGAAGCCATTATTGTAATGGTGGAGAGCAACTTGCAGAGGTCAACTATTCTTCCGAGTGAGAAAGCCTTTGCCTACAAAATGCGGCTTGAAGCGATGAAGCGGCAAGCAGGCAGACCGACAAAAGATAATTATTCCCCAATGGGTAATAATTTAGAGTTTGCTACTTCAAGTGATGAACTTGCCGAAAAGGTTGGAGAAAGTAAAAACCAGATTTTCCGCTATATCCGCCTTACCGAGCTTGTTCCCGAAATCTTGCAAATGGTCGATGACAAGCAGATTGCTTTTCGTCCTGCGGTGGAAATCTCTTATCTGCCCGAAGAACAGCAATACACTCTGCTTGAAGCTATGGAGTACAGCGACGCTACCCCGTCACTTGCACAGGCTATCAAAATGAAGAAGTTTATGCAGGATGATAAGCTCACAGACGAGGTTATCCAATCCATTATGGAGGAGGAAAAACCTAACCAGAGGGAGAAGCCTGCCTTTCGTGATGAACGGATAACCAAGCTCATACCAAAGTCTGTTCCCAGAGGGCAGGAATCGGACTTTGTTGTGAAAGCGTTGGAGTTTTACAACCGCCATTTGCAGCGGAGCAAAGACCGTGAACGATAGCCACACACCGAGGGTGAGGTCTGCCTGTTTGCGGTGGATAGCCATATTTTCGGCTTCCCCCTCTCCACACCTCTCCCTCTAACTA
>ENA-OZAJ01001124-OZAJ01001124.1-human-gut-metagenome-genome-assembly--contig:-NODE-1124-length-10801-cov-5.066164_pt1 | contig 10801 bp, 10 predicted proteins | sample MGYA00243301_ERZ653499 | MGnify/ENA primary metagenome ERZ653499 (study PRJEB26926, sample SAMN06165039) | human gut metagenome | biome: ENVO:00009003; feature: ENVO:2100002; material: ENVO:00002003... | reverse complement strand
CGGTCTTGATCGTTTCCTCGCACGATCGGGATATTCTGGAGGATATATCCGATGAAATTTACGATTTAGAGCAGGGAGAGATCGTTCGGCACAGCATAAAGGGGGAGAAGCGAAGTGAAAGCTAAGAAAATCTTACTATGCGCAGTCAGTCTGGTTTTGCTTCTGCTCATCGTCGTGCGCATCGTCCATGTGAATACCAATGTGTTGACGATCCCGGAAGAGCGCTATGCGCAAAACCAGTGGGTAGAGCTGAACGGTGCCTTTCAGGAAATGGATGATGAAAACACGGAGGGCTACTCTGTAAGAATGCTTGGTGCGGAACAGCTGACCTACAATGAATTTCTGGAAAAATACGGCGCGTCGGAAAATCCCCCGGAGGGAAAGGATGATATAGAGACTGTGCTCGATGTAGAGTATGAATTTCGCAATGTAGGCAATTCAGACGGCTACCTCCTGCTGATCCAATACATGATTGCAGGGCCGTACTATTCGCTGATTTTCGATTCGACCTTGTGGTCTGTATGCACGCCGACCGGCGAGGGACAACTCGCAACCGCATTGCAGGAAGATACCACGTATTCTTTCCATGTCCCGTACATTTTTGCCGGCGGCTTTTCTAAAGACTTAGAAGGCGAAAAACTCGCCGCCGTCGTTTCACGTGTCCCTGTCAAAAAAATGATTGAATTTACGTTGTGATCTGCTTTATAAGTAAACAAAAAGAAAACGGGTTTCCGCCGAATTGCCGCGGCGGGGCCCGTTTCTTTATGTGTGAACTTGCGATGTGTGCAATCTTGTTCTCTTATGCGTTTTCCTGTTCTGCGAGTTTTCTGCCCATGAGCACGCCCATGCAAGAGGCCATCATCAGGCCGCGCGTCCATCCGCTGGCGTCGCCAAGGCAGTGCAGGTTGCGGATGCTTGTGTTGAGGTCCGTGTCCATCTTCACGCGGTTGCTGTAAAACTTCAGCTCCGGCGAATAGAGCAGCGTCTCCACGGCGGCGAAGCCCGGGACGACGTGATCGACCGCCTGAATGAAGTTGATGATGTTCACCATAGCGCGGTACGGCATGGCAGAGGTGATGTCGCCCGCCACCGCGTCCGGCAGAGAGGGGCGCAGGTTCGAGCGAGAAAGCTCTTTCTGCCACGTGCGCTTGCCGTCCAGAATATCACCGTAGCGCTGCACCAAAATGTGTCCCGCGCCCAGCATGTTCGTCAGCTCGCCCACCTTCTGCGCGTATTCGATCGGCTGATTGAACGGCTCGTTGAAGTTGTGGGAGCATAAAATGGCGAGGTTCGTGTTATCGGATTTTTTATCTTTATAGGAATGGCCGTTCACGACGGCAAGGTTGTTATCGTAATTTTCCTGGCTGACAAAGCCGCCCGGGTTCTGGCAGAATGTGCGTACCTTGTTTTTAAACGGCTTCGGGTAGCCGATGAGCTTCGATTCATACAGAACGTTGTTCACGGTTTCCATGACCTCGTTGCGCACCTCTACGCGCACGCCGATGTCCACTGTGCCCGGCGCATGGGCGATGCCGTGGCGGGCGCAGAGCTTGTCAAACCAATCCGCGCCGCGTCGGCCGGCTGCCACAACGGTCTGCTTCGCGTAAACGTCGTATTCGTTCTGACCCTCCGCAACGTGCACGCCGATGCAGGTGTCGTTCTTCAAAATGAGGTCGCTGCACGCGCAGCCGAAGCGAATCTCCACGCCGTTATTCAGAAGATATTGCTCAATCGCGTAATAAATCTCCTGCGCCTTCTCTGTGCCGAGCTGACGGATGGGGCAGTCGACGAGCTTCAGGCCGGTCTGGATGGCACGCTTGCGAATTTCTTTGACGGCTTCCTTTTCGCTCACGCCCTCCACGCGCGTGTCCGCGCCGAACTCCAGATAGATGGAATCCGTGTATTCAATAAGCGACTGTACGGTGTCTTCGCCGATCAGCTGAGGCAGGTCGCCGCCAACCTCCGGGCTGAGGGACAGCTTGCCGTCCGAAAACGCGCCCGCGCCGGAAAAGCCTGTTGTAATATGGCAGTACGGCTTGCAGTTCATGCAGCGGCCGGTCTGGGCCTTGGGACATTTGCGCGTTTCAATGGAACGGCCTTTTTCCAGCAGCAGAATTTTCTCCTTGCTGCCGCGGCGCAGAAGCTCCATCGCGGTAAAAATGCCGGCAGGACCGGCGCCAATGATGACGATATCCGTGTTCATGTTTGACCCCAACTTTCTAAAACTAACAGATGAATTTGCGTATGAATTTCAAAATACAACTTTATGCAAGACCCGGTTTCGGGTAAATCGGCACATAAAAAGGCCGCCCTGTGCCCAAACGTATACACGAAGCCCGTAAGCGGCTTCGGTATAGTCGGCACCCAAGGCGGCCGGTAGAGACATTCACCCAAGTCGTGAATTTATATGACCGATCAGCAATTCAGAATTATAGCAGCTAATGAAACTTCTGTCAAGCTTTTTTACGCATGAAAATGCAGGCTTTTGCAAAATATCTTGCAAATTTACTTATTTGATGAACTTCTCGCCGTCGTAAAGGAAGATGCCCGCGCCCGCGCCGGTCTTTTTGCCGTCCAGAAGCCATTTTTTAAAACAGCGGCGCTGGGTGGTGTCCTCCGGCAGCTCGCTGTTCGGCTTCTCAAAATCCTTTGCGAACACACGCCACTTGTCATGGAACACATCGTATTCCTCACTGTCGTAAATATAGAAGTCACCGATGAAATCGACCATATTGAGCGTCTCGGGCAGAATTTCGCGGTTCTTCGGGAACAAAAGCCAGGAGTGGCAGCGGAATACCATCGGCTTGCCATCGAGGTCTTTTTTGTAAAATTCGTAGGCTTTTTTATAAGATTCGATGCGCACCGCGCGGTTCAAAGAACCGCAGGACGGAATGTGCATGTTGTAAACCGTGTCACCGGGATTTACCGTGTAACCGCCGACCGTCACGGGCGTGTCGCCGGAGAAGTGTACGGCCTCATACTGCAAACGGCCCAGTTTAAAGCGGTGCATCGTGTAGAACCACGGGTACCAGCTTGCGACGAATGTGCCCCAAATGCCGTATACGTCGTGGCACTCGATGAGCTTGAACTTTAGGTCGGCGATGGTGTCCCAGAACAGCTCGTCCGTCAGGCCCGCCGCTCTGTAATTTTCGCGCAGACGTTCGCTTGCAAGCGCAAGGAACAGGAAATCCACCACGTGGCGGTGCAGCCCTGTCCGCTCCGAAAGCGCGTCCATGTGCGGCACAATGGGCTTCCATTCCGCGCCGTATGCGCCGTCAATGCCGTAATCTTTAAAGAGCAGCGTCTCGGCAGAGACCAGCTCGTCAATCGCGCCGGGTGTCGTCACGAGCGTCTCGCAGTTCTCGCGCAGAGAAGCGCGGCTCGCTTCCGGCAGTTCAAGGTTTTCAATAAAGCAATTTAAATAATCGAGTGTGTACATACAGATCCTCCCAAAGTAGCGTTTTTCCATAGAAACGCGTTTATCTCATTCTATCATTTGTATATGCGCGGCGCAATGGACTTTTTGCACAGCAGAACACACCTGTTTTTGTAGGAACGGTGCACAGCACCTGTTTTTGCACGGTTTTCTCCGCTAACGCTCAAAATACAATCACCTTTTTATCACATTTTGTAAGTAAAATTTAAGAAACAAAACAAAGAGGAGGGCGAAAGCCATGGCGGACTATACCGGCATATTTGAGCGCGTAGAGCAAAAATGTCTGCTCGATTCCTTACAGTTTGAGGCGCTCTGGGCGGTTTTGGAGCCGTATATGCGCCCTGATGAATACGGGCGCTCCACCATATGCAACATTTACTTTGACACCCCGAATTATTTGCTGGCGCGACTTTCGGGCGAAAAGCCCGTCTATAAAGAAAAGCTGCGTTTGCGTACCTACGGCGTGCCGAAAGCGGAAAGCCCGTCGTTTGTGGAGCTGAAGAAAAAATATCAGGGCATTGTCTACAAGCGCCGCATCGTGATGCCCTACGGCGAAGCGTATGACTGGCTCGTCAACGGCAAAGCGCCGAAAGAAAACAGCCAGATTGCAAAAGAGATTGCATGGTCACTGCACTATTACGGCGATTTAAAGTCCGCCATGGCGCTGTGCTACGACCGTGTGGCACTTTACAGCCGCGAAGACAGCGGCCTGCGCATCACATTCGATACCAACATACGCTTTAGAGAAGGAAATACCGACCTGCGTCAGGGGGACGACGGGCGACTGCTGTTAGAACCCGGCGAAACGCTGATGGAAATCAAAGCCGGCGGCGGTCTCCCCACATGGCTCACCGATATGCTGAGCCGCTTTAGAATTTACCCCGCGTCGTTTTCTAAATATGCCAGCGCCTATAACACCCACGGCACGCACATCGTGCATGCATCCTAAATAATTCATTTGATTTCAGAAAGGATATTCCCATGGAAACCATGTTTGCAAGCTTCACCTCGTCCGGCATCACCGTATCTTCGTTTTTGATTTGCTCTCTCGTTGCGCTGCTTTGCGGCGCACTCATCGCGTTTACGTATACGCGCCGCACGCGCTTTACGCAAAGCCTTGTGCTCGCTGTCATTTTACTGCCGTTTGCCGTGCAGACCGTCATTATGCTCGTCAACGGCAACGTCGGCACGGGCGTTGCGGTCGCCGGCGCGTTCGGCCTTGTCCGTTTCCGCTCCGCACCCGGTAACGCCAAAGACATCTCCGTCATCTTCGTTGCTATGGCCGTGGGTCTCGCCTGCGGCAGCGGCTATATCGCGCTCTCCGTGCTCTTCACGGTCATTGCGTGCGCCGTGCTGTATTTGCTCGTCTTCTTCCATATCGGTGCAGACCGCAGCGGCGAAAAAGAGCTCAGCATCACCATCCCTGAATCGCTCGATTACACCGAGGTGTTCGACGATATTTTCAAAGAATACACCACCCACGCAGAGCTTACGGAAGTCAAGACCGCAAGCCTCGGCAGCCTCTATAAGCTGCACTATCGCGTGCACCTTGCGGACGACCGCAACGAAAAAGAATTTCTCGATGCGCTTCGCTGCCGCAACGGCAATCTTGAAGTGCGCTGCGGCCAGCCGCATACTCCCGTGGAACAGCTGTAAAGAAAGGAGCCTTCCTTTATGAAACCGAATCGTTTATCCACGAAAAAACACACCCTGCGCTTTGCTGTCATTCTCTCCGCACTGGTCTTAACGGGTTGCGCCTCCACACAGTCGACCACATCGTCTACGTCCGCATCTTCCGCTTCCTCTACCGTGAGCCCGGTCAGCACCTCTGAGGAAAGCGGTGCAGACGAGACCGATTCTACCGGCGGCGCGATGAACGGCACCATCGGCTCCGTCATCGAAGCAAATCTTTCCTTTAAAAATAAGGATTTCTACATCGATTACAGTACGGAAGACACCGTGAAGATCGACCTTTCCGCGCCAAAGGAAGCAGACGGCGTTAAGGTTTCCGGCAGCACGGTCACCATTACGGAAGCAGGCACGTATGTCCTCAGCGGCACGCTCACGGACGGCCAAGTTATCATCGATGCCGGCGACGAGGATGATGTGCGCCTTGTGTTCGAAAACGCGAGCATCACCTGCACAACGACCGCGCCTATCTACGCGAAAAACGCTGATAAAGTCATTATCAGCCTGCCCGAAAACACCGAAAGCACCGTGACCGATACCGTCACCGGCACGGACGGCAACGATGAACTTACCGCCGCGATTTTCGCCAAATGCGACCTTTCCGTTAACGGCACGGGCACGCTGAACGTCAACGCCAACGCAAATGACGGCATCACGAGCGAAGATAAATTGAAAATTACCGGCGGCGTTTTGAATATCACTTCGGCAGACGACGGCCTCGTCGGCAAAGACGCTGTGCTCATTAAGGACGGCACTGTCCATATCACGGCTTCCGGCAACGGCATCAAGTCCACCAAATCCGAGGCCGATAAAGGCTATGTTTATATCGGCGGGGGCACTGTGAACATCACCGCCGAGCAGGACGGCATTCAGGCGGAGACCAGTGTTCTCATTTCCGCGGGCGAAGTAAATGTCACCGCAGGCGGCGGCAGCGCGAATGGAGAGCAAAAAACGGGCAATGCTATGTTTGGCGGCGCACAGAGTACAACGACGGACGAAACCCTGTCTACAAAGGGCATCAAGGCCGAAGCCGCACTCGACATCACAGGCGGCACCGTCACGGTCGATTCCGCAGACGACAGCCTGCACAGCAACGATTCGATGACCGTTTCAGGCGGCGGTATCACCGTAAAGTCCGGCGACGACGGCCTGCACGCAGATAACACCCTTACGATCGAGGACGGCACCATCGTGGTGGAAGAGTCCTGCGAGGGCCTTGAAGCCTTCGACCTCACCATCAACGGCGGTACGATCGATGTCACCGCAAGCGACGACGGTCTGAATGCTGCAGGCAGCTCCGTTGACGGCGGCTTTGGCACCGCGGGTGCAGATACGCTCACCGTCAACGGCGGCACGCTCACCGTAAACGCCTCCGGCGACGGGCTCGATTCCAACGGTGCGCTTACGATTAACGGCGGTACGGTGTACGTCAGCGGCCCCACCGGTGACGGTAACGGTACATTTGACTGCGACGGCGTGTTTACCATCAACGGCGGCGTTGTGCTCGGCACAGGTAGCTCCGGCATGCTGAAGACCCCCACAGCGGATTCCAAACAGAACACGATCAGCGTCAGCTGCACCGGCAACGTGGGTGACACCGTAGAAGTGAAGGGCGCGGACGGCAACACGCTCGTTTCCGCCGTGGCTCCGAAGAGCTTTACGAATGTCATGTTCAGCACGCCGGACATCACCGAGGGCGAAACGTATACAGTCTATATAAACGGTACAGAAGCCGCGAGCGAGACCTGCTCCGGCGTTGTCAGCGGCGCTACGGGTATGGGCAGCTTTGGCGGCGGCCCTGGCAATATGGGTGGTCAGGCTCCAAACGGCGGTATGGGCGGCCAAATGCCGAACGGTAACGGCGGTACGCCTCCGCAGATGCCGGGCAACACCTCCGATACCTGATTTTCTCTTGTTTTCCTGTGCGTCAAAATATGAACTTTTCGTAACAATTTCGGCTTTTTCGCAAAAACCCGCACACCTTTTGTCAGGGTGAAAAGGAACCTGTCAATTTCCGTCGAAAACGCGCGAACGATTCTATTTGAACTTTCAAGACCCCCTTGCTATAATGGCATTACTGACAGATTTACCACCCATCCGACAGCCTCCGCTCTAAAAGTACAGCGGGGCTGCCGGGCCGGATCAGGAAGGATGAGAGATTTTGAGTGAACAGGAATTGATGCTGCGCGTAGCAGCCAAACACGGCGTAGACGGTGAAACGGTCCGCGAGGAGATTGGCAAAGCCCTTCGCACGGCGAAGAATTCTTCAAATGCCGCAGCCCGCGCGTTTTGGAGTGCCATCCCCGAAGATGCCAGCGATAAAGAGATCGTGCAGTGCATCGCCGCCCTCTTGTTGGGTAGCGCCGTGCAGGAGCAAAACTGAACAGCATTATCCGTAAACTCAAAAAACACGGTGCAGCCGAAATGAAGCTGCACCGTGTTTTTGTTGTTTTGCAAAATCACAGAAATAAAGGTCGCGCTTTTGGCTTGGCTTAAAACGCCGATTCGTGCCTTGTCACGATATCCTCTATCTTTTTCTCGGTCTCCTGCCCGCGAATGGTGAAGTAAGAGCTTACTTTATCACTCTTGCCCTTACAACCGGCGAAAGTGCCGCCAGCTTTTCGCGCACGTCCTCCGTCACGTCGCCCGTAACGTCCAAAATGGTGTATGCCCAGTCGCCACGCGATTTCGAGAGCATGTTCTCAATGTTGATGCCCGCTTCACCGCACACCTGTGTGAACGAACCGATGGTATTTGGAATGTTTCTGTGCGCAAGGCAAATGCGTGTGTCCGCGCCGCGTGCCATGGAAATATTCGGGAAGTTGACGGCATTTCGGATGTTGCCGTTTTCAATGTAATCCTTCAGCTCCTCTGCGGCCATCACAGCGCAGTTATCCTCGCTTTCCGGCGTGGAAGCGCCAAGGTGCGGGATCGCGATGACGTTTTCGACCCCGAGCAGCGCGTCATCCGGGAAGTCCGTCGCATACGCGGCAACGGTGCCGTCTGCAAGCGCCGCCAACATCGCGTCGGTATCGACGAGCGCCCCGCGCGAGAAGTTTAAGACGCGCACACCTTTTTTCACTTTTTTCAAAGCGTCCGCGCCTATGAGTCCGCGCGTCGAGTCATTTAGCGGTACATGTATTGTAATGTAATCGCACTTTTCAAAAATCTCATCCACGGAAGCGGCCTTCACAATGTCGCTCGAAAGGTTCCATGCAGCGTCCACGGAAAGGAACGGGTCGAAGCCGTATACCTGCATGCCGAGCGTCTGTGCGGCGTTCGCAACGAGCACGCCGATTGCGCCAAGACCAATCACGCCCAGCTTTTTGCCGAGAATTTCCGGCCCCGCAAACGCGGATTTTCCTTTTTCCACCTGCTTCGAAATGTCTGCCGTGCCTTTTAGTGTCTGCGCCCATTCGATCGCCGGGACAATTTTTCTCGACGTCAAAAGCAGTGCCGCCAGCACCAGCTCCTTCACGGCGTTGGCGTTTGCGCCGGGTGTGTTGAACACCACAATGCCGGCTTCCGCGCACTTTTCCACGGGAATGTTGTTCACGCCCGCGCCTGCCCTCGCGATTGCAAGCAGGCTATTGGGCAATTCCATGTCGTGCATGGCGGCGGAGCGCACTAAAATGCCCTCCGGGTTCTCAATTTCGGCAGCGTATGTATAGTTTTTGCCCAAACGGTCGGTGCCGAGCGGGCTGATCTTATTGAGGCAAAGTATGTTGTGCATCAGGCATTCTCCTTTTCAAAGTTCTCCATAAACTGAACAAGCTTCTCCACGCCCTCGCGCGGCATCGCGTTATAGATAGACGCGCGCATGCCGCCCACGCTGCGGTGGCCCTTCAGATTCACAAAGCCCGCAGCGGCAGCTTCCTGCACGAATTTTGCGTCTAAATCCTTGTCGCCCGTCACGAATGTCACGTTCATAATGGAACGGCTTTCTTTTTCGGCGCAGCCCTTAAAAAGCTTTGAGCGGTCGAGGAAATCATAGAGCAGCGCGGCCTTTTCCACGTTGCGCTTTTCCATCGCCTTCAGCCCGCCTACTTCGTTTTTCAGCCATTCCAAAACGAGCTTGCACATGTAAATGGAGTAACACGGCGGCGTGTTGTACATGCTGTCGCTTTCCGCGTGCGTCTTATACATGAACATCGTCGGCGTTTTTTCCTGCGGCTCGCCGATGAGATCCTCGCGGATGATGACAATGGTCAGGCCTGCCGGGGCTACATTTTTCTGCGCGCCCGCATACAAAACGCCAAATCTCGAAACATCGATCGGTCGGCTCAGAATGCAGGAGGAAATGTCCGCCACAAGCGGCACGTCACCCGTTTCCGGCAGCGCATGGAACACCGTGCCGTAGATCGTGTTGTTCATGCAGATATGGAAGTAGTCCGCGTCCGGGCGGAACTCCTTCGGGTCAAGGTCGGGAATGCGGCTGAAATTCTGCTCTTTCGAGGATGCCACCACTTTGCAGTCGCCAAATCGCGCGGCTTCCTTATACGCTTTTGTGGAGAACTGGCCGGAGAGTACATAGTCGGCCTTGCGGTTTTTCGTCATCAAATTCAGAGGCACCATCGCAAACTGCGAAGATGCGCCGCCCTGCAAAAAGAGCACCTTGTAATTATCCGGGATCTCCATCACCTCGCGCAGAAGGCTTTCCGCGCCCTTGATGATCGCGTCATAGACCTTAGATCGGTGTGACATCTCCATCACGGACTGGCCTGATCCTTCATAGTCGAGCATTTCGGCAGCGGCTCTCAGAAGAACGCTTTCCGGCAGCATAGAGGGGCCGGCAGAGAAGTTGTACACACGGTTCATAGTAAGATCTTCCTTTCTTTGGCGCGTTAAATCGCACCGGATAATAAAATAGATTTGCCTTGCTTTACCGCGGTTTCTTATAGCATCATGGTAAAGTTTCCCCTATTATACATACAGCAAAACGCAAATGTCAAGTATAAATTTGTTTTTGGAATAAAAACAGGTGTATCTAATCGGTGGACAAATATCGAATACTGCATTTCGTTCGTACCCCATGCACAAATACAAATAAATTGTCCACCTTCTGCTGACAAGTCCGCTTTTTTCGGCCGCAAGGCAAAAAACGCGGCAAAAAAACATTTTAAAAACTATCTAAAAGTACAGAACATTTTCCATAACGGATTGATTTTTTGGAAATCTTTTTGTATAATAACAGAATACAAGGACACTTTAGGCTCAAAAAGAGCAAACAGACCCGTGTCCGAACTCGGCGAAAGGGTGAAGCTTTCATGAAGGTACAGAATATTGTCAACATTTTAAAGGCGGAAATACTGGCGGAGGGCGACCTTCAGGAAGAGGTCAAAACCGCATGCGGCAGCGATATGATGAGCGACGTGCTGGCGTTCGTCAAGGATCAGTCCGTGCTGCTCACGGGCCTTGTCAATCCGCAGGTGGTACGCACGGCGGAAATGATGGATATGCACTGCATCATCTTTGTGCGCGGCAAGCGCCCGGATGAGACCGTGTTGTCGCTCGCACGGCAAAAGGACATCACCATCCTCGCAACGCCGTACAGAATGTTCACGGCGTGCGGCCTCCTATACGAAAACGGATTAGAAGGCGGGTGTGACGTATCATGAGTATGCTGCAACTTCGGTATACCTGTCTCTTATACACATCTCCGAGCCCACGAGACGG
>ENA-OZAJ01001114-OZAJ01001114.1-human-gut-metagenome-genome-assembly--contig:-NODE-1114-length-10881-cov-4.727600_pt1 | contig 10881 bp, 15 predicted proteins | sample MGYA00243301_ERZ653499 | MGnify/ENA primary metagenome ERZ653499 (study PRJEB26926, sample SAMN06165039) | human gut metagenome | biome: ENVO:00009003; feature: ENVO:2100002; material: ENVO:00002003... | reverse complement strand
TGGGCTCGGAGATGTGTATAAGAGACAGATGCTGTACTGTCGGCTGTTTTTGCAAGTTTAACTTCCATACTCGGAAAAGTCGGAATAAGCGGTGTTGAATCCAATTTAGGAACAGCGATAAGAACTGTTGTTGTTTTGATAATGGCTTGGATGATAGTATTTATTCAGCATAAACAGAGAGAAATAAAAAATATAGATTCAAAAAGTTATTTATTTCTTATATTGTCGGGAATTACGACCGGATTGTCATGGCTTTGCTATTATCGAGCATTGCACGACGGACCTGCAAGTGTTGTAGTGCCGATAGATAAACTGAGTATCGTAATTACAATAATTTTTGCAAGAATATTTATGAAAGAAAAACTTACTCCAAAGGCTTTATTCGGATTGACATTAATTGTAGCGGGAACGTTTGGAATGATAATATAAATAAGTTGCTATAATGAAAAGAGAATTTTTTGTTATAGCAATTTTATTGCACAAATCATACCACTGTGGTAGTATAGAGGTGACAGAAGCAGATGCTGATTGTTATTTACGGTAAAAAATTATAGAAGGATATAATTATGATTGTATATCATGGCAGTAATAAGATAATTGAGAAACCCTTATATGGATTCGGGAAAAAATATAACGATTATGGATTAGGATTTTATTGCACGGAGTCCAAAGAGTTAGCAAAGGAATGGGCATGCGATAAAATACATGACGGATATGCTAATGCATATCGATTGAATATATCAGATTTAAAGGTACTTGATTTAAATAGTGACAATTATAATGTGTTGAATTGGTTAAGCATTCTTTTAAAGAATCGCACATTTAATTGTGATACGGATATGGAGATTTCTGCAAAGCGTTTTTTGGAAACACACTATTCTGTCGATATAGACCAATATGATGTGATAAGGGGATACAGAGCAGATGACTCGTACTTTAGATTCGCAGAAGATTTTTTGAGCAACACTATTAGTATAGAAAAATTGGAAGAAGCAATGCACTTAGGCAGGCTGGGGGAACAAATTGTGCTAAAGAGCAAAAAAGCTTTTGATAATATTGAATATATAAAACAGAAGTCCGAGTACGCTGACAGTAATATTTATTATGCAAAAAAGAATAAGAGAGATGAGCAGGCGCGCAGTAATTATAAACGCATTAAAACAGATATATTTCAAGGGACATTTATTAGAGATATTATTAGAGAGGGCGGGAATATATGAATAATGAATATATAGGAGGAATGAAAAGAACATTTGGAGTGATGTTTGATTATGCGGTGAATCATTGTAATATTGATGGTGATTCATTTTGGAATATGATGGTGTGTTCAGGAATTGCAATGCAGATAGAATGTACAAATCCTAAATATGTTGCCGGCAAGTCGGGAATAGAGCTGGCTAGAGATATTGCAGAGGAAATTAATTACAGTCTGACAGAAGATAATAAACCTATAGCAACAGAACAGAGAAGTGCTGATTATTGGTGCGGTTGGGCATTGATTCAATATCAGAATTATAGTGGACTGAATTTTAAACAGATACACAGATTAATAAGTTATAATGATTTAATACAAATGTATCCTAAATATCACGAGATGGATATAAAGCATTTATATGACAGTATAGATGAACTTAAAAGTGGCAGCGGAACTAAACTAAAAGCAAAAAGAGAATTGTCGGGTATGTCTCAATCAGAGCTTGCCCGAATAAGCGGAACTAATCTTAGGACATTGCAGGCATATGAACAGGGAGTTAAAGATATAAATAAAGCGGCAGCTGGGGCTGTAAAACAGATAGCGGATACGCTGGAATGCGATATTGATGAAATAATATAGGGCATATTGCAGATGAATTATGAACAATATTAAGCTCATTCATATAATTTGTATAACAAAAAACATATTGCAAAAATATAAACAAGTATGTATAATATTCATAGTTTTTGGAAAAAGCAAATGCAAAACAGGAGGAAAAGAAAATTATGAAGAAAATTATTTCATTAATGTTAGTCGTTACACTGGCAGTAACAATGCTCTGTGCATGCGGCGGAAGCAAGGAAACAAAAGATGATAACGCTAAAGAAAAATTAATTATGGCGACAAATGCTGAATTTCCACCTTATGAATACCATGAAGGTAATGAAATCGTAGGAATTGATGCTGAAATTGCCGCAGCTGTAGCAAAGAAGCTTGGAAAAGAATTAGAAATCAAGGATATGAACTTTGATTCAATTATTACAGCTGTAGATACAGGAAAAGCAGATGTAGGTATTGCAGGAATGACAGTTACACCTGACAGAGAGAAAAATGTTGATTTTTCTGATTCTTACGCTACAGGCGTTCAGGTTGTTATTGTAAAAGATGGTTCTAAAATTAAGACTGTAGATGATTTGACAGCAAAAGGAGCAAAGAATACAGTAGGCGTTCAGACAGGTACTACAGGAGATATTTATTGCTCAGATGATATTGAAAAAGCAGGATTTGGTACTGTTAAGAGATATCCTAAGGGAGCAGATGCAGTTGCAGCATTATCATCAGGAAAAATTGATTGTGTAGTTATTGATAATCAGCCTGCTAAAGAGTTTGTAAAAGCAAACAAAGGTCTTAAAATTCTTGAAACAGAATATGTAACAGAAGATTATGCTATTGCAATTAAAAAGGGCAATACAGAATTAAAGGATTCAATTAACAAAGCTTTAAAGGAATTAAAAGATGACGGAACAATTCAGTCAATTTTGGATAAATATATTAAGGCTGAATAATTTAAGGTAATTTAAAGGCTGTTGGGTAACAACAGCCTTTTTATACGATATGCGTATTCTTTATTTTATGAGAGGAAATATTTAGAAAAAATGCAGAGTTGGATAAGTGATTTTAAAGAAAACATATACGAAACGTTTATTTATCAGGACAGGTGGAAATACTTGACTGACGGTGTCAGCTGGACGCTTAGAATTACATTTTTTGCATTGATTATAGGTATTGTAATCGGTGCTTTGATTGCCATAATCAGATCAACCTATGACAAGCAGTATAGTGAAATGCGCCCGGGTATTGGAAAAGTTGTAACTAAAATTTTAAATATAATTGCAAAGATATATCTTACGGTTTTTAGAGGAACGCCGGTTGTAGTTCAGATAATGATAATGTATTACATAGTTTTTGTCTGGATGGACAGCGATTTGCTTGTTGCTTCAATTGCATTTGGTATTAACTCAGGAGCATATGTTGCAGAAATTTTTAGAAGTGGAATTATGTCTATAGATGACGGACAGTTTGAGGCCGGAAGAAGTTTGGGATTTAATTATGTACAGACAATGATATATGTCATTATTCCGCAGGCATTTAAAAATGTTCTTCCAACTCTTGCAAATGAGTTCATTGTTTTGTTGAAAGAAACATCAGTTGCAGGATACGTTGGAATTGCAGAGCTGACAAAAGGCGGAGATATTATAAGATCAGCAACTTATAAGGCATTTTTTCCATTATTAGCTGTGGCGTTAATTTATCTTGTTATGGTTATGTTCTTTACATGGCTTGTAAGTCTGCTTGAAAGGAGGCTGAGAAATGATGAAAGATAGTATAAATTCACCTCTTATTGTAGTGGATAATGTAAAGAAGCATTATAAAAACGGAGTTATAAAAGCACTTGACGGTGTAAGCCTTGACATAAAAAAAGGAGAAGTAGTTGTTGTTATAGGACCTTCCGGAAGCGGAAAGTCAACAATGCTTAGAAGTCTTAATTTATTAGAAGTTCCGACAGAGGGAACAATTACTTTTGAGGGTGTTGATATTACTGATAAAAAGAATGATATCAACGAGCACAGACAGAAAATGGGAATGGTATTCCAACATTTTAATTTATTTCCACATATGACAATTTTAAAAAATATGACTATTGCTCCTATGAAACTTTTGAAAAAGTCAAAAGAAGAGGCAGAGGTAAAAGCACTTGAACTTTTAAAAGTTGTTAATTTGGAAGACAGAGCGGGAGCTTATCCGGCTCAGCTTTCAGGCGGTCAGAAACAGAGAGTGGCAATTGCAAGATCACTTTGCATGAATCCGGATGTTATGCTTTTTGATGAACCGACGTCGGCACTTGACCCTGAAATGGTAGGAGAAGTTCTTAATGTAATGAAGGACTTGGCAAAGAACGGAATGACAATGATTGTCGTTACACATGAGATGGGATTTGCGCGAGAGGTTGCGTCAAGAGTAATCTTTATGGATGAAGGAAAAATAATTGAAGAAGGAACTCCTTCGGAGATATTTGACAATCCACAAAATGAAAGAACACGCTCATTTCTGTCAAAAGTATTATAAAAAATAAAAGAAAATTTTATAATTTTGAAATAAGTATAAATAATGCTCATTGCATCTGTAATTGCAATGAGCATTATTTATATCTGATACTACAAAAAATGTATAGTACAAATCATCTTTATTTATCGTTTTTAGGGCTGTAATACATAACGCCCTTTTTTAATTGCTTTCCTTTTATTTGATACAATTCACTTACGGTTACAAGTTCGTATCCTTTTTTTCTGAGTTTAGGCAGTGCTTTGATGAACCCGTTAACTGATGTTTCATGAATGTCATGGAGCAGTACAATTTCGGAATCACCTGCATTTTTGAGTATTGTATTGCACACACGCTTTGTGTTCTTATATTTCCAGTCTAAAGTATCTACAGTCCAGTAAATCATCGGAACACCGGCTGTTTTGCTGACAGTTTTATTGTAATTGCCGTATGGAGGGCGAAGCACAGTTGGTTTCTCGCCGATTATTTTTGATACAGCAGAATTGGTTTTTGATATTTCACTTTTGACAGATGAAGAAGAAATAGTCTTCAAATTCTTGTGGCTGTATGTATGACTGCCGATTTCCATACCAAGTGCATGTTCACGTTTCAATTCATTCTTGAATGAACTGACTCTGTTTCCTAAAACAAAGAATGTTGCCTGACTGTGATATTTTTCAAGGCTGTCTAAAAGTTTATCAGTATATATTCCGGGACCGTCATCAAAAGTGAAGGCAATATATTTAGTTTTTTTGACAATAACCTTACATTTTACGGATTTATTTGTGTAAGCAGATTTGAGTGTTACATAAGCAGTTCCGTTTGCTTTGCCTTTGACAACCCCGTTTTTGTTAACTGCTGCAATTTTATTATTGGAGCTTTTCCAAATAATCGGCTCGGATTTGTAAAGTGTTTTTCTGCCATATGTGATTTGGGGTGAAAGCGTACGCCTGTCTCCTTTGTTAAGCCTTATCTGTGACTTGTCAAGTTTGATTGATTTTATTGAATTGTACGGTTCGCGGACAACTATTTTACAGCGTGCTTTTACAAGACCGTTCTTGCTGCTGCAGATAATATATGTTTTTCCTGTATTTACGGCTTTTATAATACCATTCTGTGTGACTGTTGCAATATTAGGATCTTTGCTGATCCAAACAACAGGTTCGTTTTTTAAATCGTTTTTGGAATCATAGCCGGTATTTGCGGTCAGAGCACTTTTTTTACCTTTTGTTATATTAATTACTGTTCTATTTAAAGAAAGTGTTTTGATAGGATTATACTGCTGTGCGGATGTTGTTTCTGAAGTGTTTTGTGTAATGACTTCCTCAGATGCCGGTGTGTATTCATAAACGAAAATAATAACTGCACACATGATAAGCATAGTAGCAGATATTAAAAAATTCTTTCGTGTTTTCATAAGTAATTACTCCTTTCCTTAGTTAAGGTACACTTTAATATTACAGTAGAAAAAAATAAAAGTAAATAGAATAATCAGTAAAATAATACATATATTTTGGTAAGGAGAAGAAGGTGGAAAATTTAAGGAAAATATTACCGGCAGGTATTTCGGACAAGATAGTCAGGCTGTGCGGATTTGAAAAAATTACTCAGATAAGAATGCGAATAAATAATCCGGTTATTATTAATTTGTTTGATAAAGAAATTCTGTTTGGAGATTTTATTGCTGATGATAAAATGTTAACTGAAGTTTTTAATAAAATTACCGGATATTCGGCATATGCATTTGAAGAAAATATAAGATGCGGGTACGTTACAATTAAAGGCGGGCATAGGGTTGGTTTTGGTGGAGAGGTCGTTGCTGAAAAGGGAGATGTAATTACTGTAAAAAACATAAAATTTTTAAATATAAGAGTCTGTCACTGCATTGAAGGATGCAGTAAGATTATTAGCGAACACCTTGCAGAAGAAGGGAAAGTTTTAAACAGCCTTATTATATCTCCTCCCGGTTTGGGAAAAACAACATTATTAAGAGATATTATTGTTTATTTCAGTAATAAAATTACAGGTACAAGCATAAGTGTTATTGATGAGAGAAATGAGATAAGCGGAAGCTATATGGGAGTTCCTTCAATTGATATGGGGCCCAGAACAGATGTAATAAGCGGATGTAGTAAGGAATATGGCATAAGAATGGCAATAAGGTCTATGGCGCCGAAAATAATTGCAGTGGATGAAATAGGAGGAAAGAATGATTTGGAAGCATTGCAGTATGCTGCGGTAAGCGGTGTTAAAATACTTGCAACAATACATGGTAAAAACCTTAAGGACGCAGAAGAAAAGCTGGGACAGGCTTTTAATGAAATCTTTGATAAGAAGATTTTAATTACAGGAAAGGGAAAGTATGAATGTTTTTAAAAATGTTGGGGATAGGCATGGTGTTTAGCGCATCGGTAATAGCCGGATATTCTATGAGCAGGGAATATTTGCAAAGACTTCGCACTCTGGAGCAGTTTTACAAAATGCTTTTATTATTAAAGGGAGAAATAAAGTACAATAACTCAGGCATTAGCGAAGCTGTAGGGAAAGTATCAGAGAGACTTGATAACAGAATAGGCGATTTTCTAAAATGTGTATGTAGAGGATTTGAGAAAGGAGAATATACGTTAAAAGAAATTTGGGATAAAGCAGGCAGTGAAATTTTAGAAAGGGGCGCAGGACTAAAAAAAGAAGATATATTTTTGATAAAAGAGCTGGGGATAAATTTGGGGATTACTGACAGGGAAACACAAATTAACAACATATTAAATTATATGGAAGAAATAGATATGAAAATAAAGGAATTAAATGAAGAGAAAGGAGAAAAATGCAGGCTTTACAGAACATTAGGAGTTATGGCGGGCGCATTTATGGCAATAGTGCTTGTTTAGTGGAGTTAGATGGAAATAGGATTAATTTTTAGAATTGCAGCGGTAGGAATAATAGTATCGGTAGTGGGACAGATATTAAAACACAGTGGCAGGGAAGAACAGGCATTTCTTACAAGCCTTGCCGGACTTATTATGGTATTGATGTGGATCGTTCCGTATATATATGATTTGTTCAAAACTATTCAAAAGCTGTTTGAGTTATAGGGGATATGTTATCAATAGGAATATTAGGAATGGCAGTTGTACTTCTTGCTATTCAATTTAAATCGGTAAAACCTGAATACGGAATAATGATTTCAGTAGCGGGATGCATCTTTATATTTGTTTATTCGCTGTCAAGAATAGGCGATATTATAAGTCTTGTGGACAAACTAACTTCTCTTACTTCAATAAGCAGAGAATATATAAAGATTTTGCTGAAAATAACAGGGATTACTTTTATATCTGAAATATCTTCGGATATTGCCAAAGACTGTGGATATGCGGCAGTAGCAAATCAGGTACAGATATTTGGAAAATTATCGGTTTTGGCAATCAGTCTTCCGGTATTTGTTGAGTTGATTTCTGCAGTAGGAAAGTTATTATCATGATTAAAAAAGTATGTATATTGATTGTTCTGATTACAATTTTTGCGACGGCAGATGTAAAAGCAGAAGATGTTATTAATATGAATGATTTTGACTTGTCACAAAGCGGTGAAGTACTGCGAAACGGCGGTTATGAGGACATTGATTACAACGAGATGATTAAAAAAGTTACTGAGGGAAAAGTAATAGAAGCTGTAAAAGATATAGCTCAGGTCTGGTACAGCAAAACATTGGGAGATGTTTCTCTTGTTGAAAAAACAATAGGGAATATGCTGCTTATAATTATTTTGTCAGCGTTTTTTACTAATTTTGCAAATGTTTTTTCAAAAGATAATGTTTCTGATACAGGATTTTATATATGTTATCTTGTTGTTATGACAATGATGATTACTCTGTTTGAGTCATTTTGTATACTTACATCTGAGTTTGTGAAACTTCTTTTAGAGTTTGTGGGAGCTCTTATTCCGGCATATTTTTTGTCAGTGGCTGTAATGGGACAGGTATCAGCCGCAGGATTTTATCAGCTTACCTTAGTTATTATAAGTGTGTCGGAGTTTTTATTTTTAAAGGTTGTCATTCCGCTGATTAAAGTTTATGTCGCAGTAAATTTGGTAAACAATGTGTCTCAGGAAGATTTTCTGTCTAAGACAGCTCAGGTGATTGCGAACATTATTAAATTTATTAACCGTTCATTGATAGGAATTGTGACCGGCTTAAACATTATTCAGGGATTAGTGCTGCCAGCGGTAGACGGTGCAAAAAATACGACTATAAGAAAAATGGTGGGAACACTGCCGGTAATTGGGGAAGGCACGGAGGCTATGACAGGTATTGTACTAGGCTCGGTTAATTTGATAAAAAACACTATAGGAACTTTCGGAATTATAATAATAATTTTAATATGTCTCGTACCGTTTTTTAAAATTCAGCTCTATTCAGTATCAATTCAAATAGTAACGGCAGTTATGCAGCCGGTTGCAGATAAAAGAATGATTAGCAGTCTCGGATGTATGTGCAGCGGCACGAGGCTTCTTGCCAGAGTTATTATAAGCAGCGGTATACTGTTTATTTTAAGTATTGCAATTATATGCATGGCAACTAATTTGAAATGAAAGGTAATGCAGAGATGGAATTTATTTATTCATACATAAAAAATATTTGCGTGTTTATGCTGGTTATCACATTAATACTTAATATTTTTCCGGACAGGCAGTATAAGAAGTATATAAAGTTATTTGCCGGGCTGCTTTTGATGTCGCTGATTTTCCAGCCGTTAGTTAGAGTGAAAGATATTCAGGGGCAGATTAATAAACTTATTTCTGAATATGCAGGTGGGACATACGAAGTTAATTTAGACAATGAAGTTAAAGAACTTGAAACAAAAATGTATGAAAGGGTAAGCGAAGAATATAGCAGGGAAAGTGAAAATGGAACTAAAAGATATTCGGAATAAAATAAAGAATGCCGATATAGGAAAGGAAAAAATTCTACTTTTAGCGCTGGCAGGAATATTGCTGGCCGGTTCATCATATTTTGAAAACCGTACAGATAAAAAAGAAAATGAAATTATAACTACGCAGGCACAGGAAAATTCAGGTATAAGTTATCAGCTTCAAACAGAGAGAAAAGTAAAGAAACTGCTTGAGAGTGTCAAACAAATTTCAGATGCGACTGTTGTTATAACGTTGAAATCGGGCAGCGAAAAAATAGTGAAAGAAGACAGTGAAAATACGCAGTCATCAAAAAAAAGCGGAACGGATAGTGAAAATAGCAGTTCTGTTAAAAAAACTACTGTTATTTTAAATAGGGAGGGGGATGATGAACCGTATGTTATCAGGGAAAATTATCCTCAGATTGAAGGTATTGCAGTTACGGCAAAAGGTATAGGAACAAAAAAAGAAGAAATAATTAACATGCTTTCGGCATTGTTAGGCGTTCCGGTGCATAAAATATCAGTATTAGAGACAGATTAGAAAATAATGGAGGTTATATGAAGAAAATTTTTAAAAAGAATCAGGTGATTGTCACTTTACTGGCGGTGTTAATCGCTGTTGCAGGTTATTTGAATTATGCGGACAAAAACGAAAAAGCAAAAGAAGTAAATAATGATACATATGATTCTGTTTATTCCAATGATACCCTTTTATCGGGAAATGATGATATACAAAGTCTTGATGGGGAAGAGGCAGAAAGCACACAGGAAACGACAGCAGAACCGGGAGCGGCAGTACTAACAAACGGCACATCACTGACTTCTTTTATGGTTCAGGCACGTCTTGACAGAGAACAAACGCGTTCAAAAAACAAAGAGACTCTTATGGAAGTTATTAATAATGAAAGTGTTAATGAGAGTGAAAAGAAAAAAGCCGTAAAATCTATGGTGGAAATTACTGATACGTGTGAGATGGAAAACAGTATAGAAACATTATTGAAAGCTAAAGGTTTTAGTGACATTGTAATTACTTTAAGTGATAAACAGGCAGATGTTATCGTGAGCAGCGCTGAGGTAGAAGACAGTCAAAGAGCACAAATTGAAGATGTAATAAAACGCAAGACCGGATTGAGTGCGAATGATATTACGATAACACCGGCAGGGAGTAAATAAATAAAATCAGCGAAGTAAAGATGTTTTGCAAAAAAATGTGACAAAATTTGCCGGGGCGATTCTTTCGAGTTGTAAAAAAAGAGGTTTGATGATATACTATCCTAAAGATTATGTCTGTTAGGAGGTATTTAAATGGATACTCAGAAAAATAACAATAGAAATACTTATACTATACATGATAACAGCAATTTAGGAGAAGTTAAGATTAGTGACGATGTACTTGCTGTTATTTCCGCAATGGCGGCGATGGAAGTTGACGGAGTTGTTGCGATGGCAGGAAATATAACATCCGAGATTGTATCTAGGCTCGGAATGAAAAAGCTTTCCCGAGGAGTCGGCATAGATGTTGCTGAAGGCAGTGTTATGGTTGACTTGTCAATTGTGCTTGAGATGAATCAGAATATTTTAAAGATTTCAAAAAAAGTTCAGGACAAGGTTAAAACAACTGTCGAAAACCTGTCTCTTATACACATCTCCGAGCCCACGAGACGGAGCTACATCTCG
>ENA-OZAJ01001111-OZAJ01001111.1-human-gut-metagenome-genome-assembly--contig:-NODE-1111-length-10911-cov-4.263909_pt1 | contig 10911 bp, 7 predicted proteins | sample MGYA00243301_ERZ653499 | MGnify/ENA primary metagenome ERZ653499 (study PRJEB26926, sample SAMN06165039) | human gut metagenome | biome: ENVO:00009003; feature: ENVO:2100002; material: ENVO:00002003... | reverse complement strand
GCATACGCTTCCCACATACAGGCCACGGCTTGAAAACTCATCCATAAGACGGAGTACATCTTCGTCATAGGTGATTCCAAGATCGCCACGTATTTTATTCTTGTCAATGTCATTGGCACTGATAACAATAACGATCTCCGCCTGATCAGAAAGCTGCATCAGCATGCGGAGCTTGCTGTCCGGTTCAAAACCCGGAAGAACACGGGATGCATGGTAGTCGTCAAACAGTTTGCCGCCGAATTCAAGATAAAGCTTGTTGCCGAACTGACCGATTCTTTCACGGATGTGTTCTGACTGCATTTTCAGATATTTGTCATTATCAAAACCTATTTTCATTTGTCTGATTTCCTCTCCTCTTTAATTTTCCAATTCACTGGGAACAGTATACTACAACTTTACGTTCACTGGCAATATCCAATGCGGTGTTTTTTCGATGGTATTTTTGTAATCTCGCAGTTGATTTATATGGTTTTTCTCTTTATAATAAAGAAATGACAAGAGGAGGAAAAAAATGAATAATCAACTGAATAATGATCAGGACGGGAAGCGACCTGACAACAAAGATCCCAGGCAGGGATCAGGTAAAAATCATCAGTCGATTCTGGCTTTTCTGATATGCCTCCTGGTCACACTGGTGTGCTTCGCGTTGTTTACCAATATGCTGAAGGATAACAGCAGTGAGATCTCCTATGATAAATTTATCGATATGGTGGATAAGGACCAGGTTAAGGAAGTAACGATCCAGTCCAGTACATTGACGATCGTACCCAAGAAAAAGAATTCCAAGTACGAGGATATGAGCTATTACACCACGAAGACCGAAGACAGTACAGCACTTACCAAGAGACTGGAAGGAAAGGGAATCAAGTTTGAGACCGATCCGCCGGATGTTTTTGGTGAATTTGTTGCAATGATCCTGAGCGTGGTTCTGCCGACACTGCTTCTGTTCGGACTTCTGATGTTCTCCATGCGCCGCATGAACAAAGGCGGCGGGATCATGGGCATGGGCGTAGGCAAGAGCAAAGCCAAGGCATATGTGCAGCAGGAAACGGGCGTTTCCTTTAAGGATGTGGCAGGTCAGGATGAAGCCAAGGAATCTCTCCAGGAAGTTGTGGATTTTCTTCACAACCCCGGAAAATACACAGCCATCGGAGCCAAGCTACCTAAGGGCGCACTTCTTGTAGGCCCTCCGGGAACCGGTAAGACATTACTTGCCAAGGCAGTTGCAGGTGAAGCGCAGGTACCGTTCTTCTCTCTTTCCGGCTCGGAATTTGTGGAGATGTTTGTGGGCGTGGGTGCCTCACGTGTCCGTGACCTTTTCGAGGAAGCCAAGAAGAATGCTCCGTGTATTGTATTTATCGATGAGATCGATGCCATTGGTAAAAGCCGTGATTCCCGCTATGGCGGCGGAAATGATGAGCGTGAGCAGACATTGAACCAGCTGCTTGCGGAGATGGATGGCTTTGATACATCCAAGGGACTTCTGATCCTTGCTGCGACAAACAGACCGGAGGTTCTTGATCCGGCTCTTCTCCGTCCGGGACGTTTTGACAGACGTGTGATCGTTGACAGACCGGATCTTAAAGGAAGTGTGGATATCCTGAAGGTACATGCCAAGAACGTGCTTCTGGATGACACCGTTGATTTTGAAGCTATTGCACTTGCAACTTCCGGTGCGGTAGGCTCTGATCTTGCCAATATGATCAATGAAGCTGCGATCCTTGCAGTCAAGAAGGGACGTAAAGCTGTATCACAGAAGGACCTGGAGGAATCCGTAGAGGTAGTTCTGGTGGGAAAAGAGAAGAAGGACCGTATCTTAAGCAAACAGGAACGTCGGATCGTATCCTACCATGAAGTCGGACACGCACTGGTAAATGCACTCCAGAAGGATGCGGAGCCTGTACAGAAGATCACCATCGTACCCCGTACCATGGGAGCACTGGGTTACGTTATGCAGGTACCTGAGGAAGAAAAATATCTCAACACCAAGAAAGAGCTGGAAGCTATGCTGGTAGGCTATCTTGGCGGACGTGCTGCAGAGGAGATCGTTTTTGACACAGTCACTACAGGTGCTGCCAATGATATTGAGCAGGCTACCAAGGTGGCCAGAGCCATGATCACACAGTATGGTATGTCTGAGAAGTTCGGACTGATGGGACTTGCCACACAGGAGAACCAGTATCTCAGCGGAAGAGCAGTTTTAAACTGTGGTGATGATACCGCAACAGAGATCGATCATGAGGTGATGAAGCTTCTTCACCATTCCTATGAGGAAGCCAAGAGGATCCTTGGAAGTCACAGAACAGAGATGGATAAGATCGCAGAATATCTGATCCGCAAGGAAACCATTACAGGTAAAGAGTTCATGAAGATCCTCCGTGCAGTTCAGCAGGGCCTGGATATCCCGGAGAATCTGGATGATCTGGTACTTTCCGAGGATGAAAAAGAAGTGTCCAATAAACAGGATATTGAAATGATCGCAGAAAATAACGAGGCTGCAAAAAGTACAGAATCGGTTCAGTTCAGACCGGAGATATCCGGACAGGAACTGACAGAGGATATGCAGGCACCGGAGAAAACAGAAGAATCTGCTCAGACAACAGATAGCGATCATGCAGAAACAGAAGAAAAGCCGGGATCACAGGCATAAAACAGATCATAAGAAAACCGGGAGAAATCCCGGTTTTCTTATTACTGTAATAGTAAAACAGGAGAATAAAGTATGTTCATAATCGAGGAAGAATTAAAGAAGCTTCCGGCAAAACCGGGAGTTTATATCATGCATGGCGAGAAAGACGAGATCATCTATGTGGGAAAAGCCATAAGCCTTAAGAATCGTGTGCGCCAGTATTTCCAGAGCAGTCGTAATAAAGGTGCCAAGATTGAACGGATGGTTACACATATTACCAGATTTGAGTACATTATTACGGATTCGGAGCTGGAAGCCCTTGTGCTGGAGTGTAATCTTATCAAGGAACATCGTCCGAAATATAATACCATGCTCAAAGATGACAAGAGCTATCCGTTTATTAAGGTGACAGTTCATGAGCCATACCCGAGAGTGCTTTTTGCCAGGAGAATGAAAAAGGACAAGGCAAGATATTTTGGCCCCTATACAAGCGGCGGAGCAGTAAAGGACGTGATCGAACTGGTGCGGAAGCTGTATCAGGTACGCTCCTGCAACCGCAGTCTTCCGAGAGATACCGGAAAGGACCGGCCCTGTCTGTACTATCATATGAAGCAGTGCAAGGCACCCTGCCAGGGATATGTCAGCCAGGAAGAATACCGGAAGAATATCAATAAGGTGATCAAATTTCTGAATGGAGATTTTCAGGACGCCATTAGTGAGCTGATGGAAAAAATGCAGAAAGCTTCGGAGGAAATGCGCTACGAAGATGCTATGGAATACCGGGACCTGATCAGCAGTATCCGGAAGATCGGGGAACGGCAGAAGATCACCGGCTACGGGCAGGAAGACAGAGACATCATTGCAGTAGCCATGGATGACAGTGAAGACCTCAGGGATCAGGATGCGGTTGTCCAGGTGTTTTTTATCCGGGATGGCAGGCTGATCGGCAGAGATCATTTTTATCTCCGTGTGGCAAAAGGTGATACAAAGGCGCAGGTCCTTTCAAGCTTTCTGAAACAGTTTTATGCGGGAACGCCATTTATCCCATCTGAGATCATGCTGCAAAGTGAGATTGAAGATGCAGATATCATCGAGGAGTGGCTGTCAGGAAGGAGAAAGCAGAAGGTACACATTCGGGTCCCGAAGAAGGGAACCAAGGAAAAGCTGGTAGAACTTGCCCTGGAAAATGCCCGTATGGTACTTGCCAAGGACAGAGAACGGATCAGGCGGGAGGAAGGACGAACCATCGGAGCTGTTCACGAGGTGGAAGAATGGCTGGGCTTGAAAAATGTGGTGCGCATGGAAGCCTATGATATTTCAAATATCAGTGGCTTTGAGTCTGTGGGATCCATGGTAGTCTATGAAAAAGGACGTCCCAAACGCAGTGATTACCGTAAGTTCAAGATCAAATGGGTACAGGGACCCAACGATTATGCCAGCATGGAAGAGGTTCTGACCCGAAGGTTCACTCATGAGAGTAACGGAGAATTTGACAGCTTTGCAAGGCTTCCGGATCTGATCCTGATGGATGGTGGAAGAGGGCAGGTAAATATCGCTCTGAAGGTGCTGAATGAGCTTGGGATAAGCATCCCGGTCTGCGGTATGGTCAAGGACGATCATCATCGGACGAGAGGCCTGTATTTCAACAATGTGGAGATCCCCATTGACACATCCGGCGAAGGCTTCCGCCTGATTACCAGGATCCAGGATGAAGCCCATCGGTTTGCCATTGAATACCATCGTTCCCTTAGGAGCAGGGAACAGGTCCATTCTATCCTGGATGATATCCCGGGGATCGGTGATACCAGGAGGAAAGCCCTTCTGCGTAAATTTAAATCTGTGGAAAATATCCGGGATGCATCGGAGGAAGAACTGGCACAGACAGAGAGCATGAATGCCAGAAGCGCCCGTCAGGTCTATGAATTTTTTCATAAATCCTGATGCTGCATTGCAGTTTCAGCAGTGATTGTGTATAATTGAAGATAAGGTGTCTCACGCCCCGGTAAAACGGCAGTGAGAATGCAAACTTTCAGCGAAAAGGAGACAAAAGTATGAAGGGTGTACAGTTGACAAAGATGGTACAGGAACTGGAGCTTAATAATCTGACTCCGGAGATCGACCTGTCAGGCATCGTGATCAAGACTGCGGAGATCAACAGACCTGCGCTTCAGCTTACCGGATATCTGGAGCATTTTGCCAATGAACGAGTTCAGATCATCGGATATGTAGAGTATACGTATCTGATGCAGCTTAATGAGGAGGAGAGACGTTTTAAATATGAACGTTTCATTTCCAGCAAGATCCCATGTGTTATTTTCAGTACCATGACTCGTCCGTCTCAGGACATGATCGATCTGGCTGTTAAATATAATGTTCCGACATTCGTGACAGAAAGAACAACTTCCAGTTTTATGGCAGAGATCATCCGTTGGCTGGGCGTGCAGCTTGCACCATGTATTTCTATTCATGGTGTGCTGGTTGATGTTTACGGCGAGGGAATCCTGATCACAGGTGAGAGCGGTATCGGTAAGAGTGAGGCAGCCCTGGAGCTGATCAAGAGAGGTCATCGTCTTGTCAGTGATGATGTTGTTGAGATCCGTAAGGTCAGTGACGTAACACTGGTGGGATCTGCGCCGGATATCACACGTCACTTTATCGAACTTCGTGGTATCGGTATCATCGATGTAAAAACACTGTTCGGTGTTGAGAGCGTTAAGGATACCCAGTCTATCGATCTCGTGATCAAGCTTGAGGAGTGGGACAGAGACAAGGAATACGATCGTCTTGGACTGCATGAGGAGTATACAGAGTACCTTGGAAATAAGGTAGTATGCCATTCTCTTCCGATCCGTCCGGGCCGTAACCTGGCGATCATCGTTGAGGCAGCGGCTGTCAATCACAGACAGAAGAAGATGGGATACAATGCGGCAGAGGCTCTGTACAAGCGTGTACAGGCAAATCTTGCGAAAAAAAGAGAAAATCCGGATGACGAAGAATAAGAGAGGGTAAGAAATGGGAACATATTGTTTTGGAATCGATGTAGGTGGAACAACTGTAAAATGCGGACTTTTCCGTACGGATGGTACTCTTGTTGAGAAATGGGAGATTCCAACCCGTAAAGAAAACAATGGAGATCAGATCCTTCCTGATGTGGCAGCAGCAGTAAATGCCAAGATGGAAGAAAAGGGTATCTCCAAAGAGGAGGTGGAAGGCGTCGGGATCGGTGTTCCGGGACCGGTAAACTCCAAAGGCGAAGTATCACGTGCAGTAAATCTCTTCTGGGGATATAAGAACGTTGTGGGAGAGATGGAAGAACTTACAGGTCTTCATGCGGAAGCTGGAAATGACGCCAATGTAGCGGCATTGGGAGAGGCATGGAAGGGTGCTGCAGCAGGCTCCTCCGATGTGATCATGGTCACACTTGGAACAGGTGTAGGCGGTGGTATCATTGTTGATGGAAAGATCGTGACCGGACATCACGGAGCTGGCGGTGAGATCGGACATGCCAATGTGGATCATCATGAAACAGAATCCTGCAACTGCGGAAACAGGGGCTGTCTGGAACAGTATGCTTCTGCGACCGGAATTGTCCGCATGGCAAAAAAAGAGCTTGCAGCTTCCGGTGAGAACAGTGTTCTCAGAGATGCCGAAGAGATTTCAGCAAAAGCAGTTCTGGACGCATTTAAGGAGAATGATCCGGTAGCTGTAGCAACCATGGAAAAGGTCGGAGAGCAGCTGGGTGGTGCTCTTGCCATTATTTGCTGTGTGACAGATCCGGAGACCATTGTTATCGGCGGAGGAGTTTCCAAGGCCGGACAGCCGCTTATTGACTGTATCCGGAAATATTACAGAGAGTATGCTTTTGAATCCTGTAAGGATACTCCTATCGTGATCGCGACACTTGGCAATGATGCAGGAATCTACGGTGCAGCCAAGATGGTACTTTAACCGAACCAGGGAAGTCCACTGCTTCAATTGCGAAAAGTAATAAGCGGTGGGTGGGACTTGCCTGAACTGATAAACTGCGAGACAGTAAGAAGTTATTAAAAGTAAAAAAAGTGGTTTCCATATTTCAGGAAACCACTTTTTTTATATGTTGTTTATGAAAGATACCTATAATGGAGATCATTCATAATATTCTACCGGATCTTCGCCGGTGTCATCGCCACCGGTATCATTGCTGTTATCATAGCTGCCGTCATCACCACCGGTGTTGTCGTCTGTTCCGGAATTGTCAGTATCATCACCGGTATTATCGGAACCGTCATCGGAATTGTCAGTATTGTCAGTGTCGATGCTGTCAGTACTGTCCGGAGCTGCGCTTGGAATCGCTTCAGCTGCTGCATCGGTATCGGCGTCCGTATCTTCGTTATAATAATAGTCCTCTTCATCGTAATCGCTGCTGCCGTAGAAATGCTGATCACAGTATTCGGTGGGAAGACTGGAGATATCAAAATACTCTGTGATAGTCGGGCATCCGGATCTGGGAAGAAGACCGGTTTCTGCGCAGACACTGGCTTTTTCCACACTGGAAGGCATATCGAAATCTCTGTCCTCCAGGCCCTCGTGGATACGGGTCATAACTTTTTTCCAGAGGTTTTTGTGGAAGTTACGGGCATCTTCCGGAATTTTTTCGTTGTTGTCATAGCCGGACCATACTGCACAGGTGTAGTACGGTGTGTAGCCTACGAACCACAGGTCATTGTAGTCCTCTGTAGTACCTGTTTTTCCGGCTACAGTCATATTGTCCAGCTGGCAGGCGGTACCGGTACCTTTTTTTACAACGTCTTCCATGGCGCTTGTAAGAAGATAAGCGGTACTATCTTTGATCACAGATCTGGAAACGGAGGAGTTCTCGATCAGAACATTTCCGTCATGATCAAGGATCTGTGTATAATAGATCGGTTTGATATAGTTCCCGCCATTAGCAATGGCTGCATATGCAGCACAAAGTTCCACGTTCTTGACACCTTTGGTAATACCGCCAAGAGCAGTAGCCAGGTTGGCGTCACTCCAGATATTTCCGTTGGCATCTTTATCTGCCTCAGTTCCGTGAGCTAGTGTGGTGAAACCGAAATCATCCAGATATTTAAGGCCGAGAGCCGGGGTAACCTGCTCCAGGCATTTAACAGCTACAACGTTGATGGAATTCTGGATCGCTTTGCGGATGGTGGTCTCGCCGCCGTAGCTTCTTGAGGCGTTGTTGACAGGAGATCCGTCCGGGTATTCGTAAGGCTCATCCATAAAGGTTGTAGCAAGTGTATCGCCTTTTTCGTTCAACGCAGGTGCATAGGTGGAAACGATCTTAAAGGTAGAACCAGGCTGTCTGGTCGTATCAGTGGCACGGTTCAGGGTCAGGCTGGCTGTTTTTTCGCCACGGCCTCCGATCAGGGCTTTTACGTAACCGGTATGCTGGTCAATGACAGTCATGGAAGACTGTGGCTGTGGCGCAAAGTTTACACGCTCAGATACTACGGTGCTTCCGTCTGCCAGGATGTTAGCCTTGTACTGATCCACATACTGCTGACCTTCCTCAGGAGAATCAAAGAGAAGATCAAATTCCGGATCCTGATCACGGAAATACAGCTGCAGCATTTCTTTGCTGTAGTTTGTCTGTTTTCCATCCGGGCTTTGTACAGTCAGTGCATAATCCAGTTCATACTGAACATTGGCCGGATAGTTATCAGGGTTTGCATATTCCTCATCAAGGATCTGCTGCATGTTGGAATCCAGGGTTGTCATGATCTTCAGACCACCGCTGTAAAGAAGATTGGTAGCCTGCGTCTTGGTATATCCTTTAATGTTCATCAGGTCGCTGATGACCTGATTGGTAACCTCATCTTCGAAATACGTGTAAACGGTACTTTCTTCTTCGGTGTTCTCAAGCTGTGCGGCCTGGATACGGGAATAAACGTCATCATTCAGTGCTGCATTATATTCATCCTGTGAGATGTAATTCTGATCCAGCATGTGATCCAGGACTTCCTTCCGTCTCTTGGAGTTTGCTTTTGGATTGGTGATCGGATTAAATTTGGTAGGGTTCTGCGTGATGCCGGCAAGGGTGGCACATTCAGAAAGGTTCAGATCCCATACGTCTTTGTTAAAGTATTTTTTGGAAGCGGCCTGTACACCGTAGGAACCTGCACCCAGGTTAATGGTATTCAGGTAATTCTCAAGAATCACATTTTTGTCATATTTTTTTTCAATCTGTACAGCAAGGTACTGCTCCTGGAACTTACGTGTGAAACGTTCCAGCTGTGTGGATTCGTTGGTCCAGTCAGTGAAAACATTATTCTTCAGAAGCTGCTGCGTGATGGTACTGGCACCCTCGGAAAAGTTACCGGTGGTGATCGCCTTCATTCCGGCACGTGCGATACCGCGGACATCAATACCGTTATGTTCATAAAAACGCTCATCCTCAATGGCTACCACTGCATGCTGCAGACTGACCGGGATCTGGTCCAGGGAGACCGGAAGACGGTTGGATGTAGGGGCTGAAAGCTGTCGGATCTGTGTTCCCTGGTCATCATACAGGAAGGTTGCATATCCGAGAGGTGAAATATCCACATCGTTGACGTCAGGTGCTCCGGCGATCACGCCCCGGAAGGAGCCGATACCAAGGCAGACAACCATGACGCAGACTGCGATCAGAGCTGTAAATAAAACCCGGATAAACGAAACATGTGCTCTTTTTTCCAGCATGGAAGTACGGGAGATCAGAGCATTCCGCTTCTTGGAAGTGGATCTTTTTCCGTAGTTCATAATATTCCTCCTTTATAATCCGTTTCATTATAACAAATATGAGATGCCAAATAAAGCCTTAAAAAAAATTTCACAATTCATGATATCTTATACATTGTGCAATGAAGATAATTATTATACAATAAAGAAAACTCTGCCTGAAACAGAGGGTTGGATATAGATAACGGAGGCGTAAACCATGCTGGAACATTATAAAACCATATACGAAGGCGGCGAAGGCGAACTTGTGGAAAAAAAATCCCGTTTCATCGCAACCGTCCGTCCTGTGGAAACAGAAGAAGAGGCCCTTGCCTTTATCGAAGAAATGAAAAAAAAATACTGGGATGCACGTCATAACTGCTATGTATATTCCGTAGGGATGAACCGGGAAGCCACCCGCTGCAGTGATGACGGAGAACCATCCGGAACAGCCGGAAGGCCTATGCTGGATGTGCTTCTGGGAGCCGGGATCTATAATGCGGCCATTGTGGTGACCAGATATTTTGGAGGTGTCCTTCTTGGGACAGGAGGGCTTGTGCGGGCATATTCCGGTGCAGTCCAGGCAGGACTGGCGGCAAGTACCGTCATTGAGAAGCATCATGGGATCTCTCTTCAGGTGACGACGGATTATACAGGGATCGGAAAGATCCAGTATATCGCAGGAGAAAGAAGTTTGCCGATCCTGGATTCCGAATATACCGACAAGGTTGTCTTGAAGCTTCTTGTGCCGGATGATCAGGTCGAAGAGGTGAAGAAGGCGATCACAGAAGGAACAAACGGAAGAGCCGGACTTGAGAAGGATGCAGAACTGTATTTTGCGAAAGTAAACGGAGAAGTGAGGACCTTCGAAAAGTAAAAGAAAAGAGAATGTCAGTATAAAAATACCCCGGGAAGAGGGCAGATGATCTGTGTTACAGTCTGCTCTTCGCGGGGCTTTTTTATTTCAGAAAATTATTCCTGTTAGCATTTCTCCGGTTCCGGATAATCCACACCAAAGGTATCAACAGTCATGGAGCTGATCTTCTGCTCGTCAAGAGGACGGTCACTGTAGTCCGTGTCTGTCTCTGCGATAGCATTTACAACATCCATGCCCTCAATGATCTGACCGAATGCAGCATAGCTTCCGTCAAGATGCGGAGCAGCCTTGTGCATGATAAAGAACTGGCTTCCGGCAGAGTTCGGATTCATGGCTCTTGCCATGGAGAGAACACCTGGTGTATGCTTCAGGTCGTTTTTGAAACGGTTCTGGGAGAACTCACCCTTGATGCTGTATCCCGGGCCACCCATACCGGTTCCGTCCGGGCATCCGCCCTGGATCATAAAGCCGTTGATGACACGGTGGAAGATCAGGCCGTCATAAAAGCCTTTTTTTACAAGGCTGATGAAGTTATTTACTGTGTTCGGGGCAACTTCCGGATATAATTCCGCTTTCATTACATCGCCATTATCCATTGTGATGGTAACGATAGGATTTGCCATAGTTTTCGCACTCCTTTTCAAAAAGTATTGTATCTGTCTCTTATACACATCTGACGCTGCCG
>ENA-OZAJ01001103-OZAJ01001103.1-human-gut-metagenome-genome-assembly--contig:-NODE-1103-length-10933-cov-8.180916_pt1 | contig 10933 bp, 5 predicted proteins | sample MGYA00243301_ERZ653499 | MGnify/ENA primary metagenome ERZ653499 (study PRJEB26926, sample SAMN06165039) | human gut metagenome | biome: ENVO:00009003; feature: ENVO:2100002; material: ENVO:00002003... | reverse complement strand
GAGATGTAGCTCCGTCTCGTGGGCTCGGAGATGTGTATAAGAGACAGTCATTATCCATATTAGATTCGTCCTGCGTCCAGTCAGTTCCGGACCACTGTCCGAAGTCCTTATAACGATTATCGTAATCCTCTGTACTGCCCGGTACGATATCTCCACCGCTCGGCTGAGAAGGTTCAGCAGGCGCGGGGTCGGGAGCGGGAGCCGGTGCAGGCTCAGGCACATAAGTAGGTGTGGAAGCGGAAGGAGTAGACGGTGCAGTGTAACTCGGCGTGGTTGTACTGGTGTTAGAAGCTGCTTTTACCGTTTGCTTTGCTTTTACAGTCAGCGAATAGGTGGCTTTCAAAGCACCGTCCGGGGTAGCTGCGGTAACAACGCAGCTGCCGGGGCCTTGTGCCGTGACTGTGCCATGTTCATCGACAGTAGCTATACTTTCATTACATACACTCCATACAAGGTCTGTGTCAGTGGTCGTCTCTGGCAGCAGGGTAGCTTGAATTGTATGGGTGTTGCCCACGGTCAGCACGCCCTCGGTGCTGTCAAGTTGAATCTCTGTCGGAGCAGTCGTCACGGTAATTTGCGCGTTTGCTTTAATTTTGCCGCAAGCCGCCGTCAGTGTCGTTGTACCATTGCCCACTGCAACGACCTTGCTGCCGTTCAGCTTGGCTATGCTGTTGTCGGCAATTTCAAAGACAATGTCTGTGTCAGTGGTGTCGGCAGGGGTCAGGGTGCAGTTAATGTCGGCATTATCTGTGCGGTTGATGACCAAGTCTATATTGCTGAGCGCAATCCCTTGCAGCGGCTGGTTGACCGTCACGGGGCAGCTTGCAGTAAACTTGCCATCTGCCGAAGTGACAGTGACAAGCGTGCTGCCGCCCTTAATGCCCGTAACTACGCCGCTGTTGTCCGCCGGGGCAATGGTGTCGTCACCAACAGTCCACGACCAGTCGATTCTATCTGCAGCAGCTTGTTGGGCGGCGGCGTCAGCTTCTTGTTTACTTTCATAAGTAGCGGCGGTCTCAGCAGTTGCACCCACATTAACCTGTACTTCATCGGGCAGGTGTACCGCTGTAATCGTCACTCCGCAAGCCGTTAGAGATAACAGCAGTGCGGCAGAAGCAGTGTAAAAAAGAACGCGGCTTTTTCTCATAATAAGCACCCTTTCTTTTATTTTAGGTCATTTGCCAACATTATAGCACTAATTTTGCATGTGTGCAAAATTAGTGCTGGAAATCCCATAAAAGAGACATATAAAACTCGTTTAAGGCATGGGAGATAGCGCGGATTACTTCTTTTATCCAGTATCACGCACAACAAGTATACCACATTTCAAAATAAAATGGTGCGTTGCTTTTGCAGCAACCAAACGAATAAAACAGCGGGCGGCGTGTCCGCCTTTTTGCTTGCACTTTCCCGTAAATGCGTGTACAATATTGCATATATATTTCTGACAAGGGGGCGGCGGCTTGGCTACACAGCAGGTGCAGCAGCGCGCGGCGGGGGGCATTGCCTACACGCTGACGCGGCGGCGGGTGCGCAACATCAATCTGCGCGTCCGGGCGGACGGCTCGGTCGCGGCCAGTGCATCGGCGCGGGTGCCGGCCGCCTATGTGGACGCTTTTGTGGCGGCGCATGCCGGATGGGTTGCCGCGGCGCAGGGCCGGATGGCGGTCCACATGGCAAACCGTGCCGCCGAACCGCCGCTGCCGAGCAAAGCCATCGCCCTGCACCAGATGCAGGCACTATGTGCGCAGTATTACCCGCTGTTTGCCGCCACCTGCCCGCGCGGAGAAATGCCCCGCATAACGGTGCGGGACATGAGCACCCGGTGGGGGAGCTGCTCCCTAAAAACAGGAACGCTGTGTTTTGCCCTGCGGCTGTGTGTGATGCCGCTGCCCGCGCAGGAGTATGTGGTGGTACACGAGTTTTGCCACTTTGCCCACCCCAACCACAGCCCGGCTTTTTGGGCCGCCGTGGCCAGGGTGATGCCGGACTATAAGGCACGGCAGGCGCTGCTGAAAGGGAGATAGGTACCATTATTTGGTTTCCATTCCCCATATATTGGCTGCCGTGATTGAAGAGTTCTATCGAACAGGTTCTAATTATTGAGTGCTTCTACTCTTTACCCACAGCATGTGGCACATATCCCACCTGATATTTTTGAGCCGCGCCACACGCGGCGATCCACCAACATTATTCTTTTTTCTTTATTCTTTTCTAAACCGCTTTTTATTCTTTTTTAATTCAAATTTAATATCGAGGAGGCGATCTGCACTTTGTCAGATTCCAAACGCTACTCCACACTGGTGAACAACACCATCCTGTTTGCCATTTCCAACTTTGGCTCCAAAATCATCAGCCTGATTATTCAGCCATACCTGAGTTACGCGTTGGCCAGCCCGGATGTGATGGGTGTGACCAGCCTGATGCAGTCGGTGGCCAACCTGCTGATTCCGGTGGTCAGCCTGGGCGTCAGTTTTGCGGTGATCCGGTTTGGCCTGGACCGCAAGGTGGATAAATCCAGCGTATTCATGAACGGCCTTGCCACCATCCTGCTGGGCTTTGCCTTAATGGCGGTCTGCTGGCCGCTGGTGCGGCTGATCCCCAATGCGGCGGATTATCTGGTTCTGATTTACGCCTGTGTATTGATGAGCTGCCTGCGCACGCTCTGCACCCAGTTCATCCGTTCCCGCATGCTGAACCGTCTGGTTGCGGTGGATGGCGTTTTGACTTCCGCCACGCTGCTTGGGTTCTATTATCTGTTCCTGGATGTGCTGGATCTGGGCGCGAACGGCTACCTGCTTGCCATGGCCTGTTCGGATGCGCTTTCGGCAATCTTTGTTTTTATTGCCGGGCACTGCCACCAGTATTTCAGTTTCAAAAAGTTCAACAAAGCCCTTTGGAAGGACATGCTGCGTTATTGCATCCCCATGATCCCGGCTTCCATCAGCTTTTGGATCATCAACGCTTCGGACCTGTTCTATGTACAGGGCATGTGTGACGGCATTGACGGCAAAAGCAGCACCTGGTGGGTGGGCCTGCTGAAAGCCGGGTATTATCTGCCGCAGATCATTACCATTGTGGGGCAGATTTTTTATGAGGCATGGCAGCTTTCGGCTGTGACAGAGGAATCCGAGCGTTCGGCGTTCTTCAGCAAGGTGTTCCGGGTATATGCGGCGGTCATGTTCTGCTGTGTGGCGGGCGTCATCTGGCTGTGCCAGCCCATGATGCACGTTTTCCGCGAGGATTACTTCCTTGGCTGGCAGTTTGTGCCGTTCCTGACACTGGCTTCCATGTGCACCTGCCTGAACAACTTCCTGAACAGCGTGTATGTGGTATACAAGCGGTCCACCAGTTCGTTCTACACCATGTTGGTAGGTGCCGTGGTTAATCTGGTTCTGAACTTTTTGTTCATCCGCTGGTTTGGGCCGTGGGGCGTTACGATGGCAAGTTTCATCTCCCTGCTGATTGTTTTCCTGCTGCGTGCTTACTCCACCCACGGGCTGCTGGAGATCGACTTTCACCCCGCCTGGATGCTGCTGAACCTGGGGCTGATCTTTGTGGAGATTGCCATGCTGTTCAAGCTGGAGCACTGGGTGCTGCCGGTCACGGTGCTGACCTTTGCCATCTGCCTGCTGAACTTCCGCGAGGTGTTTGCCATGGTGGAAAAGCTGCTGGGCATGGTTCTGCACCGCCGCAAAAAATCAAATTAAGTTTTAAACAAGTTTTGTTTTTCTTGTTGAAAGATTGCCCGTGCGTTGTGCACGGGCTTTTTTCTTTTCCGTTTTGTGGGCGGTTCTATTATATCGTGCCGCACTATGATATAATACGGGTGATGATTATTTTGGGGCTTTGGCCCGTGGCAGCCTAAAACGGCACCGTTATATTTTTAGGTGGGCGAGCGTACGATGTGCGCCCCCACGGTCTCTACAGGTTAAAAATAGCATTTTTGATTTACAAAATCATTATATTTGGGGCAATACCGCATAATTCTAAGTGCCGATACGGCGAGCGAGGCGCGGCAGATGCTAAGCCAAAAGCGCAGATAATACTGGATGTCTTATCGAGCATTTTGGCAACGCAGATGCCGTGCCGCAGCTGCCGGAGCGGTGCTTAAGCCGCAAGGCGGGAATTGTGCGGTGTTGCCTTAGGTAGGCAGGCGCACGATGTGCGCCCCCACGGTCTCTACAGGGTAAAAATAGCATTTTTGATTTACAAAATCATTATATTTTGATAAAAGCAGGAGGGAAACCAACTATGCCGCAGATCACGATCGGCAAAGGGCTTGCTTTTTATGAAGAAGCGCAGGCCCTGCCCGGTGTAAAACGGGTTGCCAGAATGGTAAAGCAGGATATTGAACTGGTGACGGGCATTCTGCCCGCCGGAATCACCTCCGGGCAGGGGAGTGGCTGTGCCGTGCTGTACGGCACCATCGGGCACAGCCCCATGCTGGATGCGCTGGAAGCCGCGGGCAAACTTGACCTGAATGCCATCCGGGGCAAATGGGAATGCTACAGCTTTCAGGTCATTGAGACCCCCCTGGCGGGCATTGGCACCGCGCTGGTGATTGCGGGGAGCGACAAGCGCGGCACCATTTACGGGCTGTTCCATCTTTCGGAGCTGATCGGCGTCTCCCCGCTGGTCAACTGGAACCATGTTCTGCCGCGGCACCAGGACACTGTGGTATTGGATGATCGGGTGAACATGGTATCCAGGGTGCCGTCCGTCAAGTACCGCGGCTTTTTTATCAACGATGAATGGCCCGCCTTTGGCAACTGGGCCAAGACCCATTTTGGCAGCATGAACGCCGCCTGCTATGCGCCGGTATTTGAGCTGCTGCTGCGCATGAAAGGCAACTACCTGTGGCCTGCCATGTGGAATTCCAATTTCAACCTGGACGGCCCTGGGCTGGAAAACGCCGTACTGGCGGACGAACTGGGTGTGGTGATGAGCACCTCCCACCACGAACCCTGTATGCGCAGCGGGCAGGAATACAGCATGGTGCGGGGCAGGGGTTCCATTTACGGCGATGCCTGGGATTACATTGCCAACCCAGAAGGCATTACCCGCTTTTGGCGCGACGGCCTGACCCGCAACAAAGATTTTGAGAACGTTATCACTCTTGGCATGCGCGGCGAAAATGACACTGCCATTATGCAGCACGCCACGCTGGAAGAGAACATTCAACTGATCCGCAATGTGCTGAAAACCCAGAACCAGCTGATCCGGGAGATTATTAACCCGGATGTCAGGCAGGTGCCGCGGCAGATCGTTTTCTTCTCAGAAACCGAAGAGTTCTTTTACGGCAGCAAGGAAACGCCAGGCCTAATCGGTGATCCGGAACTGGACGGCGTGACCCTGATGCTGAGCGACAACAACCACGGCTCCACCCGCACGCTGCCAAGCCCGGAAATGCGCAGCCACCCCGGCGGGTACGGCATGTACTACCACATGGACATGCACGGCGGGCCCCACTCATTTGAATGGGTGGGTGCCACCTACCTGCCCAAAGTGTGGGAGGAGATGACCGCCGCTTACGAATACGGCGTGCGGGAGATCTGGGTAACGAACATCGGTGATATTGGCACGCAGGAGTTCGGGCTTTCCTACTTCCTGGACCTGGCTTATGATATTGACGTCTGGGGCGGGCAGGATGCTGCCATTACCACCCAGTACGCCGCACAGTGGGTGCGCCGCAACTTTGGCGCGGCTTTTGCACCGGCGGACCTGCCCCGCATTGAGGGCATCATCACCGACTACACCCGCCTGCTGGCCCGCAGAAAGCACGAGAAGATGGGGGAGAACACCTACCACCCGACCCATTACGGCGAGGCGGAGGAAGTGCTGCAAATTTCTGAGCATATCCTTACCGAATGTGATGCGCTGAAAACCGCCTGCCCGCAGGAAGACCTGAGCGCTTTTATCTCGCTGATCTACTTCCCGGCGTGCGGCACGGCCAATTTGATGAAGATGTGGATCCTGACCGGGCGCAACCATCTGTACGCCAAACAGAACCGCGTTGCCGCCAACCGGCTGGCCGATGAAGTGCAGGCCTGCATTGAAGCAGACGAAGCGCTGGTGAACGAATACCACACCGTGGACGGCGGCAAGTATTACGGGTTCGGGTTATCGGAGCACATCGGCTTTGTGTACTGGAACGACGAGGACAACAAGCTGCCCATCCGGATGTACATCACCCCGGCCAACCGGCCGCGGATGATCGTATCCCGCGTGGAAGATACCGAGTACGCCACCGGCTTTTGGTGGAATGGCCGCAAGCCGCAGGTATGGCAGGACTTTTTGCGGCCGGATGTCAGCCAGGTTGCGTTTGACGTTGCCTGCGGCAGCAAGTGCCCCATCAGCTGGCACATTGAGACCGACTGCCCCTGGATGCAGTTCAGCTGCACCGGCGGCACCGTGGCCGAAAATCAGCGCGTGACCCTGACGATTGACCGCAGCCAGATCACCGGCAAAGCGGCTGGACAGTTCGCTGTGGTGAATGAGCATATCCAGGAGGGAACCGGTGCGGCCAACATCATTGTGGAAGTGGACAATACGCCGGTCAGTTACCCCAAAGGAACTTTTGTGGAAGCCAACGGCTGCATTGCCATGGAAGCACAGCACTACACTGCCAAGCGGGATGTTCCCGGCGGCGGCTTTGCGCTGCTCAAGCCGTATGGCCGCCTGGGCACCGCGCTGAAAGTGTTCCCGGCTACCGCCAACTTTGAAAACAGCGAAGAGCGCCCCTATCTGGAATATACGTTTGCTGCGGCAAAAGACGGAAACTATCATGTACAGTTCCATATGTCCGCCACCACACCGGTCACCTTTGAGCCAAAGCAGTATATCGGTTATTCGGTCAATGGCGGAGCGGTACCGGTTGTAAACACCGTGCACGAGGAGAACCGACCGTTCTTTGGCAGCGAACAGTGGTACGCCGAGGGCTTTGCCAATGTAAAGCTGACCGAGGCCGTCATCCTGTGCCATGCGGGGATCAACACACTGCGCTTTTATGCGGTCAGCCCGGCCATCATTCTGGAAAAGATCGTGCTTTGGCCGGACGGCACCCCCCTGCCGGAATCCTACCTTGGCCCGCGGGAGAGTTACCGCTGCTGACGCAGCCAAGGCCGGCATAAAGCCAACAACAGATAAGTTCGAGGTATTGATATGAGTTCTACTATTTGCGCCCTTGCCACCCCACCGGGGGCAGGCGGCATTGCGGTCGTTCGGGTATCCGGACCGGAAGCGTATGCGGTGGTGGGGGAGATCTTCACCCCGCGCAACCCGGCAAAGCGGGTTGCGGAAGCCAAAGGCTACACCGCCATGCTGGGGCATTACCATCTGCGGGGTGAGGAGATGGATGAGACCATCGCCCTGTTTTTCCGCGCGCCGCACAGCTACACTGGTGAGGATGTGATCGAGCTTTCAGTCCATGGCGGCAACGCCATGGCCCAGGGCCTGCTGGAAGCGCTGTACCTGGCCGGTGCTGCGCCCGCCGGCCCCGGCGAGTTTACCCGCCGCGCACTGGAAAACGGCCGCATGAGCCTGACCCAGGCCGAAGCCGTGATGGAGATCATCTCCGCCGAAGGGCGGCAGGGGGCAGCGCTGGCAAAGTCCGCTTTGGACGGCGCGCTGGCACGGCGCATTGCGGGCATCCAGGCCGCTTTGCAAACGCTGGCTGCCCACCTGACCGCCTGGATCGACTACCCGGAGGAGGATGTGCCGGAGGTATCGCAGGCAGAGCTGATTGCCACACTGAGCGAGCAGAAGGACACGCTGGACCAGCTGATTGCCGGGTACGGGGCCGGGGCGGTTTTGCGCCGCGGGGTGGACTGTGTGCTGCTGGGCCGCCCCAATGTGGGCAAAAGCACCCTGCTGAACCTGCTGGCCGGGTTTGACCGCGCCATTGTGACCCCCATTGCGGGCACCACCCGCGATGTGCTGGAGCAGGCCGTGATGCTGGGGGATACCGGCATCCGGCTGAACCTGTTTGACACCGCCGGTGTGCGGGATGTGGGGGAACACGGCGATGCTGTGGAAGCCGAGGGCATCCGCCGCAGCTGGAAAAAGCTGGAGGAAGCCGGGCTGGTGCTGGCCGTGTTCGACCTGGCCGCCCCGCTGAATGAGGAAGACCTGGAAATTGCACGCCGCTGCCAGGGCCGCCCTGCGCTGGCCATCCTGAACAAGCAGGATCTGGCCGGGCAGGGGGAAGCATTCACTGCCGCACAGCAGCAGTTAGCGCCTTACTTCAAGGCCATCATTCCGCTGACCGCGCGGGACGCCGCCAGCCTGCAGCCTTTGTGTCAGGCGGTCGCCCAACTGCTGGGCACCGCCAACCTGGACCCCAACGCTGCCGCGCTGTGCAGCGCCCGCCAGCTGAGCGCCGCCAAGGAAGCCCGCGATGCCCTGGCCGAAGCCCTGAACAGCCAGGAGGACGGCTTTGGGCTGGATGCTGCCGGGGTGTGCATCAGCGATGCGCAGCGTGCACTTGCCCGCCTGACCGGCGAGGATGCCACCGAAGCTACCATTGACGAAGTGTTTTCTACCTTCTGTGTGGGCAAATAACCCACCTGTTCTTCTGCGTTTCAAGAGCGCCTGTTTACCCGCTATTTTCTGCGGGGGCAGGCGCTCTTTTATTGTGTTCCGGGCGCGGCTGTGATACAATGAAGTGACGAAAATTTCTTCCATCAAAGAGTTTTGATTTGAGGCATAGAGATTATGGATTTTTTGGGAAATTATGATGTGGTCGTGGTGGGTGCCGGACACGCCGGAATTGAAGCTGCCCATGCGGCAGCCATGCTTGGCGCCAAGACGGCGATCTTTACGTTGACATTGGATTTTATCGGCAACATGCCCTGCAACCCGTCCATTGGCGGCACAGCCAAGGGGCATCTGGTACGGGAGATCGATGCGCTGGGCGGTCTGATGGGCATTGCGGCGGACGCCACCTTTTTGCAGAGCCGGATGCTGAACCGCGGCAAAGGCCCCGCGGTACACAGCCTGCGCGTACAGACTGACCGCAAGCGCTACCACATGTGGATGAAGCATGCGCTGGAGCTGACCCCCAACCTGGAGATTCACCAGGCAGAGATCGTGCGGCTGGATGTGCAGAACGGCCATGTGTGCGGGGTGGTAACGGCGCTGGGCGGCTATTACAGCTGCAAGTGCGTGGTGATTGCCACCGGCACAGCGCTGGGCGGGCGCATTTTTGTGGGCGAAGCCCACTATGACGGCGGCCCGGACGGCACCCATGCGGCCACCGCGCTGACCAAGGATCTGACGGCCCACGGTGTGCCGCTGCGCCGCTTCAAGACCGGCACCCCGGCCCGCGTACACCGCCGCAGCATTGACTTCAGCAAGCTGGACTGCCAGCCCGGCGACCCGGACGAGCTACTGCAGCCGTTCAGCTTTATGACCCACAAGCCGATGCACAACAAGGTGGACTGCTACATTGCTTACACCAACCCGGAGACCCACAAGGTCATCCTGGACAATCTGAGCCGCTCGCCGCTGTACGGCGGGGACATTCAGGGTGTCGGCCCGCGGTACTGCCCTTCGATTGAAGATAAGGTGGTGCGCTTTAAGGGCAAGGAACGCCACCCGGTGTTTGTGGAGCCCTGCGGCGAGGACACCGAGGAGATGTACCTGCAGGGGATGAGTTCCTCCCTGCCGGAAGCCGTGCAGAATGCCATGTACCGCACCATCAAGGGGTTTGAGAACCTGGAGATCATGCGCCCGGCTTATGCCATCGAGTATGACTGTGTGGACCCCACCAGCATGCTGCCCACGCTGGAAAGCAAAGTGATCGGCGGCATGTACGGGGCAGGGCAGTTCAACGGAACTTCCGGCTATGAGGAAGCCGCCGCGCAGGGCCTGCTGGCCGGCCTGAACGCCGCCCGCCAGGCTCTGGGCAAGAGCGAGCTGGTGCTGGCACGGCATACTTCCTATCTTGGCACGCTGGTGGACGACCTAGTAACCAAGGGCGTGATGGACCCCTACCGCATGATGACCAGCCGCAGCGAGTACCGCCTGAGCCTGCGGCAGGACAACGCCGATGAGCGCCTGACCCCCATTGGCCGGGAATACGGCCTTGTGGACGACACCCGCTGGGCGGCGTTCACCCACGACATGGAAGTGAAAAAGGCCGAGCTGCACCGGCTGGAAACCACCAAAGTACCGCTGGCGGAGCTGCGCACCGTTGCCCCGCCGGAAGTGCTGGAAACGCTGGGTGAATCCGGCGGCACGGCGGCGGAGCTGCTCAAGCGGCCCGGCGTACACTATGAGCTGCTGGCCAAGGTGATTGGCCGCGGGCAGGATGTGAGTGCTGCCATGGCCTTGCGCATTGAAACCGAGATCCGCTATGCCGGTTATATTGCCCGTGAGCAGCGCGCTATCCACGAGGTACAGCGCCACGAAAATGTGGTGATCCCCGATGACTTTGATTACGCCCCGCTGGAAACCGTGACGCTGGAAGCCCGCGAAAAGCTGGCGAAGATTCGCCCCCGCACACTGGCACAGGCCGGACGCATTCCTGGTGTAAGCCCCAGCGACCTGGCCCAGCTGAGCATTGCCCTGATGAAAGCAGGGAAGACTGCGGCAGAATAAGGGGCGGGATACTCATTTTAAATTAAAAAAGAATAGAGAATAATGAATAATTGTTGTGTGATGCCCACGGCATCACATTTTAATTAAGTCAGCTGTTCCGGAAAAAATCATGGTCGCTCCATCGCAGCCAACCTATTTTATTTGCGCCGCAGCGGGCGGCGCACCGACATTGTTCTTTATTCATTATTATTTATTATTTTTATAAAGGAGCTTATATGATCGATAAAGAACGCCTTGCACAAAAATGTTCCACGTGGAACATTGTGCTGAGCGGTGCCCAGCCTGTCTCTTATACACATCTCCGAGCCCACGAGACGGAGCTACATCTCGT
>ENA-OZAJ01001084-OZAJ01001084.1-human-gut-metagenome-genome-assembly--contig:-NODE-1084-length-11076-cov-12.031032_pt1 | contig 11076 bp, 10 predicted proteins | sample MGYA00243301_ERZ653499 | MGnify/ENA primary metagenome ERZ653499 (study PRJEB26926, sample SAMN06165039) | human gut metagenome | biome: ENVO:00009003; feature: ENVO:2100002; material: ENVO:00002003... | reverse complement strand
ATTCCATACTCCCGACTATTGGATAGAAACTTTGTTTTCAAGAACTTTGCACAATAAAAGCACAGCAAATTTCCATAGAGTGTTCTGTCTTTTAGAAACATTTTCTATCTTTGTGTCGTTACCGAATAGGTAACTAACATATTAGTAACGTGAAAGTGTTTCGCGTTTACTCTCACATAGAAATCTGACAGTTTCAATAGGTACGGGAGTAAGCAAGACAGACACTCTTCATTTGTGTAGCTATATATCATCCCGATATATACTGCCAAGTGTGGAGATTTGCTTATTTGTGCTAAGGTTTTGTCAGAACCTCTATTTGGATAAGCGAACAACTCCACACTTTCTTTTTGCCTATAACCCACCGCAGTAGGAGTTGATACGGATGTAATACTCATTTTATGGGTAAAACAATAAATATCAACAATCTATCCAAAGAGGAAATAAATTCCTTTTATGATTTTGTTTGCGATTATGAATTGAATATCAAAAATAAATACGGGAATTATAACCTCAATGATACTAAATTAATCGCCTTTTGTGCAACGAATCATATTGCACTTAAAAATAAGAGGTCAAAACTACCTTATCTCTTTTGGTTCTCAACACATCAAGATAAAAGAACAAAAATTAATGATAAGGCCCATCATTTAATGCGACATATTAGAAATGCTTTTGCGCATGGGCTTATTAAGAAAGAGGGCAAGAATTTCACGTTCCAAGACTATTCCACAATAGGAACTCAAACAATGGGAGGGCATATTCGTTGCGACTTATTTTGGGCAATGTTGGATTTATTGAAACACACTAAATTATAAATATCATCTACTTATGAAAAAACTATTATCCTTACTCATGTGTGGCTTATTGCTATTTGGTTGTGGCGATAAGTACGACGACAGCGCATTGCGCAATGATTTGAATGACCTCGAAAATCGTGTGGCCAAACTGGAGGAACTCTGCAAACAGATGAACACCAATATTTCATCGTTGCAGAAGATTGTAGAAGCATTGCAGGATAATTTGTCGATTTCCAAAGTTGAACAAATATCCGATGGTTACATTATCCACTTTTCAGATGGTTCTACTGCTACAATTAAAAACGGGAAAAATAGCGAGGACGCTCCTATTATTGGTGTGAAGAAAGACACGGACGGCATCTATTATTGGACACTTGATGGTGAATGGCTGACCGATGAAAAGGGAAATAAGGTAAAGGCACAAGGAACAGACGGCAAGGACGGAGTTGATGGCGAGGATGGAACCAATGGCAAAGATGGCATTACACCACAACTGAAAATAGAAAATGGTCGCTGGATGCTTTCAATGGATAATGGTAAAACTTGGACGGATATAGGGCAAGCAACGGGAGCAGACGGGACGGATGGAGAAGATGGTGTCGATGGCAAGGACGGAACGAATGGCATCTTCAAAAGTGTAACGGAAGATAATGATAATGTCTATTTCACATTGGAGGACGATTCTGTTATCACGATTCCTAAAAGCGATAATTCAAAGTTTGCAATTGCATTCGATACGACGGATATAGCCATTCTCAATGGAGGCGAGAGCAAAACGATTTCCTACACAATTACGGATGCAACCAAAAATACGGTTGTCAAAGCCATTGCACAGGATGGATGGAAAGTCAAGGTAGATGCGACCTCTACGGATAAGGGAACGATTACGATTACAGCCCCTAATCCAATTGTAGAAAGTGAAATCCTTGTGTTTGCTAATGACGGTTCCTATCGTACCGTTATGGTGTCGCTGAATTGCATGCAGGGGCAAATCAATATAGCAGATAACTCTATTAATGCTACTTCTGCTGGGGGTACACAGGAAATCAAATTGACAACGAATTTGGATTACACCATAGAGATTCCTGAAGATGCCCAGTCGTGGCTATCGCTGGCTCCCGAAACACGAGCCTTACGGGAAGATACGATTGTTTTTGAGGTAACTGCTAACGAGGGGATGCAACGCTATACGACGGTAGCATTGAAAGATGAACAAGGCAAGATATTGCAAACAATAATCTTTCGACAATTGGGAACGTGTACCGAGGTTCATGTCGAAACGAAAGGTGAACTGGAAAATGAATTGGCGGGTTATGATTATGCCAATATCGAATCGTTGAAGATTACAGGCGTGCTGAACGATGTTGATTTTCTGTTTATCTATCGCATGATGCCCAATCTGAAAAACCTCGATATTGCAGAGGTAAATATTACAGCATTACCAATACAAGCATTTTATAAGTCTACAAATGTTGAGAATCTGATTCTCCCAAATACATTAATAACGATTGGGGAAGAAATGTTTTATCAAAGTAAGTTGAAAACCGTTGTAATCCCTGCAAATGCAACAACTATCGGTAATTCTGCATTTGAACAGTGTGCATCTTTGATTTCGATAGATATTCCTGCCAACGTAGAAACAATTGGAACTGCTGTGTTTTGGGGTTGTTCCTCTTTAGCAACAGTAACTTTTGAGAACGGTTCTCAGTTGAAAACTATCGGTGGTGGTTCTTCTTATTATGGCGCTTTCTCGGATTGTACTGCATTAACCTCCATTGAGATTCCTGCAAGTGTAGAGACGATCAAAGCGTCAGCATTCAAAGGCTGTTCTTCATTGGCTACAGTAACTTTTGAAAACGGTTCTCAGTTGAAAACTATCGAGGGAGGTTATCCTTCTTCTGGTACTTTCGCGGACTGCACGGCATTAACCTCCATTGAGATTCCTGCCAGCGTAGAAACGATCGAAGCGGCAGCGTTCAAGGGTTGTTCCTCTTTAGCAACAGTAACTTTTGAGAAAGGTTCTCAGTTGAAAACTATCGGGGGTGGTGGTTCTTCTTATTATGGCGCCTTTGGCCAATTAAAGAATCTAATGACCGTCGATATGTCTGCCTGTACGCAGGTTAAGACAATCGGAGAGAGTGCTTTTGATGGGGATTCTGAACTGCGATTATTCAAGATCGGCACAGAGACGCCGCCGACTTGCGGAAGAGATGCTTTTAGCGGCATAAATCCTTATTCGGTACTGAAAGTACCTTCGGGTTGTGCCGATGCCTATAAAGCAAAAAGTGGCTGGAACAACTTTGCAAGCATTACAGGATTAGATGAATAAAAGCGTTTCGGCATTATGGAAAATAAAAGTAAAAATACGTCTGAAATATCACAATGGATTGACAATTATTTGCACATTTCTCTCGATACAGAAGAATATGTGGAGGTGCGGAACTTTTTAATATTATGGAATTTATTTGAAGCGAAATGGTTTAAATGTAATTTTGGAAGAAATAAGCGCAATATTCAGAACATACATTTAACTTCCGATATTTTCAATCAAACACTACAATACTTACAAAGGAGATATATAACGAACGGTTCTACAAACGAGCGATTCATGAGATTGCGATTGAGAAATAATGATGATACGACCTCTATTCAGCGTGTTTTATTAGGGCTAACCAATAATTCATGTGATATTATTAAAGCCATCATCATGATTATTTACAGATACCGTAACAATCTATTTCATGGAGAAAAAGCCATCGCATCATTGCCGATGCAAAAGGATAACTTCATAAATGCGAATAAATTTCTGATTGCTTGCCTTGAAGCAACAAAATAACAAAGGTTTCTAAAAGTGACAGACTTTGTGAAAAGGTTAATTTATAAGACCCTTTTGCAGAGTTTGTCACTTTTTCGTTTTGTTTATTTCACTAATAATCTTATCTTTATAAAGATAAATAACAATATAAATTTTAGCTAAAATGAACAGATACAAACAACCTAAAACGGAATGAATGACCAAAACATGAGAGGATAAACAAGCTATTTGCAAGTTGGTCGAATGGAGCAAGACAGAGGGAATAGGCTTAATTGTCATAAAGCCTCAAAATGAGATTTATCCCGAAATATTTTACTTTGTTTTCTCTCCCGAAACAGCGGACATAAATAAACCCGTTGAAATCGCACTTGTAAAGAACAAACAATGAATAATCGGGTGGAAAAGCGACCTTGAAGAGATAAACGATATAATAGGAATAATAATCGCCAACGAGATGAAGATGGAGGGCATGAGCGAAACGGTAAATTTATTCGACTGCCTTGTCAGAGCGAACACTATATTATTTCATTACACCACGCCCGACGGACGGGACGAGATGGTGAAATTCCCGTTAGCTGGATTCTGCGAAAACTATTTGATGCAATTTGCAAAATAATTCGGTGGAGTTGAATTGCATCGTATCTATAAAGGTTAAGGAGAGGGGTCGAAAAAATGCGGCGTTTTTCCTTTGACAATGACAAGTGACAGACTAAAAACGAGGGGCTATATAATTACCCTTTCGACATAGTTTGTCACTTTTTCTATTTATCAAATAATCAACTAATTCAATATTGTTTAACTGCAAACAACGCAGGCCGTCATGTTACACATAATGTTACACATTGCGCCCAAATCCACATTTTCAAACTTTATAACCGACTGACTTTCAGCGAAAGGCCGAAATAGCTCAGCGGTAGAGCACTTCACTCGTAATGAAGGGGTCCCGAGTTCAAATCTCGGTTTCGGCTCAGAAAGCCAGCGACTTACAGAAATGTAACTGCTGGCTTTTTTGTTTCTGCACAGCGAAAAAAGGGGTTGAAAAGCTGTTTGTGCTGTATTGTTGTACCCCGAATCTGCTACCCTCGATTGCTTGCACAACACGCAAGTAAATGAAAATCAAAGCCATTCAAAAAAGCTGACAGGACCTACAAAAATGGCCTGGATTCACAGATGAACCATACCTCAATCTTTTCGAAGCCCATATTAAAAGCGATACAGTTATATTCGGCGATACATCGTTAGAGGACAAGCAGAAAGAGTTTCGTTTCCCACCGGATGGCTCCAACGAGCAATATCCGAAACAATTCATAGAACGACCAACGAACAAACTTTGACAGAAGGCCTAAATTGACCTTTGGGGCTGATTCGTCTTATTTTATCACAGTAAAACAGCCTGTAATCGTAAAATTAGCTATCTTTGTCCATACGATATGCCAAAACTATATATCATAGCGGGCTGCAACGGTGCAGGAAAAACGACTGCGTCCTATACCGTACTACCCGAAATGCTCGGCTGCAAGGAGTTCGTCAATGCGGATGAAATAGCGAAAGGCCTGTCGCCGTTCAACCCGGAAAGCGTGGCGATCGAAGCAGGACGATTGATGCTTCAACGGATGGACGACCTGCTGTCCGAAGGGTCGGATTTTGCTTTTGAAACGACATTGTCCACGCGTTCTTATGTAAAGTTCATAGAACGGGCACAAGCAAAAGGTTACTTCGTGACGCTGCTCTATTTTTGGTTGCCGACCCCCGAACAGGCTATCGAACGCGTCGCGACCCGTGTGCGAGAGGGAGGCCACAATATTCCTTCGGATGTGATTCGTCGCCGCTATGCCAATGGGATAAAGAATTTGACCGCTCTTTATATTCCCCTTTGCAACTATTGGGCGATCTACGACAACAGTTCGGCTGACGAGCAGATCAGAATCATCGCATTGGGAGGAAAAGACATAACAACCCATATCGAAGATACGTTATCCTATAAAACGATTGCAGATTATGAGCGAAATTGAGATCAAGCAGATGCAGGAGAAAATCAACGCCGGAATTTTGCTTGCCCGAAAGCGTTTGATTGAAAAAGTCAAAAAAGAAGATGGCGAATTGGTCGTTGTCCGGGATGGAAAAATCGTTCGCCTCAAAGCCAAGGACCTCAAATAACACCGCTTACACTAAAGCAGCGATTATATCCTCGGCCATACGGTCGAGGATTTTTTACATGTATCCGGAATGCGAAAGAGCATCCGCAACAGAAAAGCCGAGAATATCCCGGCTTTTCTGTTTTCTCTATATACAACCGCAACTATTCGACGGACTCATATTTATAATCGACTTTCCCGCCGACGGGACATACGGCCCCGTTATTGACAATAAAGGCAGCGTCCTCCTCTTCCTTGAACACGTAAATAACAAATTCGCAATTCCGAGAATCCCAACCGTTGTTCAGGGTGACCTCGAAATCGAAACTGCGCTCACCGGCTTCCGCAACGGCAGGCTCGATCGCAACACCCTGCATATCCGTAAGAGCCGTCCGCAAAACATGATTGAAAACAGGCAGCGTTTCATTGTTAGTTTTCTGAATATCATTTTCGGTAAGCACACAGGCGATCTTATAATTACCAGCCTGTTGGAACCTTACTGTCGCCCGAATCTTTGCTGTTTGCCCGTCAAGTTCCGACTCGGCCTTCACGCCGCAAACAGCCGGATACTTCTCCATAGCACTCTTGATCTGGTTGCGAATCGACGTCGCTGTAATACCTCCCGGACCTACACTTTCAAAGACTGTTATAAAATCATAATTCCAAGTAGGCACATACTGATACCCCAACTTCTCACCGAGTGCGCTCCCTTCCGCGACAGTCAATCGATCCCCCTGATGTGTAGCGACAACCAGGAAACGTTCGGATTCTTCCGGTTTCAATTGCTCGAAATACCGTTGCGCCTGCGCACAAGGCCCACACCATGCCGCCGTGAACTTCATCAACAACACATGTCGGTAAAAAGCATCGGATTCTGTGGCAGGCCGTACCTTCACCGGAACGACATTCGACAACATGCCATCGTATGCGGCCTGGAACTCATAGGTACCTGCCACATTCGTAGTCCAAGTAGCATTCTGAACTTCAGAGCCAGAGGTTACATTCGTAATCACAGCTTCGGCGGTTACATCCTTGCCCTCAAAAGCCACCGTAAATGTCACGCTGCCCCCCCTCCACGAACGAAGAGGTAGTCGCCGACAAAACAAGCTCCGAGCCGGATTCGGAATCGTCGTCGCTACAAGCCGTAAAACCGGCGAGGGCAACGAAAGCCGCACACACAACAGCAAATCTAAAAAAATTAAAATGCCATTTCATAATTATATTGATTAAAGGTTAAAATTGAATAAAAATCAAAAGTAAAAACATATAAATTACTCATTATCTATTGAAAAAAATACATATTCTCTTACAATTCAACATTTTCAAAAAAACCTTCTAGCAATAATTAAAGTTTTAGTACGTGACAAGATATAAAAAAATCCTTTACTAGTAACAGCAAAGGATTTTTTTATACAAATTATATCCTACAACTCATATCTGTAATCCACAGAACCGTCAAGAGCACATTCAGCTCCGTTATTGACAATATACTTGCCATTGGCCTCCTCTTTGAATACATAAACCACGAAGGCGCAGTTCTCGGCATTCCAGCCCTCCCCGATCGTCGCCTCGAAGTTGAACGTACGCTCCTCCGAAGCAATTACGGCCGGCGTAACGGCATCACCCTCCATATCGGTCTGGGCCGCACGCAAAACATGATCGAAAGTATTGTACGTCTCCTTGTTTTCAATATTATTCTCAACCAGCACGCAAGCGATCTTGTAATTACCGGCCTGCTGGAACTGAACGGTCGCCTCGATCTTAGCCGTCGAACCTTCGAGCGTGGAGGTCGCTTTCACACCGCAAACGGCCGGATAGGTTTTCTCCGCATGGCTGATCTGCTGCCGGATCGAAGTTTTGGAAATGGCCCCGGCTCCAACTCCGACAACCAAATCTTCGAAATTATAAGACCAGGTGGGCTACACCCCTACTTTCATCTTACTATTCAAATTAATCCCCTCCAGACACGAATAAGGATCCATTGGGGTTCCCGTAGGCTGATGGGCGGCAACGACCAGAAAATGGTCACGGTCCTCTTTATCCAGCGCATTGAAATACCCTTGTGCCGTAGCACAATTCGGGCACATCATATATGTAAATTCGAGCAACAGCACGTGACGATAAAACTCTTTGTCTTTGTTTTTGTCTATGGCGCTTACCGTAACGGGATCCGAAGTATAGCTGTCGTAAACAGCCTGGAACTTGTACTCGCCGATCTATGTCGTGGTCCACGCAGCGTTTTCCACCGGTTCACCGGTCGTCACATTGGTAATCGCTGCTTGCGAGGTCACATCCTCCCCGTCATGCGTCACCGTGAAAGTCACGTTGCCTTCACCGGCGACAAAAGAAGAAGCGCTCGCCTTCAGCACCAATTTGCCGGACGGAGTCTCCGGATCATCGTCGCTGCACGCTGCGAAAGTCGCCAGAGAGAGCGTCGCAATGCAGGCGATGAAATAGTTGAAAAATTTAGTTCGTCCTTTCATAATTTCAGTAATTTGGTTGATTTTTCTCTTTCTTAGGTTTTCAAACATACAGGAATTTTCGACGATCAGAATCTTCACGATCAGAAAGTCAGCGTCATCGCCAGATTACCGCCCGTATAAGCCGGCATCTCGCGGCAAACACCGCCCGAGCAGATATATCCTGCGCGGTTACGTCCGTAACTCAATGCGATGCGAATGAACGAGTGGGTGAAGCTGGCTCCTGCAGAGTAGTAGTTGATCTCCGAACCGCCGTGGTTGTACATATCCTGTACGAAGATACTCCACTTGGGGGCGAAGCTGGCCTCCAGCAATCCGGCCACCCAGTCGCCGTCCACCTCCGAGAAACCCTCCGTATGAGGCGCATAGAGGTATTGAAGTTCGCCCCGCAACGAGAATTTCGGCGTAAACTTATAGGTCACGTCCGCAACGAAAACATTCTGGCGGACAACATCTTCCCCACCGTGCATCGCATTCTTCTGCAACGACACGAAAAGAACCGTGCGCAGTTTGCTGTTCCAACTCTTATCGATGTCGAACGAGAAATCCCGATAGTAGAAATTGGTTCCGGATTTATTCATCGTTCCGTTGGTGGAGTAATAGCGGGCATAATTCGCATGGATCTTCAATCCGCGCTTGCCACCGATGGCCGTACCGCGCTTGAAGGTGTAAAACGCGTCGATCTGACCGCCGATCTCTCCGTTCTGCTGCGGATTGTTGGGATCCAATCCAGCCAGCATATAGGTATGTTGCGGACTCAGGGCCGGAATGTAATTGATCGTATTACCCGGCAGGAGGCCCAAACTGCCGCTTCCGCCGTCGGGCCGGTAAAGCTGGCTCTGCATGTAGTTCAGGCGGCGGAACTGCGCCATGACAGCATAATTGCTGCCGGTGTAACCGATTTCGAACAACTGTGCGTCACCGCGCTTGACCACCTCTTCGCCGGTCATATTGTCCAGATAGACATCCTTGCTTTTGCCTACATACTCGAATTTGGCTGACAGTCCCCTGTACTCGTAATTGACACGCCCCGAATAACTGATTACGTTCTTCGAAAGGTCGAAATCATAATCGTCCCGATACTCGGTGTACCACGAAGGCAGGTTCTTGAAATGCCGGTTGACGATGCTGCCCTCGAGCGAAAGCCGGTGATCCAGCAAGCCGATGGCATTCGAGAGCGAGAATGAAAGGTCGCCGCCAGCAATCTGGGTCGAAAGGTATCCCAGGTTGAAACGCGGGAAAGCATACAGCACCTTACCCTCCACGATGTCCTTGATATTGAACGTGACCCGCGCACCGCCCAGCGAATTGTTGAAGCCCAAAGCCCGGTCTTCCCAAGCACGGAGGATCAACCCGCTGCCGAACTGTTCGTAAAAGTCGCCGACGGTCACCGAGTAGTTGCGGTCCGTCCACGAGATATACTTCTCAGTCAGGTTATTGATCGAGAAACCTTCCATCACATATTCATAACCCTGCATCGGAGTTCCGACCAGCGGATGGGGATAATACTCGAGCTGCACGCCGGCCGAAAAACGGCCCAACTGGTAGTCGAGCTTCAGGAAGTTGTTCGAACCGTAACTGTTGTGAGGAACGACCGCACCGGTCTTGCTGTCCTCCACATAGTAGATCGTATTGGTTTCGAAACTGCCGCTCAAATGGCCCAAATTCCGCTTGCGTTTGGGCTCGTCGGATTTTTTATCCGATTTCGGGTCCTTCTTATCCGCCTCCGCTTCAACAGTCGCGGAAACCGTTTCTTTCTCTGCTGCGTCCGTCGCCGGAGTTGCGGCATAACCCTTTTCGCCCCACCACAACAAGATCACGGAGAACAGGGCCGCGATTCGTAAAAGTCGCTTCAGTCGTCGCTCAATTTGGAATTACAGGACTCTACTGCAGGGTCTTGATCTTCTGGATCAGCTCCATCTCGCCGCCGGGCAGATAGCTCGTGTGCGAATACACCATCTTGCCGTCCTTGTCGAAGATGAACACATGGGGAGTCACATTCACGTTCAATGCACGCTTGAAGTCCTGGTTCTTGTCGTAGACCACCATCAAATCGGTAGTCCAACCGCGACTGGCCGCCAGAGCCTTGGCTCGGGAAATAGACCGGGAATCATCGACAGAAACAGCCACAACCCGGAAGTCTGCCTCATCCAGCCAGTCGATCATCTGCTCGCTAATGGCGTCTAACTCTTTGATGCAGGGCTTGCAGGTGGTGGACCAGAAAGAGATGATGACCGGGGTCTTGCCGTCGATCAGGGTTTTGGTGTCGATCGTCTTGCCATCCTGGGTTTCGATCTGCACACTGGGAAACTGCTGTGCCGATGCGACGCCGAAGGTGCACAGGACAGCCAGAATCGTCAGACAAAAGATTTTTTTCATAATTTAATAATTTGATTTGATAAATTTGAAATTTACGTTAAAATGCCATGAACGAGTATTTTCTTCGGGGCAACAGACCAATGGGACAAATATAGTAATTTTTTTAATAGGTCATCTAAAATCCGCTCCATTTTTACTGACGATCCGGCCACAGAACCCGTTCCCTGCGTCCCGTCGCCCATTCGGTCCCGCGGAATCGGAAGCGATTTGCGAAAACCGGCACTGATTCCCGAAGCCGTTTCGACACACTGTTTTTAATAAAACGTCACAAGGAGTCGTTTTATGACACGAATTACCGATTTTTTTCACTACCTTTACCAAAATTAGGTTCGGACGGCGTGCGCTCCGGCATCGCGGATGGACAGAAGCCGGGCCCGTCCTCTCGAAGAACGAACCGTTTCGCCGGAAAATTATAAAAATAATCCCTATGTTTACAATCAGGGTAAGCCGCGATGATAGCGGATAAATGA
>ENA-OZAJ01001028-OZAJ01001028.1-human-gut-metagenome-genome-assembly--contig:-NODE-1028-length-11588-cov-4.925345_pt1 | contig 11588 bp, 24 predicted proteins | sample MGYA00243301_ERZ653499 | MGnify/ENA primary metagenome ERZ653499 (study PRJEB26926, sample SAMN06165039) | human gut metagenome | biome: ENVO:00009003; feature: ENVO:2100002; material: ENVO:00002003... | reverse complement strand
CCTCGCCCCCACGTGGGGGTTGCCGTACAACTCGGCACGTTCCAGGGAAAGCCCCCTCAGCTGGCTCATGGTCGGCACTTCACCCTCCAATCCTCGCCCGAGACCTCGATGATCCGGCAGGAGCCTATGACCCTCGACGCCAGGCGCTTGCCCGGGACCTCGCCCCATGAGGTCGAGAGAACCCCGATTCGCATGTTGCTGGTGAAGATGGTCGGAAGCCCTGCCTTGACGCGCTCGTCGACGAGCACCGAAAGCTTCTCGATGGCCGTCTCGGTCGGCCTCTCCATGCCGAAGTCGTCCAGGGCCAGAAGCGGGATGCGGCACACCCTGTCGAGCGCGTGCTTGTCCCCGTCCCTCTCGAAGCCCGCGTAGATCTCCTCCATGAGCCTGGGCGCCGAGACGAGGCGCGCCTTCCCGCCGGAATCGACCCACATGCGCACCGCGCAAGACGCGGCGTAGGTCTTGCCTCGCCCGGACTCCCCGTGCACGTACGCTCCGACCCCTTCCTTGGCCAACTCGTAGAGCCTGTGCCCGAGCTCGCAATCGGCGCGGGCGTACTCGCCGACAAGCCCGGCGGAGCGAAGCTGCGAGGCCCGAATCTTGGCCATGGCCTCTGCGCGAGCGTCAGAAATCGCTGTACTCATTTCGCGCCCCCTTCCTGCAATCCTTGACGATCCAGTTCCTCGCCGCCGCCTTCCAGTCCCTCATCGGGCTCTTGCCGACCATCCACCCCTTGCTGGCGTAGAAGTCGGTGAACTTGCACCCGCTGAACCCGGACGGGTCGTATCCGTTCTCCCGGCACCACTCCTCCGCGTATGCGTCCGCCTCCTGCGGGGTGGGCGGCTTGAAGCGCTTGCGCTTCACCACCTCTGGTTTGGATTGGACTGGACTGGTTTGGTCTGGTTTGGGTTCGGCATCTTCCAAACCACCCTTTCCGCACTCGCAAAGGATGGTTTCGGCATCTCCCAAAGCGGGGTTTGGCGATTCGCAAAGGGGGGTTTCGGCTTCGCTAAAGGGTGGTTTCGTTTCATCCGAAGCCGCCTTTTTGTTACCTCGACCCCCGCTTTTTCCGTTGCTCCTGCACGTCTTGGAGTTGGCGATGTCCTCGCGCAGGCTCTCGAAGATGGCGTCGAGCGGCCATTCCAACTCCGGCTCCTCGCCGTAGGTCCCATACCGGACCAAGGCCCAGAGGAGCGAGCCGCGCAGCTCCTCCGGGACCTTGGCCACCGTGTCGGTGAGCTTGGGGAACCACGTGAACTTAGTTCCCTCCATGCCTAGCGCTCCTTGGAGGCGAGGCCGGGCGTGTAGGCGACCTCGGCGCCGTTTCCGGTGTAGATGGTCGTTAGGATGTGGTCATAGCGAGCGGCCTTCACCTCGGGGTGGTCGGCCAGGTAGCACATGAGCACACGGCGCATGCGCTTCACGTTGTAGACCTGCTTAGGCTCCTCGACTCCGCGCTTGCGGTGGGTCTCGACGTTCACGAGGACGTGGCAGCCGGACTCGTCGATGCAGAGGGCGTCGGCCTTCCCCTCGTCGCACTCGTATCCCGTCATGTCGACGCTCTTAAAGTCCTTGCTCAGAAGAAACTCCTTGGCGATCAGCTCGCCGATGTCGTAACGCATGTTCGCTCCTTAGAACGGGATGTCTTCGTCGTAGGCGTCTTCGGGCTCGGGTTCGGCAGCCTGCTGGCGCGAAAGGAACTCGATCTCCTCCACGATGATTTCGAGCTTGCTGCGGCGCTGGCCGTCGCGCTCCCAGGAGCTGTAACGGAGCTTGCCTTCGATAGCCACCTTGCAGCCCTTCGACAGGAAGCGGTGAATCTTCTCCGCACGGGTGCCGAACATCGTGCAGTCCACGAAGTTCGGGTAGTCCTCCCACTCGCCCGATTGGGGGTTCTTGCGGCGGTCGTTGACCGCGATGCCGAAGGAAAGCACTTGCGTTCCGCCGGTCGTGGCGCGAAGCTCGGGGTCGCGCGTCAGATGGCCGGACACGGCCACTCGGTTGATGCTCATTTCTCCTCCTCGTACTTCTTGACCGTCTCGGCGAGCTGCTTGCCGTACTCGATGAGCTGCTCGTCGGTGAGCTTCGCGGGGTCATCGGTCTGGAAATGCGCCTCAAGGTAGCCGTCCAACTCCTCGTTGGTCAGGCCGTGCTCTATGCACACCGCCTTGTATCGGGCGACCTTGGCCAGCATCTGCTGGCGCTTCGAGGGCTTCTTGGTGCCTCCCAGGGTCTGCCCGGTGGATTTCTTCGGCTCTTTGACGGGGCCTGTATCACCGTCCGAGTCGTTTTCCCCAGCCAGTCCGAAGGCCTTGTTGAGCGAGTAACGGCGCGCATACGTCTCGCGCTTGCCGAAGTTCTGCGGGTCGGTCTCGTAGGAGTAGTATTCGCGGTCGAGCTCAACGACCTCGTCGCCACGGCACACGTTGGTACTGATGTATAGCGTCCCGTCATCCTCCCGAACGGTTTTCTGAAGGAGGTAGAGCCCGTTGTCGTTCAGGGCCTTGCGTACGACATTCAGCACGTCCGAGAGCTCTGCATAGGAGTACTTCCTGCTGCCGATCTGACCCTCGCCGCGCATCTTCGGATTGGTCATCTCGGACTGGGCCTTTGCCAAAAGGTCGAATATAGGCTTGCTCTCGGCCATCTAGCTCACCCTCCCCTCGCGCTTGAGGGAGCCGCCGATGCCGTGCTCATGGCAGAAAAGGCGCACGGCGTTCGCCTCCTCGACCGTCGCGGAGAGAAGCCGGAACGTCCAACCGTAGCGCGGCTCCTTCTCTGGGGTCTCCATAGGCGCCGACGGGCCATCGCCCGGACCTTGCTCTGGAACGGGCTGTAGGGCCTGCTCCGGCTCGGTGGCCGGTTGCTCCATCGCGGCCTTCATCTCCGCGATGCGCCTGTCATCAGCGTCCTCGCGGGCAGCCGCCGAGATCGCCGCCCCGAGGTCGAGGGTGCGGAAAAGCTCGCGCTCCGCCGTCTCGTAGTGCGGCATGGACGGCTTCATGGCCTTCAGGGTGTCCCAATCGGCCGCGAGCTTGCCCACCTTCTCCTCGAGTGCGGCCTTCGCCTTGACCTCCCCGCAGGACTTCAAAAGCCATGCGTCCTCGTGGATGCGCTCGTAGGGCACTACCGGAGCCAGCAGGTCGGCGATCTGCGCGTAATGCGCCGCCAGGCCGTTGTACGCGCGCTTCCTTCGGGCGTCCTCTGCCGCGTCGAGCTGCGACTTTATGTTGTCGGACGCGTCCTTGGCGATGCCGATGATGCGCTTGCACTCACCCTCGAAGACGGAGAGGGGCTTCGTGTACTCACGCTTCACCGCCTTGCGGCGCTCGTCGATCTCCCGAACGATCCCGTTCAGGTACGTCCGGTCGCGCTTCGCCTGTTTGATGGCGTCCTCGGAGGTGAGGTCGTAGGTCGCGCCCTCGTAGTCGGCCACCATGGCGCGGACTCGGGCCTCAAGGGTCTCGAAGTTCGCCCTGATGGGCACTGGGACGTAGGTGACCTCCAGCCTCTCGTCATCGATAACTTCTGCTTGCATTGCGATTCCTTTCAGAAGAATTAGCGGATGATCTCGCCCGTCTCGCTGTCGAATTCGAACGTCTCCTGCTCCGGCGTCACCTTGAGGAACACGGTCTGGCCGCTCATCTTGATGAGGTCGAACGCATCCGGGGCGTCAGTGAGGATTTCCATCTGTAGCGTGGCGGTGCCGCCCTTGACGGTCGTCTGTTTGAACAGGGCCTTGACTTGGACGGACATGGCTACTCCCCGATGATTCGCTTGATGAGGCGGCCGAGCTCGGAGTCGGCGTCGACCTCGATCGCGCCCATGGCATTCTTGAAGGCCTCCTGCTTGGCGAGCATCTTCCGGTTGAAACCGGACACGTCCTCATAGGCCTCTCGGCGAACGTCCTCAGGGAACTGGCCCGCGATTGCCTCCAGGACCAGGATGGCCGTGTAGGCGCTCTTGACCATCATGACCTGGTGGAAATGCTCGGAGGCGTCGTCCTGGACCATGTGGTAGGTCAGGTTGCTCGCGACCACAGCCGTCACCTTGAGGAGATTCACCTGCAGATCGTCGAAATCGTCATTCGCCATGTGGTTGCTCTCGAAGTACTTCATTCCTCTTCCTTTCGGTAGATTTCGTTGTAGTAGGCGACCTCCACATGCAGGAGGTTCCCGGTGCCGTTGGGCCTTCTCTCGCCCTTGGCCATGCAGATCTCTATGACCTGCGAATCGTCGGCGTACGCCAGGCCGTTGAGCGAGTCGAGGACGAGCTTGGCCACGTTGTCCAGATCGGGCTTCCCGAGGTCCTGCCGGAACGCCCAGAACTTGGGGTTGCTCTTCGCGAGCTGCCTCGAATAGATGATCGAGACCTTCACCGGCCCGCCGAACTTCGCCCAGCGCTCGCCGCACACCTTGCGGAACTCGTCGCGCACGGCAATCTCGGCCTTGCGGGTCTTCCTCGGCGTGTAGGTTCTGCCGTAGCGCGTGAACCTCGGCCTTCCCTTGCCCACGACCTCGGGAGGGAACATGTCCATCTTCACAAAGCCGACCCGGCGAAGCTCCCACGTCATCGGATCACCGCCGTGGTGTACTGGTCGGCGTCGCTCCGCGCCACCCGCATGCGAATCTCAGGGTCTTCCTCCATCGCAATGCGGGCGAGGTACGGCGCCAGATGGTTGGGAAGCACCAGGATGAACGTGATCCTCATTTCGTACAGGCAGCGGTTCGGGCTCGCCTTGCGGTCGTGGGTGTTGGAACACTCCCTGCGCGCCTGCGCCTTGTACCACTCGAACTCGCGGCGGTGCGTGGCGACCCATCGGCGGGCGTCCCTCATGCGCTCCTCGCCCACCGGGTCGAGGCCGGGAAGGGCCATCTGGTTGCTGGGAGGCTCGAAGCTACGCATTGACGGCACCGGCCATCATCAGGTTGTGGCACGCCTCTGCGACCGCCGCATCGGACGCGGGAACCATGACGAGCCACACGAACGCGCACAGCACCACCATGACCGCCAGCAGGATTAGCCAGAAAACCAGCTCCCGTGGTATATTCGCGTTGGCCGTCTGGCCGACAGGGGCATCCGTGACGTGGTAATCGGGGGTGCCCTGTTTTTGTGCCAACCTCATCTTCTTTCCTTTCTACTAGTCTGTTTACCTGCGGTTTTCATTCCGTTTTCATCAATTTCGGCTATTTTTTCCGCAGCTTCTTGCGCAGCCTGCTCTTCTTCGAGTAGAGGGCCTGCCGCGCCTTCTCGTTGCGCTCCATGCGGGCCACCTCGTCCTCAAGCTCGCGGACGTCCTTGGCGATCTGCTCCCTGCGGGCCTCCATGGTGCAGTTGGCGCACCAGCCCGTCTTGGCGTTCAGGGGCTTGGCCGTGAGGCATCCGCAGTTGGAACATCGCCATTTGGGGACAAGCGAGATGCCCTGCCTGCTGGCCTGCACCTGCACGGAGATGACCGTGCGGTTCAGGTGCTCCGCGATGGATGCGGCACCCTCCCCCGCGTGCTCCTCCATGTATCGGATCTCATCGGTGGTCCAGTTCACGCTTCCTTCTCCCTCCCCTCACGTGCTCGAAATACAGCGGGAATAGAACGTCTTGCATGAATTGCAAGCGGTCCTCGAATAGGAATGGCGGGCTCTCGTCCTCGTCGTCATCTTCAAAAAGGCCTCCAATCTCACGCGGTCCGTAAGATTCCGCGCATGGAAAAGACGGGTGGACATAAAAGGCCGTTGAAGGTCGTGGTGGAGCCGAGGCGTGCGCTCGCGCGGCGGTTCAACGACCTGTGCGAGAGCGATTCCGTGAGGGCGCTTGGCAACCTCATCGATTGGATAGGACGCATCGCAGCCCTCCTAGCGCTCTTCGAGACGGCGCTCAATCTCTTGCTCTAGACGAGTCACGCGCACCTGCGAATCGCAGATGAGGAAAAAGACCGCCAGAGCAATGACGCGCGGCGCATCCCCCTCGATAAGGAGGTGAAGGGCGAATATCGCGCAGAACATCCTCATCGACTTTGCAACGAGCAAATAGAATCCCCTCGCGCGCCTATCGAGGTTTTTGATCCAGACGATAAGCTCCCCCATCGCTAGGCCGCCTTCCCCCGCGCGCAGCGCCCAAATGCCGCGCTGCAGACATTCGCCCCAACAACGGCTCCGCCGAAAAAGATAAATGCGAGCAGGAGTGCGTCGTCTGCTGGCTGGCCCACTCCGGGCATCTCGCGGATGGCGAGCAGGCCGAACTGGCACGCGAGGAGCGGCCATCGGATGCTCACGGGAGGCTTGACGTTCTCGTCCATCACGCCACCTTCTGGAAGTCGGCAATCGACAGGTCAAGCTCTCGGCACAAGGCAACAAATTCATCTGCACCGATCTTCCTTTTACCTGACAGGCACCGGCGCATGATCTCCGCGCTAACGCCAATACGGCGAGCAAGCTCTGAGCAGGTAATTCCACGCTCCTGGACCGCTTCGCCGATGATTTGATATGCCTTCATAATTCTCCTTTCCTATCTTTTGTGGGCACAACACGTACTCTACAGCAAAACCGTAGGAAGTCTAGTCTGATTTGAAAAGTAATTCATACAAAATATAGCTTTCTGAGATTCCCTAGGCTAAAGTAGAGCTAACGACGATAGGAGCGAGATGACTACTATTCGCGAGCAGATTGCTCAGAACATCAAACGATTCCGACTCGACAACCGAATGAATGTTGACGAGGTAGGAGCCGCAATAGGCAAAAGCGGCAAAACGGTTAGCGCTTGGGAAGTTGGACGTGGACAACCGGATGCCGACACGATGATTCAACTTTGTAGGCTCTTTTCTGTAGACATCTCCGATTTTTACGGGATTAAATCCGGTGAACAACCAACGAAGGCTGAAACCCGCCTCGTCGACCTCTACCGCTCCATGAACCAAGACGGCCAGAAGACCCTCTTGGCCATAGCTGAGACGCTCTCCGGCATCTTCGGTGCTGACGGCGCGGAGGCATAGGCGATGTTCGAAAAGGGCAAATCCGCATTAGGAGCAACCACATCTGTTCTCGGCGCGCTGTCCGCAGCAGCTGGAATATTCTTCTGGCTGAACATCACCCCAGAGATGGTGGGTCAGGCCGCGTACGACACCATAAGGGCATGGTTGCCAGCCGCCATGTTCGTATCTGGAGCCTTCTTCGGAGCAGGAACAACCCACATGGCTACCAAACGAAAAGCCGCGCGTGACGAAAAGGCGCAGGAAATGGAAGCCGAGAGGATGAGGCGGGCGCGAGTCGAACGGAACGCCGCGACGATTCAGAACATGGATTTCAACGAGAAGGCGGCGCTGCTCTATCTTCACGAACACGGGTACAAGGATGTAGACGAGTGGGAACACGAGGAGATGGCGCAGACCTTCTACAGCCTAAGCGCCATGGGGTACGTCGAGGGCGACACGATCGGCCCGGACAAGAAAAGATGGACGCTGTCCACCGCCGCGATGGAGGCGATTGACCATGACCCGGCGATATTTAAAGCAATGGAATCGGAGCTCGGAATGACAGGCCGCAGTTCCAGGAGATGATCGCCAACGCCGGAGAGAGCGATATCGTCCTCGTGTACATGATGGACCGTTTCTCGCGCTCCGAATACGACGCGCCGATCTACAAGAAGGAACTGGCCAAGCACGGCGTGGAGGTCGTGAGCGCCATGGAGGCGCTGCCCGACGGCCCGGAAAAGATTCTCATAGAGAAGATCTACGAGGGACTGGCCGCCGTTGAATCGGCAAAGACCTCGATCAGGGTGAAGCGCGGCATGGGCGGCAACGCACTCAAGTGCCTAACTAACGGAGTGAGGATATACGGCTACCGCACGGCGGAGGACGGCAGGTTCGAGATAGACCCTGACGCCGCGAAGAACGTGGCGTGGGCGTACAAGATGCGCCTGAGGGGCACATCGGTCAACCGCATAGGCGCTTTACTTGCCGAGAGAGGCGTCAAGAACTCCACCGGCGGACTGTGCAACTACAACATGGCACGAAAGATACTCACCGATGAGAGGTACACGGGCGTGTACGTCTGGGACGACGTGAGGATAGACGGCGGCATGCCGCAGATCATCGACAGGGGGACCTTCATGGCTGCTCAACAGGTCAAATCAAGGAAGTGCAGGGCCGACGAGACATGGGGCGATTACGCCCTCAAGGGGAAGGCCCTGTGCGGTGAGTGCGGGAGGAGCCTTCAGGGCATTTCCGGCTACGGGTGCAAGGGCGTGAGGTACGAGTACTACTCATGCCCCACCAAGTGCCAGAAGAATATCAGGCGAGACGTGCTGGAGGGCGAGATAGTGAAGGCCCTCCGGACGATGCTCTCGGATAGAAGCACCGCCATGATGATCGCGAGGGCGCTGTGCGGGCTCCAATCACACGGAGCCCTGAACGCCGAGAAGAAGAGGGCGCAGAAGGCGCTGTCAGACGCCGAAAAAGGCCTCAAGAACCTACTTGCGGCCGTGGAGCAGGGCATCATCGTCCCGGGCACTCAGGAGCGCATACAGGAGCTTGAGGCGCAGAAGCTGAGAGCGCAAAGGGACCTTGAGAACGCCAAGGCCGAGGAGGTCGACCCCGAGGGCTTCGCCGACTTCCTCATGTACGGCGAGGAGCTTGATGACAGGAACCTTCTTAAGGCGTTCGTCTATCAGGTGATGCTCATGCCGGAGAGCGTGGTCGTGACCCTGAATTACGACGAAGAGAACGGCGAACCCGCCCGAATTAACTTCAAGCGGGTTCGAGGAAAATTAGAATGGTGCCCTATAGCAATGCTCTCGCGAACTTTAGGACATCAGGTATGCATTGCCGTTTTCGGCAAAAGCATATTGCTGAGAATAACTTTCGGCTAGTCATCGGTCAACAGTCTTCATCATATCGTCCCGCCAGAAAAGCAGAACATGGGCGATTTCACGCTAACTTGAATTCTAGTACTTGATCTTCTGCCCGGCGTAGATGCGATTCGGGTTCGAAATCCCGTTCTTCTTGGCGAGTGCCTGATAGGTCGTGCCGAGCTTCGCCGCGATGCCCGAGAGCGTGTCGCCGGACTTGACGATGTAGACGCGCGCCGGCCGTGAGACCCCGTTGATCTTGTCCTGCACGGCCTTGTAACGCTTGCCGAGAACGCGCTCGCGCACGGGGTTGTTGCCGTATCGGCTTGCTTTGACCTCGGCTACGAGCGTGTCGACGCTCGCTTGGTCGATATGGTTGATGAAGTTCTGCACCTCGTCGTAGCGGGTGCCGAGAGCGGCACGGCGGGCCTCGCCGTCACCGAACTCGCCGCGCATGACGCGGTCGACAAGATCGAGGGTCGAGCCCTGCGGGGCAGTCGGATGAGGGGTCGGCTGCGGCTGGGGAGCGGGCTGAGCTGAGCCCTTGGGATTGGCGTAGCGGTCCCAAGCGGCGGCGTCGCCGTAGAACTTGTTCAGGTCGAGGTTGCCGCCGTACCCGGGAAGTCGGCCGTGGCTGGAATACTGTCGCATCATGCAGCGGTACTTGCCCTCGTTCCACGGGGAGTCCTGGTAGCCGGTGGCGTTGTTGTCGGCGTACTGCGCGACCCATGCGCCACAGTTGTGCTTGCGGCACAGGTCCCACGGGAAGACGGACGCGGAAGAGTAGACCACGGGTGGGATGCCGGTGCGCTCGATGACGCGCTTGATGCACTGCTCGAGGTAGCCCAAGTTGCCCCACGCAGAGTTCTCGCCCTGCTCCCAATCGAGGACGAGCATGGCCTTGCCGACCCAGTTCTTGATGGAATCGATGAAGAAGTCCATCTCGGCGGCTGCGCCTTGCCCGCCAACGTAGTGGTAGACGCCGACCTTCTTGCCGAGCGACATGGCCTGCTCGACCTGCCGCACGCAATCGGGAGAGGTGTAGCCGGTGCCCTGTGTGGCCTTCGCGATTACGAAGTCGCACGGGACTGCGGCGAGGTCGATGCCCTTCTGCCAGTTGGAGATATCGATTCCGTTCATTGCCATTGCTTAAAACACCTTCTTTGTAGCCTCGGCCGCGCCGAGGAGGACGCCGATGCCCGTAGAGACGATCGTGGCGGTCTGCGCCACCTCCCCTGCGTTCGGCCAGCCCCACACCGACGCGAGACCGGTGTAGATCGCCGCCGCAGCGGGGATCGCGAGCAGGCCGAGCCACTTCAAGACGTCGTAGAGCCAGCCGGGCAGCCAGTACTTGGCGTAGCCCTCCACCGGCACGTCATCCGGGATGTCGATGGGCTCGACCGCTCCGGTCTCCTCCGCGATTTCGAACTTCTCGTCCATATCGGTCGCTCCTTTCACGCGACGTGGAGCTCCATGAGCTCCTTGTACATGTGGGTTCCCTGGCCGTTGCCACCCAGGGCGTGGTAGAGCTCATAGACCTCCTGAATTCCCTGCTTGACCTCGACGGGGCACGTGCGGCCCCCGAGGACGTAGTACTCATGAAGATCCTTGAGCCGATAGCGCAGAAGAAGCCGGAAGATGCGTCGGTTCATGTCGCGCTCCTCCTGCTGCTGAATCTCCCGGCGCTCACGTTCCTCCTTGGAGCCGCGAATCTTTCCGCCCAGCCACCCGGCGACCCCCGTGATGCAGAGCATCGCGATCTGGGGCAGAAGCTGCCATATCAGATTCTCAGGCATTGGTGACGTCCTTCCAGACGCCCTCGGTGCCGATGGCGCCTGGAACCCACACGTTGTTATCCACGAGCGATTCCCACACCTTGCCGTCCTTCTTCACGCGGGCGCCCTTCGGGTACGGGTTCGTTGACTCCGGCTGCACCCATTCCGGAACGGCGTCGGCCCCGCCATCGGAGCCCCCGTATTCAAGGGTCTTGGCCCATAGGCTGTGTGCGACGTCCGGCGCCCAATCGGGCTGTGAAGTGTGTGGCTGTATGCATGTGTAGAGGGCGCCTTTGTATCTGACGCGCTCCCCATCGGCATAAGCATGGCCACCGGAATCGAACTCTGGGAATAGCCCGTAAGCGGAATTCGCAACATCGTCGGACAGGCTTCCAGACTTCCCCTTGTAAATCTCGATTATCCCGCGAATTGCGGACTCTTCCTCTTCTGTAAGTGCCATGGTCGCACCCCTTTCTTTCGGTGCGACCATGGTATTTCCAGCGTGAGATTAGGCGGCGAGCTTAATTATCGTTGCGGGGGGGTTGCCGTCCAAGACCCCTTGAAGAGATCTCGGTAAAGGGCGTCCATCGAGAGGAGCGTGTCGTGCGCATCGAGGTGAACGAGGCCGCCCCTCCAGGATTGGTACTGCTGTTCTATCTGCTCCATGGTGATGTCTCCGGAGTCGAGCATCCGCTTGAGGGCCTTGAGCTTGCGCCTCTCCCTCGTGATGGTGTCCCTGCACGGCCTAACGATCACCCTCCCTGTCTCCGAGTAGAAGAACTTCTTCTTGAGGAACGTGAACCCGTGGGACAGCTTGACGATCTGCGTCTTGCGCGGATGGAGTTCTATTGTCCGCATTCGCGGCAAACGCCCCGCGCAAGGCGGGGCGTCGTCAAGTGTAGCGCATAGGCCAGGCCTACGGCCTAACCTACGAGGAAGCAGGGGCGGGGCCGCACCCAGTCATTCGTCGGGGAA
>ENA-OZAJ01001027-OZAJ01001027.1-human-gut-metagenome-genome-assembly--contig:-NODE-1027-length-11588-cov-13.764068_pt1 | contig 11588 bp, 8 predicted proteins | sample MGYA00243301_ERZ653499 | MGnify/ENA primary metagenome ERZ653499 (study PRJEB26926, sample SAMN06165039) | human gut metagenome | biome: ENVO:00009003; feature: ENVO:2100002; material: ENVO:00002003... | reverse complement strand
ACCGTCTGGTTTACTGTCTGCGCAACGGTTTGCCTTTGGATATGGATGTATACGACTTGGCCGAATGGTGCTGCATGGCAGAACTTACCCGCCTTTCTATCGAAAACGGTAATGCTCCGGTAGCTGTACCCGACTTTACCCGCGGCAGCTGGAATAAGGTGAAAGGTTATCGTCACGCATTTGCTAAGTAATGTCTGCAAATATCATATTTTAATTCAGGTAATATAAAAACAGAAGAGGTTGTAGCCGGCATCGGTTACAACCTCTTTTTATTGTATATATTCTGTTTATTCTTCTACAATACTAGTACGTGGCTGTTGAGGCGTGATTTCTTTTTGCTGTTTCAGATATTCTATCAAAGCATCCGAAGAGGTGGCAGTCATTTCATGCCCCGGGTCGGCATGGTCGAATCGATAACTGGAGGCGATGTAGCTGTTCATACCTACTTTGTACTGTTTATTTTCGTCCAGCGGGTTGCCATTCATGTCTTTTATGGTAACACTCACGGCTTTGCCGTCACGGGTATGAATGGTGTAGGTCATGCCCGACACCAATAGATCGGCACGTTTGCTGGCTTTGCGGTAGGAGTTCATTAATAAAGTGCGAATCTCTGCCGGAGTCATTTGATAGACAACTACAGTATTGCCGAAGGGGTCCAACTGATAGATTTCGGCCATGGTGATTTCTCCTTTCGCCATTTGTCCGATGCGCACACCGCCGGCATTCTGGAAAGCAAAGTCGAGATTATGCACATCGGCTACGGCATCGGTCATCAGTGAGCCGAGTGGCTCTTTACCGTTGAACTGTGCTGTGGCATGTGCTATTACTTGGTCTAAGTGGCAATCCTTGCGGAATTTCTGAATAGACTGCTTGATATCTGTATCTTCGTCTTTGAGTTTTGCCATATTAATCAGCTCGAATTTCTTCTCTTTTACTTTATTATCCTCCAAGGTGATAGTAGTCTTGCCCAGATAATGAAGGTTGCTCTGCGCCTGACTTATCAAGACACCATTGACGACAATGGTAGAATCAATGCGTGTATGTGAGTGTCCCCCGATGATAACATCCAGTTCGGGCATCGCTTCGGCTATCTCACAATCTTTGTTATAACCGGTATGAGTGAGACCGACAAACAGGTTGCACCGGCTGCGTAAGCTCTTGTATTTAAGTGCGGTTGATACAGGCTCGGTGAATGTGATACCTTTCAGGCGTGCGGGATGGGTGGCGGGTAGCAGCTCACCTGTTCTTCGCTTACTCACTTCGATAAGGCCCAGGATGCATATCTTGGTGTCACCGATTTGCAGAAAAGCGTATGGCTGAGGTTGTTTGATTCCGGCTGTTTCTTCATCAACAATCATGTTGGCACATAGGAATTGGAAGTTGGCTTGCTCCATTCGCCGGTTCAGTACCTCCTGTCCGTAGTCGAATTCATGGTTGCCGAATATTTCATACTGATATCCTATCCGGTTCATCAGGTCAATCATAGGAAAGCCTTTCTCAGGGTATTGGTCCACCACCGGATTACCCGAAAACATATCTCCCCCCACTCAAAATCAGAATGTTGGGATTCTTGGCACGCTCTTTTTGTATATAACTTGCTATTTTGGCAAAGTTGTCGATACTGCCGTGCATGTCATTAGTCGAAAAGATGATGATTTGCGTTTCTTTTGCTGACAGTGAGCAGCATAGAAAGACGAATAACAATAGAAAACCAGATAGCTTTTTCATTTATTATTGGTGTTTAATAGGTTAGTTTAATGCTGCAAAGATAGGCTATAAATATTTCAAATTCCTTGCAACGTGCAAAAAAGTTTATTTCCGGTGCAAAGGAATATTTGCCTGCTCAATGGGGAGAATACTTATAAATAGTGATTGTATGAAAGAAATGACTGTTGAGGAAGGTTTCTAAATTACCTATAAAAAGCGATTGTGGCGCGTCAGTTTTATCAAGACCTTTGCATTCGAATAAAGAATGTAATTACTTAGAAGAAGAAAACGTGAAAACAGCAGTTCGGAAAGTGAATATTTTAATCATCGTTTTATTGACGGCTGTATCTGTATATGCACAGCAGCATAAAACCATGATTTCGGGTAAAGTCGTATCGAAGGAGAAAGAAATCATAGACTTGGCAACGGTGTATCTGAAAGGAACCAATTATGGTTGTATGACCAATGAGCAGGGAATATATCATTTGCATGCCCCCGCAGGGGAGTATACACTGGTCGTTTCTGCTGTCGGTTATGAAACGATAGAGAAGCCGGTGAAGCTCTTTCGAGGTGAGAGAGTAAAAATGAATGTAGTATTAGCTTCGTCTGTGACAGAGTTAGACGAGGTCGTTGTCGTGTCCAATGGGGTAGGTCGTGTGAAGCGTTCGGCTTTCAATGCCGTGGCTGTGGATACGGAGGAGTTGCAGAACTCGACGAAGAATTTGAGTGATGCTTTATCCAAACTGCCGGGTATGAAACTGCGGGAGGCAGGAGGTGTAGGTTCTGATACCCAACTCATGTTGGATGGGTTCAGTGGAAAGCACGTCAAAGTCTTTATTGACGGAGTACCGCAGGAGGGGGTAGGCAGCTCTTTCGGGCTGAACAATATTCCGGTGAATTTTGCCGAGCGTATAGAAGTATATAAAGGGGTTGTACCGGTAGGATTCGGTACCGATGCTTTAGGAGGCGTCATCAATATTGTAACGAATAAGAAGAAGAGAAAATGGTTTTTGGATACTTCTTATTCTTATGGTTCGTTTAATACGCATAAGTCGTATATCAATTTCGGACAGACTTTCAGAAGCGGATTGATGTATGAGATTAATGCATTTCAGAACTATTCCGACAATGATTATTATGTGGATACGTATGTCACTCATTTTTCTCCCGATGGCAATACCACCGACAAAAAGAAGATTGAGCATGTAAAACGTTTCAATGACACTTACCACAATGAGGCTGTCATCGGAAAAGTGGGTTGGGTGGGGAAACCCTTTGCCGACCGTCTGCTTTTCGGTTTTACTTATTCCAATATGTACAAGGAGATTCAGACAGGAGTGCGCCAAGAGGCAGTATTTGGAGAGAAACACCGCAAGGGACATTCGCTGATGCCCTCATTGGAGTATCATAAGCGGGATTTATTTACCAAAGGACTGGATGTTAGTTTGACGGCAAATTATAATTATAATCTGACTCAGAATATTGATACGGTGCCTTATCAATATAATTGGTATGGAGAAAAGCAATATACCGGTTCAAAAGGAGAGCAATCTTACCAGGACAATGAATCGAAGAATAAGAACTGGAATGGGACGTTCAAGGTTGATTATCGTCTCAGCAGGACGCAGACCTTTACACTGAGCCATGTACTGACGGTTTTCGAGCGCAGTAACCGTTCGGATGTGAATTCCACTTCGGCTGTTTCGGATTTTACCGTTCCCAAGAAGACAAGGAAGAATATCACCGGACTTTCTTATCGTCTGATGCCTGCTGAAAGGTGGAACTTCTCTGCCTTCGGAAAGTATTATAACCAGCATAGTTCGGGATTAGTCTCACAGAATGCCGATGGTATAGGGAACTATATTGATATGTCCAAGCACGTAAGCGCTCTGGGGTATGGAGCGGCAGGCACATATTGGATAATAAGGGATTTACAGGTAAAGCTCTCGTATGAGAAAGCTTATCGGTTGCCATCGAATGAAGAGTTGTTCGGTGATGAGGACTTGGAAGCGGGTAAGGCTGACCTGAATCCGGAGAACAGTGACAATATCAACTTGAACCTCAGTTATACGCACCGCTTGGGCAAGCATGAGCTCTATGTGGAAGGAAGTCTGATTTATCGTGATACGAAAGATTACATCGTCCGTACCATCAGCTCTTTTGGTGGTAAAAGTTATGGTTCCTATTATAATCACGGGCGTGTAAAGACGAAAGGTTTTAATGTGTCTGCACGTTACAGCTATTCGCACTGGCTCAGTGTGGGAGGTACTTATAGCAGCATGGATACGCGTGACAATGAAAAATATCTGGAGGGAGGCTCCCTGCAGGAAAGCCTGAAGTATAAACTTCGTATACCCAATCAGCCTTACCGTTATGCCAGCTTGGATGCTTCGCTCTATTGGCATGATTTGTTTGCAAAAGGAAATCGCTTGTCGCTCACGTATGACAGCTATTATCAGCACGAATTTCCATTGAATTGGGAAACTATCGGAGAGGCTTCTTCCAAGAAACGTGTGCCGGAACAATTTTCACACAATCTGGGGATTACGTATAGTATCAAGAATGGACGCTATAACCTCTCGTTGGAATGCAAGAATTTCACGGATGAGAAATTGTATGATAATTATAGCCTGCAGAAAGCCGGGCGTGCATTCTACGGGAAGGTGAGGGTTTATTTCGGACAATAGAATATGAATCGATAAAATATAAATAGAAGAATGATGAATAGAAAATTTTTGTTTTGGTCTGTTGTCATGGCATGTTGTGCAGGCAGCGTGTTGACTTCATGCAGTGATGATACAGTACCTGAAAATTCAACGCCGGATGCTCCCGGTACCGGGGCAGGGACATACGTGGTTGCTGCCACAGTTGATGGGGTAAATTATCTCCTGACTGCCGAGTCTTTGGACGAAGGAAGCGTTACAGTGAAAAATAACGGTCTTGAGACAGAGACCGGTACGTATTGGGTGTTTCATAACAATGATTACCTCTTCCGCCTTGTGTATAATAAGGGAGGAGACGGAACCGGTTCTTCTTACATTCTGAACAGTAATAATAAGCTCGAAGAGCATCTGTCGTATGCTTTTAAACGTATCACCACGTATGGCACGTGGGGAGATAATGTGATTACCGCTTCTACCGGAGATACAGACCGGACGGATGCCGGCGGATATGCGGAGCAAGGTATTTTGGTCAACTATCTGAATTCACTGGACGGTACTACAAGTACCAAGACCTACCCGTGTGAAAACTACTTGGGTAATGGTGAGTATGTTACTTTTTCCGGGTTTGTACAGGCAAACGGCAAACTTTACACTTCAGTAATTCCGATGGGGATGAGCCAATATGGTGTAAAAGCGTTCCCGGACAAGGTGACCGATCCGCAACTTGTGGCAACCGTGGCGGGAGGCAGTGGCAGCGGTGCTTATAAAGAAGGTTCTATTCCTTCTACTCAGTATCCCGACCATGCATACGTGGCTATTTACAGCGGAAATGATTTCAGCAGTACTCCAACGATTGTTGCCACTGATAAAATCGGCTTTGCCAGCGGACGTATGCGTTCTCAATATTACCAGACTATTTGGGCGGCTGATAACGGCGATCTTTATGTTTTCTCACCCGGCTACGGACGACTTACCACTTCTTCGGATGACTTAAAGCGTGTGCAGGGAACACTTCCTTCGGGAGTGATGCGAATCAAGGCAGGAGAAACTTCGTTTGACGATACTTATTATGTCAATCTAGAAGAGCTTGGAAACAAGCATCCGATGTACAAATGCTGGCATATCACAGAAGATTATTTCCTGCTTCAGATGTATACTCGCGGGTTACAGTCGAAAGGGGAGTATACTACTGAACTGGCAGTCTTTAAAGGTGAAGACCGGACACTGAAACCGGTGACCGGATTGCCATCGGAAGATGTTCTGAGTGCTTATGGAAATATTCCTTATAACGAGAACGGTTACATATATATGCCGGTATCCACTACCGATGGCAGTACTCCGGCACTTTACAAGATTGACCCTCGGACTGCTACTGCCACAAAGGGGCTGACTATCATTGCGGAGTCTGTTAGTACTGTAGGTAAACTTACATCTCAGAAATGAAAAAGATATTTCGGACACTGCATCTTTGGCTTTCTGTACCTTTCGGACTGCTCGTCAGCCTGATATGCTTTTCGGGTGCCATGCTGGTTTTCGAGAACGAAATAACAGAATGGAGCCGTCCCGACCTTTATCAAGTGAAAGAGATAAAGGCGGAACCGCTGCCTGTAGAGATGCTTCTAGAACGAGTGGCGGAGACATTGCCCGATAGTGTATCTGTTGCCGGAGTGAGTATTCCTTCGGAGAAAGGGCGCACGTGGCAGGTAAATCTTTCCAAACCGCGCCGTGCATCAGTTTATATCGACCCTTATACGGGTGAAGTGAAAGGGAAATACGAACGTCCGGCTTTTTTCCTGACCATGTTTAAACTGCATCGCTGGCTGTTGGACAGTATGAAGCCTGATGGCGGTATTTTTTGGGGAAAGATGATAGTAGGAGTGAGTACACTGATGTTTGTTCTTATTCTGTTGACGGGTATCATTATTTGGTGGCCGCGTACACTGCAGGCGATGAAGAATAGTCTGAAGATAACGTCGCGGAAGGGGTTTCGCAGGTTCTGCTATGATTTTCATGTGGCGGGCGGTCTGTATGCGTTGTTGTTTTTGCTGGTGATGTCACTGACGGGGCTGACTTGGTCTTTCGCCTGGTACCGGACCGGATTCTATAAAATCTTTGGAGTAGAAACCCGGCAAGGAAGTGGGCATGCAGGTCATGGACAGGAAAAGAAGGGAAAGGAAAAATTACAGGTTCCGTATGCACATTGGGAACAGGTTTATCGACAGTTGAAGAATGAGAATCCCGATTGCAGACAGATTACCATATCCCGGGGTACTGCCAATGTCTCTTTCGACCGGTTGGGCAATCAGCGTGCGAGTGATCGTTATGAGTTTGACCCTCGTTCGGGTGAGATAACAAATGTATCTTTATATCAGAACGCTGAGCCATCGGGGAAGATTCGGGGATGGATATATTCAGTGCATGTGGGAAGTTGGGGCGGCATGTTTACCAAAATACTTGCCTTTGCTGCGGCTCTCATCGGAGCTTGTCTGCCACTGACCGGCTATTATCTGTGGATAAGGCGTAAGATAGGGCAAAGAAAGAGGAAATGCCGATAGAATTATGAATTTATTGTATCGTTATCTGTCGTGGCGGATATATTCCGACACGACAGCAAAACGATGGCAAAGTAATTTTCGGCTTAAAACCACTTTATCTTTTTGAAGATAACGAATGCCATGGCCGATAGCATGATAGATATTAATATGATGAGGCTGAAAGCATGCGGTAACTCATCTACATGTACATCTACGTTCATTCCATAAAAGCTGGCTATCAATGTAGGTACCATCAATATGATGGAGATGCTGGTCATGCGTTTCATGATGGTATTCACATTATTTGAAATAATGGAAGCGAAAGCATCCATTGTGCCTGTTAAGATGTCACTGTAAATATTTACTGTGTTATATGCTTGTTTCAATTCAATGACCACATCTTCTACCAAATCAGGGTTTTGGTAATCCTTTTCCTGAAAGATACTTTGCAATTTGCCTATCATCACCTCATTTCCACGTATCGAGGTGTTGAAATAGACTAATGTCTTTTGCAGCTTCATCAGTCGAAGTAAATCTTCGTTGCGGATGCTTTTCTCCAACTCTTTTTCGGCTGCCGTCACATCATTGTTTATTTGCTTCAGGTATTTCAGGAACCATACTGCAGAAGAGTAAATCAGCCGTAATATCAATTCAAACTTATTGCGCACCACTATTCCTTTTCGGCGTGTATGGTCGATAAAGTCGGGTATCATTTCAGTGGAATGATAGCAAATGGTGACAATAATCTCATTGTTTGTGATAATGCCGATGGGAATGGTTGTATATGGAATACTTCCTTGTTGTTGCAAAGGAATACGGATAATGGTCAGCAACCAGTTTTCCTCGGTGTCGGTACGCGGTCGTTCATCTACATCGGCAATGTCCTCTAAAAAAGATTCGGGGACTTTTAAATCTTTGGTCAGAAAGTCAAAATCGCTTTTATCAGGGCATTCTACATTTACCCAGCAGTTGGGCATCCACTGCGGCTTTTCCACAAAACCGTTTTCACAATAAAGATATTTTCTCATCTTATTGCCTCCTTTCGTTTGTTTTAATTCCGGGCAGAGGCATTGCAGGCGTGCTGTTTAGAGCCCTGCCGGATAAGTTAATACTATACTGTACGTTCGTGGGTTTGAATCGTCCATTTCTTGTTGTTTTTTATAAATTCCGAGGCAAAAGTACGTAAAAACTTTAAATACACCTAATCTTCTGTACCTATTTATGGTGATTGTTGTTCTATATTATCCTAATAATTAGGTATTGCAGAGGGAAACGCAGTGCACTACCTTTGCAAATGTAATAATTACAATTTAAAAATTAATTTCATTTTTAAAATAGAAAGTGTATGGAACCTATTATTAATTCACAAATACCTGAATTTAAAGTTCAGGCATTTCACAATGGAGAGTTTAAAACAGTGACTAACAAGGATATCGAAGGGAAATGGGCTATTTTCTTTTTCTATCCTGCCGACTTTACTTTCGTTTGCCCTACTGAGTTGGTAGACATGGCAGAGAAGTATGACCGATTCAAGGAAATGGGTGTAGAGGTGTATTCTGTCAGCACAGATTCACATTTTGTTCATAAAGCATGGCATGATGCTTCCGAAAGCATTCGCAAAATCACTTATCCAATGTTGGCAGATCCTACCGGAGCTCTTTCTCGCGCATTCGGTGTGATGATTGAGGAAGATGGCATGGCTTATCGTGGTACCTTTGTGGTTAATCCTGAAGGTAAGATTAAATTGGCTGAAATTCAGGACAACAGCATCGGACGTAATGCCGATGAGTTACTTCGTAAAGTGGAGGCGGCTCAGTTTGTTGCCGGTCATGATGGGGAAGTTTGTCCGGCAAAGTGGAAAAAAGGTGCCGAGACTCTGAAACCGAGCATTGACCTCGTAGGTAAAATTTAAAGCAATTGGGAAAAATATGTTGGATAGCGCAATAAAAGAACAGTTAAAGGGGCTATTTGCCCAACTGGATGCGCACTATACTTTCGACATCTTTGTCCACCCTCGGCATGAAAGCCGTGCCGAGTTGGTGGATTTGTTGGAAGAAGTGGCTTCTTGTTCCGAAAAACTCTCCTGTCGTTTGCAAGAGAGCGAAGGTTTGAAATTTATTCTTTTAAAGGAAGGGGAAGATACGGGTATTACTTTCCGAGCCGTACCCGGCGGGCATGAATTTACTTCTTTGCTGATGGCGATACTTAATGCTGATGGCAAAGGTAAGAATTTTCCCGATGAGTTTATCACCCGGCGTATCCGTGCATTGCGCGGGCCGATAAATCTGACTACATATTTGTCGTTGGGCTGCACCAACTGTCCTGATGTAGTTCAGGCATTGAATCTGATGGTGGTGCTTAATCCTCAGATACGCCATGAGGCTGTAGACGGTGCTGTGAATGAAGAGGAGGTGAACCGCATGAAAGTGCAGGCTGTTCCTACAGTGTTTGCCGATGGCGAACAGATTCATGTGGGACGCGGTAATATCGGTGATTTGCTCGAAAAACTTGAAGTGCGTTATGGTGCATCGGTTTCGGAATCTTTTGAAACGAAAGAGTATGATGTGTTGGTAGCGGGAGGCGGTCCTGCCGGTGCTGCGGCTGCCATATATTCTGCTCGAAAAGGACTGCGGGTGGCTGTAGTGGCTGAACGTATAGGTGGTCAGGTGAATGAGACCATGGGTATTGAGAATCTGATATCCGTGCCTCGGACTACCGGTAAAGAACTGGCACAGGACTTGAAAAGCCATTTGGCTGCTTACCATATTGATATACTTGAGAATCGCAGGATAGAAAAAGCCGAGGTAGTCGGGGAAATGAAAGTGCTGTCGGTTAAGGGTGGTGAAAGTTACAAGGCTCCTGTGCTGATTATTGCTACAGGTGCCAACTGGCGGAAGTTGAATGTTCCGGGCGAAGAGAAATATATTGGTCATGGAGTGGCATTCTGTCCGCATTGCGACGGACCGTTTTATAAAGGCAAGGAGGTAGCTGTTATCGGTGGTGGTAACTCCGGAGTGGAGGCGGCCATTGATTTGGCAGGTATTTGCTCTAAGGTGACGGTCTTCGAGTTTATGGAGACTCTGAAAGCAGATACCGTTTTGCAGGAGAAAGTCAGGAGTCTGCCTAATGTAGATATCTTTACTCACACCCAGACGGTTGAAGTATTGGGCGATGGGGATAAGGTGGTCGGTATGATTAAGAAAGACCGTTTTTCGGATAAAGAAGAAATCTTTGCTTTGGACGGCATTTTCGTTCAGATTGGTTTGACTGCCAATAGTGCTTTATTCAAGGATTTGGTAGAAACGAACCGTATGGGCGAAATCCTGACCGACAAAAATGGCCGCACTTCCGTGAAGGGTATTTATGCAGCAGGAGATGTAACGGATATATCCTATAAACAGATTATCATTGCGATGGGTGAAGGGGCAAAGGCCGCACTTGCCGCTTTCGAAGATCGTATGCGTGGCGAAGTCGGATGAGATATGGCTTGTTGCCGCTTTGGTACACAATTTATAAGAAATAAAAAAAAGGTTCGCATCTGCGAACCTTTTTGCTCTTCCTCTTGGACTTGAACCAAGGACCCTCTGATTAACAGTCAGATGCTCTAACCGACTGAGCTAAGGAAGAATGTTGTTTTTTCTCAAATGCGCTGCAAAAGTAATAGGATATTTTGAAATATGCAATATCTTTGCAAAAAAAATATCGAAGATGGATAAAATAATTGGGTTGGGCAATGCTTTGGTTGATGCACTGGCAATCATTGAGGATGATAATATTTTGACGGAGATGCAGCTCCCGAAAGGAAGTATGACTCTGATTGATGAAGATAAGTTCTTGAAAATTAGTGAGTATTTCAGCCGGATGGAGACGCATCTGGCTAACGGAGGTTCTGCCGGAAACGCAATTCGGGCAATGGCATGCCTTGGTGCGGGTACGGGATTCATCGGAAAAGTAAGCAATGACTTTTACGGTAACTTTTTCCGGGATAGTCTGCTGGAGCATGGGACAGAGGCGGATTTATTGCTTTCCACTACCCTTCCGTCCGGTGTAGCCTCTACTTTCATTTCTCCTGATGGAGAGCGCACTTTCGGCACTTATTTGGGGGCGGCTTCTACATTGAAGGCGGAAGATCTTTCGCTGGATATGTTCAAAGGATATGCTTACCTATTTATAGAGGGGTATCTGGTGCAAGACCATGATATGATTCTCCGTGCCATTGAGCTGGCTAAAGAGGCCGGCTTACAAGTATGTTTGGACATGGCGAGCTACAATATAGTAGAAGGAGACCTTGAATTTTTCTCTCTGTTGGTCAACAAATATGTGGATATTGTTTTTGCCAATGAGGAAGAGGCAAAGGCTTTTACGGGTAAGGAACCGGAGGAAGCATTGGATATCATTGCCAAAATGTGTAGCATAGCCATTGTAAAGGTGGGTGCCCGTGGTTCTCTGATTCGCAAAGGTACAGAGATGGTGCAGGTACAAGCGGCTCCGGTAGAGAAAGTGGTGGACACTACAGGAGCTGGCGACTATTTTGCGGCAGGTTTCTTGTATGGACTGACGTGTGGCTACTCGCTGGAGAAATGTGGCAAGATAGGCTCCCTTCTCTCCAAAGATGTGATACAAGTGGTGGGTACAGAGCTTCAGCTGTCTCTTATACACATCTCCGAGCCCACGAGACGGAGCT
>ENA-OZAJ01001023-OZAJ01001023.1-human-gut-metagenome-genome-assembly--contig:-NODE-1023-length-11615-cov-4.232180_pt1 | contig 11615 bp, 11 predicted proteins | sample MGYA00243301_ERZ653499 | MGnify/ENA primary metagenome ERZ653499 (study PRJEB26926, sample SAMN06165039) | human gut metagenome | biome: ENVO:00009003; feature: ENVO:2100002; material: ENVO:00002003... | reverse complement strand
ACAGAAAACATTAACAACAAGTGATTTGATGTTTGCATCATATATTGCCAACGATTATCAGATTTTGTTGAAGAGTGAACCTGTTTTGCAGGAAGTAAAAGATGAGCTCAATCTTGACCAGTCAACAGAAGTATTGGCTTCTATGATAGAAGTGACATTAGAAGAAGAAGACAGTCGTGTCATTGATATATCTGTAACAAGCACGGATCCGAAGCTGGCAAAAAAAATTGCAGACAAAGTCAGAGATGTAGGAAATGCTAAAACTAAAACGGTTATGAACGGAATTGAGGCAGTTAACCCTATAGATGAAGCAAAACTGCCGGTATCACCGTCAAGTCCTAATCTTGAAAAAAACACAATGCTTGGATTTATATTAGGATTTAGTATTGCTATTCTTGTAGTAGCGATAATGTTTATTCTTGATGATACAATTAAGACTGCTGATGATATTGAAAAATATTTAGGTGTAAGTGTGCTTGCATCTATTCCTTTAAAGAGTGCTGATAGCAGTCAAAGCCATAGTAAAAAGAAAAAAGCAGCCGCAAGTACGGATAGAAAAAAAGAAAATACAAAAACCGATAAGAATGAAGGCGGAAAGGAGTAAGACGCTGTGTTAAATATTAATCTTGACAAAATAGCAAACATAGATTTTAAAACAAAAGAAGCATATAAGACTTTGAGAACAAATGTGCAGTTTTGTGGTGATGATGTAAAGGTTGTATCTATTACAAGCTGCGTACCCAATGAAGGTAAATCAATGGTTGCGTTTAATCTTGCTGTTTCAGCAGCAGAATCCGGAAAAAAAGTTTTATTTATAGATGCAGACCTTAGAAAGTCAGTTCTTATAGGCCGTTACAAAATAAATAAAGCCATAAAAGGTCTTACTCAATTTCTTACAGGGGCTGAGGCATTAGAAAATGTTAAATATTCAACGAATGTTAAAAATTTAGATATGATTTTATCGGGACCTGTACCGCCAAACCCGGCAGAGTTACTAAACAGTGATAAATTTAGTGAAATGCTTAAGTGGACAAAGCAGGAGTATGATTATGTAATTATTGATACACCGCCTATAGGGCAGGTAATAGATCCGGCAATTGTGGCACAGCAGACAGACGGAGTTATCTTTTTGGTTTCGCAGGCGAATATCAGCTATAAATATGCGCAGAAACAGATTGAGCAGCTTAAAAAATCAGGATGTAGAATTCTTGGCGCAGTACTTAATAAAGTTGACCCTGATGGTAAGGGCGGTTACTATGGCGGATATTATGGAAAATACTATGGAAGATATTATAAAAAAGGTTATGGTTACGGCTATGGCGGAGGATATTACAAATAAATATATACGGAGAAGCAAATACACCTATGATAAAAACATAGGTGTTTTTCTTAAAGAAGATTATGAATATTGAACGTGAAGAACACTCTAAGATGTGCTGCGAAAAAAATAAATATGAAATTGCCGGCTTAAAAATACTAATGACCACATATTATAATCGGACAAGAAGTCAGGCAGAGCCGTACCTTTCAACAACAGAATGGGAAGATGAAGAGGCAGACGGCATTATAGATTTTGGAGAGGAATTTTACAGAGAAGAGCAGAACAAATATTATCAGGATTTGGATTGTGACAATGTAGAGTATCTGTATACAGGCAGTCTGTTTAATAGGTTTTTAATTAAATATAATGGATGTATGCTGCATTCGTCTGCAGTTGTTGTAGACGGATACGCATATCTTTTTTCGGCTGACAGCGGAACAGGTAAATCTACACATACCGGGCTGTGGCTGCGGCATTTTGGCGATAGGGCAGTTGTTATTAATGATGATAAACCGGCAATAAGATTTATCGATGGTAAGTGTTATGTATATGGAACACCGTGGAGTGGAAAAAATGATATTAATGAAAATATAAAAGTAAATTTAGGTGCAATTGTGTTTTTGGAACGTTCTAAACAGAATTGGATTGAAGAAATTTCTGTTATGGATGCAATACCAAGATTTTTCAAACAGACTATTAGAAAACTTAAAATGGAAGAAAATATGGACTTAGTGCTGCAAAATATGGAAAAGGTTTTAATGGAAACTCCAATTTACAAAATGGGATGCAGCATAAGTGATGATGCAGTTACAATGGCATATGAGAAAATCAGGAGAGTATAATGAAGATAAAAGAAGGATTTATATTGAGAAATGTAGCTGGAAACAGCGTAGTTGTACCAATAGGTCAGGCGAGCATTGATTTTAACGGAATGATGAGTCTGAATGATACGGGGGCGTTTATTTTTGAAAAAATGATAGAGGGCATTTCCAGAGAAGAATTAATAAAAGCAGTCATTGAAAAATATCAAATAGAAGAGGAATTGGCACAAAAAGATGTAGACAACTTTATAAAGAAAGTTGAAGGAGAGGATTTGTTTGAATAAAATAGTTTCAATGAACGCACTGATTCCTTTGATTCGGGAGCAGATTGAAAATGGCGGAGAAGTAATATTTACGCCAAAGGGGATTAGCATGATGCCGCTTCTTAGAGATAATAAGGACACGGTCACACTTAAAAAAGCAGAGATGCCTTTAAAAAAATATCAAATAGCATTGTATGAGAGAAAAAATGGAAAACATGTATTACATAGAGTGGTGGGGGTGAAAGATAACTGTTATTTAATGCGTGGAGATAATCAGTTTTTTGATGAAGCAGGAATAAAAAATGAGCAGATTATAGCTGTGGTATCGGAGTTTACGAGAAAAGGAAGTAAATATAAATGCGATGAAAAGAGATACAGGCTATATTGTGTATTATGGGTCAATACAGTTATAGTGCGAAGATTGCTGCGAAAAATAAAAAGATTTGCAGGCAGAGTGAAGAGAAGAGTTTTAAGGATATTCAGATGAAAGATAGACAAAGTTTAAAATGGATAATAAAAAACGGAAAAAGACAGATACCAAAGATAATTATACTAAGTGTTTCTAATATGGCACTGGCTTTAGTATCCACTTTGCTTGCGCTTGTGAGCAAATATGCTATTGATGCAGCTCAGAAGGCAGCTAATGCAGGCAGCAGTTCAGATTTTTTGTATTATAGAAATCTTATTGCTGCTTACGGTATTGTTATATTGGTTATAATTGCGGGACGTCTTATACTAAGAGTATATGCACAGAGTCTTACTATAAAGGTTCAGGCAGGAATGGAAATGGAAATGCGTTCCAGCCTTTTTGGAGAAATACTAAGCAAAAAGTTTGAAAAAATTAATTCTTATCACAGTGGTGAACTGATGAATAGAATGACCAGTGATATTAAGATTGTTACGGATGGAATTACAACAATTGTTCCCAATCTGCTTTACTTTGTGACGCAGTTTACAGGAGCCTTTGTGGTGCTTATAATTTTTGACTGGAAATTTACAATGCTGTTTATTGCCGCAGGCATCATCATATCAGCAGTGACGTTGTTTTTTAGAAAAAAATTAAAGAGTTTGCATAAAAGAGTTCAGGAGACTGATGGAAAAGTCCGTTCATTTTTTCAGGAGGCAATTGAAAGCATTCTTGTGGTAAAGACCTTTGGAGTAGAAAGAAAATTTGAAGAAAAAGGTGACGGCCTGCAGCAGATAAATTATGACGCAAAAATGAAGAGACGTCATATAAGCATATTAGCAAATGCCGGATTTTCATTTGTATTTAATGCCGGGTATTTATTTGCACTCGTATGGTGTGCACTTAAGGTATGCACAAATGCGATGACTTATGGAACTTTGACAGCAGTGTTGCAGCTGATTGCGCAGATTCAGACGCCATTTGTGAATATAACAAAGGTTCTTCCGCAGTATTATGCTATATTGGCATCAGCAGAACGGATTATGGAAATTGAAGCTATTGAGCCGGAAGAAAAGTCATCAGATATGTTAAAACCGCAAGAATTTTATAATGAATTTGAAAAGGCGTCTTTTGAGAATATACAATTTAATTATGGAAGAGAATATATTTTAGAAGAAGGAAATGCGATGTTTGAAAAAGGAGACTTTGTGGCAATTCGCGGAATTTCCGGCATCGGTAAAAGTACTCTGATGAAGATGCTTTTAGGTGTGTTCAAACCTCAGGAAGGAAAAATAAAACTATATTTAAAAAACGGAAGTTTTATGGAAGCAGGACCGGATACAAGATGTCTGTTTTCATATGTACCACAGGGAAATTATCTGTTTAGCGGAACGCTGAGGGACAATATTCTTTTGATTAATCCTGAGGCATCTCAGACAGATATAGAGCAAGCTTTAAGAATCAGTGATATTTATGAATTTGTCAAAACGCTGCCTCAGGGGTTAGATACAATAATTGGAGAAAAGGGGCTGGGTATCTCAGAGGGACAGGCGCAGCGCTTGGCGATAGCGCGTGCAGTGCTCAGCAAGGCGCCCATACTGCTGCTTGACGAGGCAACATCGGCACTGGATGCGGCAACAGAAAAAAATGTACTTAATAATATAAGAAAGCTGAATAAAAAAACCTGCATTATTATTACTCATAAAAACGCAGCCTTAGAAGTATGTAATAGAGAATTTATTATAGAAGATAAAAAGCTTACCGGAATAGAAAAGAAAAATAAGAAATAAACCCTGCAGAATAAAAAACTGTCGGTTATTCATAATATTGAAATCCTATTTATCAATATATATGAACAGCCGACAGCTTTTTTTATTATATAGGAAATTCTTTTGAATTTACTATATAATAAAACGCTCCGTTGTGGAGCGCAGAGGCGCGGAAAAGTAGTTGTTCTTACGAACCCGCGCCTCGCGAGAAAGTTCGCTTGCGAACTCTTTGTTATTTCACACCGGTACTGTGAGCCTGTCTTAGTTCCTTCCAAAGCGCATCATGAAAAATCATTGCAAGTTCTTCCCAGTGTTTATGTTGTTGTGTTTCGTATTTTAGCTGCTTTTTTAGTCCTTCAATTTCAACTAAAAGTGCTGTAGTTTCTCCAAGTAGAAGCGTATCACCCGAATTTTTCATACAATCTCCTTCCCCCAATTATATAAAATCCCCGTACAGGTTGTATTATAGCATTATTGTGGACGATTGTGGAAAGTTTTCATCGACATATGCTGACATTTATGGTGAAAAGGGAAAAAAACTGCGATAAAGAGTAGGTGTTGATTTTTTAGAATAAGTATATAAATTGTATGAAATGTACAAAAAAACGTTTTTTTAAAAGGAATATATGTTGAAAACACCCTATAAAAGTGATAGAATGTTGTTAGAAAAAATGTTATACGGTAACATTAACGGTAACATTGATAGAACAGTGAAAAGAATTTAAGGAGGTTAATATGAAAAAAATCAGAAGGAGAGGACGGAAGATACTTAGTATATTGTTGAGTATGACAATGGCAGCAGGTATGATGCTTACGGGAATCACTCCGGGAACAAATGAAGTAAAGGCAGCATCTTCGTTAACTTCGGCAGACTTTTTGAAAACGAACGGAACATCCATAAGAAAGAACTACGGAAACGGAGAAAAAGTATATTTGAGAGGAACTAATGCAGGAGGCTGGCTGGTGCAGGAGAATTGGATGAATCCTACAAATGCACCGGATCAGAGGACAATGATGAACACTCTGGCAAACAGATTTGGTACATCAACAAGAGATTCATTAGTAGCTGCGTATGAAGATAATTATTGGACCACACAGGATTTTGATAATTGTGCAGCAATGGGAATGAGCGTTATAAGACTTCCGTTTACTTATATGAATCTTTGTGATGATAACGGAAATCTCAAATCAAACGCATGGAGCAGACTTGACTGGTTTGTAAGTAACTGTAGTTCAAGAGGTATGTATGTAATTCTTGATATGCATGGAGCATTCGGCTCTCAGAACGGAATGGATCATTCCGGTGAAGTAAATGACGGAACACAGCTTTATTACAATCAGGGAAATAAAAACAAAACATTAAATTTGTGGGCAAAGATAGCAGAACATTTTAAAGGAAACCCGGCAGTTGCAGCTTATGATATTTTAAATGAGCCTGGTATTAAGGCGGCAGCAACATATAGTCTGCATTGGGATTTTTATAATGAAATTTATAAAACAATAAGAAGTAAAGATTCAGATCATATTATTATTATGGAATCGTGTTGGGATGCTGATAATCTTCCAAGACCGTCAGCATACGGATGGACAAATGTAGCATATGAATATCATTACTATCCATGGAATTACATTTCAAATTCGTCAGGTCAGGCTTCTTACACAGCAGGCAAGGTGAGTGATATTGCAAATCATAACTACGGAGTTCCTACATTCGTAGGTGAGTTTACATGTTTCGACCAGGAAGATGCGTGGAGAAATACAATGTCTACATATAATCAGCAGGGATGGCACTGGACAACATGGACATATAAAGTTACAGGAAACAGCTCATGGGGAATTTATAATCATAGTCCACAGTCAGTTGATATTTATAATGATTCAGCGGATACAATAAGAAACAAATGGTCAAGTGTTGGAACAGATAAAGGCTGGGTTAATTCTAAGATTTATAATGTGGTTAAATCTTATCTTCCGGGAACTGTAACACCGGGAGATTCAGGAAATTCTGATAATTCAGGAAGCTCAGATAACTCAGACAACTCAGATAACTCAGATAATTCAGGAAATAGCGGCTCCTCATATGGAGTGACATTTTATGAACACAGTAATTACGGCGGCTGGGCAGTTACATTAGGTGAAGGCTGGTATACATGCAGTCAGATAGTAGGCGCAGGCATTAGAAATGACCAGATTACTTCAGTTAAAGTTCCGGCAGGATATGTAGTAACATTATATGAACATGATAATTATGAAGGAGCTCAGAAAGTATTGACAGAAAATACAAGTCTGCTTTCAGATTTTAACGATAAGGCTTCATCAATTAGAATTGTATATTCCGGCTCAAGTGCAGGTACTTCATATTCAACAACAAAGTTATCAAACGGTAAATATTATATTCAGTCAATTGCAAATGATAAAATTGTAGCGGCAGAAAATGGCGGCAGTGACCCATTAATGGCAAACCGTGACAGTTACAGCGGTGCGTGGGAAACATTATTCATAGAAAATAATAGCGACGGTACGGTATCATTAAAGGCAGAGGCAAATAATAAATATGTATGTGCAGTGCTTGATGAACAGAATCAGTTACTTCCAAGAAGTGATTCCCCAAGTACATGGGAAAAATTCCAAATTTATAAGATTAAAGATGATGAATATGGAATCCGTTGTGTTGATAATGGTAAATATGTGAAAGCGGATTTGGATAATGGTGGAAAACTTGTAGCGACAAGTGATTCTATAGCAGGAGCATGGGAAGCATTCAGAATTGTAAAGGTTGGAGATTCAGCCAGTGTTAAACCGGTTGTAGAAAATGGTGAATATTACTTTACATCTATTGCAAACGGCGGTGTTGTATGTGCAGAAAATGGTGGAAGTGATCCTTTAATTGCAAACCGTGAATCTTGTGGAGGAGCATGGGAGAGCATTAAGATTGAAAATAATGGTGATGGAACAGTTTCACTCAAATCAATTGCAAATGGAAAATATGTATGTGCAGTAGTTGATGAACAGAATCAACTTCTTCCAAGAAGCAGTTCGGCAAGTGATTGGGAAAAATTTGAAATTGTAGAAATTCAAAACGGCGAATATGCACTTAAGGCACGTGCAAACAATAAATATGTAAAAGCAGATTTAGATAACGGCGGAAAGCTTGTTGCATCAAGTGATTCTGTTGCAGGAGCATGGGAAGCATTTAAGATTACAAAGACAGGAGAATCTTCGGGACTTACATATAGTGGTTCAGAAAAGAAAGCAGAATTTTATCTTGATTCTGATTACAACGGAACTAAAATTTCACTTTCAGCCGGAAAATATGATTATAATGCAATGGTATCAGCAGGAATCAAAAACGATGCACTTTCATCAGTTAAAGTTCCTGACGGATATAGAGTTACATTATATAATGATGCAGGATTCCAAGGAGGAGCAAAAGTTCTTCTTCAGGATACATCAAATTTAGGCGGATTTAATGATAAGGCTTCATCAATTATAATTGAAAAGGTAGAAAGACCAAACTTCAATAATGCGGACACATATATTACATCAATTGCAAATAATAAAGTTGTATGTGCAGAAAACGGAGGCAGCGATACTATAGTTGCTAACAGAGGTTCATGTGGCGGAGCTTGGGAGACAATCCAAATCGTAAATAATAATGACGGAACTGTATCATTGAGATCAGCAGCGAATGGTAAATATGTATGTGCAATTGTAGATGAGCATAATCAGCTGGTACCGAGAAGCGGTTCTATTGGAACATGGGAAAAATTCATAATTGAAAAGATTGCAGATAATGAATATGCAATTTATTCATTAGCAAATGGAAAATATGTTCAGGCAAATATGAACGATGGCGGAAAGCTATATGCAGGAAGCGATACAGTTGCCGGTTCATGGGAAGCATTTAGAATTACAAAAATTCAGTAAACAATAAAACATAATTAAAAGATGCATCATGGAAATCCATGGTGCATCTTTTAATTGTGGCTAGGCTGCTCTGATAATGAGGCATTCAAAAGAGTATTTATAGAAAAAGTGTTAATAAAAAATCTTTTGCCAAAACATTGTAAATGTTTTAGCATTATTATATAATCAATAAGTTAGGATAAGTCAAGGGTATATTGGCTTACGCAGGAGGAATGTTAAATGGGAAAATATTTTGGAACAGATGGCTTCAGAGGAGAGGCAAATATAAACCTCACAGCAATGCATGCTTTTAAAGTTGGACGTTTTTTAGGCTGGTACTACGGAAGATATCATAAGTGTTCGGTTGCAATAGGAAAAGATACAAGAAGAAGCAGTTATATGTTTGAGGATGCTCTTTCAGCAGGACTTACTTCTACGGGAGCAGATGTATATCTTCTCCATGTTACAACAACACCGAGTGTTTCATATGTTGTAAGAACAGAAGATTTTGACTGTGGAATTATGATTTCAGCAAGTCATAATCCATATTATGATAATGGAATTAAATTAATTAACGGTGATGGTGAAAAGATGGAGCAGGAAGTTATCGATGAGGTTGAAAAATATATCGATGCAGATTTTGATTCCATTCCATATGCTACGCAGGATAAAATAGGAAGAACTGTTGATTATTTTGCGGGAAGAAACAGATATATGGGATATCTTATGACTTTGGCGAAAAACTCATTTAGAAACGTTAAGGTAGGTCTTGACTGTTCTAACGGAAGTGCATCTGCTATCGCAAAGAGTGTTTTTGACGCGCTGGGAGCTGAAACATTTGTTATTAACAACCAGCCAAATGGTACAAATATTAATATGGAATGCGGTTCTACGCATATTGAAGTTTTACAGAAATATGTTAAGGATAATAGGCTGGATATTGGATTCGCTTATGACGGAGATGCTGACAGATGTCTCTGCATAGATGATAAAGGAAATATTGTAGACGGAGATTTGATTTTGTATGTCTGCGGTGTTTATTTAAAGCAGAATGGAGAACTGAAGAATAATACAGTTGTTACTACTATTATGTCAAATATAGGAATATATAAGGCTTTTGATGCAGTAGGAATTGACTATGAGAAAACAGCGGTCGGCGATAAATATGTTTATGAATGTATGAGAGATAATAACTACAGACTTGGCGGAGAACAGTCGGGACATATTATTTTCAGCAAATATGCTACTACAGGGGATGGAATACTTACTTCTATTAAGCTTATGGAAGTGATGCTTTCTTCAAAGAGAAAAATGTCTGAGCTTACAAGTCCTGTTACAATTTATCCACAGTGCCTAAAAAATATCAGAGTTGTAAGCAAACCTGATGCACAGAATGATAGTGATGTGCAGAAAATTGTAAAGGAAGTTGCAGAAAAGCTTGGCGATGATGGACGCATTCTTGTAAGAGAGAGTGGTACAGAGCCGGTTATTCGTGTTATGGTTGAGGCAAAGACAGATGCGATTGCTGAACAGTATGTAGATGAAGTGATTGCAGTAATTAAATCAAAAGGTCATGCTGTATAAAATGCATAGAAATAACACTATAAGAATTTGCCTGATAAGGCTTGCAATTGTAATAGTGATGTCATTATGGATGAGCGTGATTTTTGGATTTTCCGCAGAAGAAGGGTCAGAATCTCAGTCACTTAGCGACAAAATCACAATACATGTAGTGCAGATAATAAATCAGGATTATGAATCATTAAGTCTGAAAGAGCAGGAAGAATTTTTTAATCGGGTCAGTTTTTGTGTGAGAAAAACAGGACATTTTGGAGAATATGCTATACTCGGATTGTTATTTGCAGCACTTTTGATGACGTTTGAAAGAATACGAATCAATAAAAGAAATATGGCAGTATTGGCCGGAGCCGGTTTGTGGTGTATGTTTTATGCGGTGACTGATGAGATTCATCAGGGATTTGTAGACGGACGAAGTCCCAAAATAATGGATGTCGGAATTGATATGCTTGGTGGAACTGCAGGAGCAGTATTTTTGATATTATTGTGGAAATTTTATAAATATATAAGAATAAGGCGTCAAAAGGTCACTGCTTAGGATTAACGGAATTGTTACGTGCTTTGCACTTCCAAAATTCCGGTGAAAATAAATTATATACAGTGATAGTAATTTTTTACAAGACAAGTGTGAAAGGAACATATAAAGATGAATTTGTGGGAAGAAAATATTAGAAGGGTTACACCCTATACTCCGGGAGAACAGCCTGTCGGAGACAAAATTGTAAAGTTAAATACAAATGAATGTCCTTATCCTCCTGCGCCGGGAGTGGCAGAGACAGTCAAAGATATTGATTCGGACAAATTCAGACTTTATCCTGACCCTGAAGCCTCTGAGCTTGTAAGTGAACTTGCAGAGTATTATGGTGTGAAGACTAATCAGGTTTTTGTCGGAGTAGGCTCAGATGACGTTATTGGAATGGCGTTTTTGACTTGTTTTAATTCAGAAAAACCAATCCTTTTTCCGGACATTACATACTCATTTTATGATGTGTGGGCTGACTTGTTTAAGATAAAGTATGACACAGTGCCTCTTAATAACAAGTTTGAAATTGAAAAAGAAGCCTATTTTAGAGAAAATGGCGGAGTGATTTTTCCAAATCCGAATGCACCTACCGCAATAGCACTGGATATAGATTCTGTTGAAGAGATTGTAAAAAATAATCAGGATGTAGTTGTAATTGTTGATGAGGCATATATAGATTTTGGCGGACAGTCAGCCTTGCTGCTTGTTGAAAAATATGAAAATCTTTTAGTTGTCAGAACTTTTTCAAAGTCAAGAGCAATGGCAGGAATGAGAATAGGCTATGCTATAGGAAGTAAAAAATTGATTTCTGCAATGAAGGCGGTGAAGTTTTCTTACAATTCATACACGATGAATCAGACTGCAATCTGTGCAGGAGTGGCAGCAATAAAAGATGATGATTATTTTAAAAAGATAGTTTCAAAAGTAGTTGAAACAAGAGAAGATGCAAAAATACGATTAAAGGAATTAGGGTTTGAGTTTACGGATTCAAATGCAAATTTCTTGTTTGCTACTCATAAGTCAATTTC
>ENA-OZAJ01001022-OZAJ01001022.1-human-gut-metagenome-genome-assembly--contig:-NODE-1022-length-11623-cov-6.468188_pt1 | contig 11623 bp, 9 predicted proteins | sample MGYA00243301_ERZ653499 | MGnify/ENA primary metagenome ERZ653499 (study PRJEB26926, sample SAMN06165039) | human gut metagenome | biome: ENVO:00009003; feature: ENVO:2100002; material: ENVO:00002003... | reverse complement strand
CGAGATGTAGCTCCGTCTCGTGGGCTCGGAGATGTGTATAAGAGACAGACCTTACACACACCGTATACCATTATATAGGGGAAAACAGCGTGTTACAAGTACATTTGTGTAAAATCTGTGCAGATTTTGCAGAAAACCGCCGAAACGCCCGTCTTGCGCGCTTTTTTTGACAAGGCGGGGCTTTTGGTATATAATGCAGAACAGAGTATAACCTGCGTAAAATCGGCGCGGGGAAAGGAATCTGTGCAATGGAAAAAACGAGATTCAAACTGAATATCTGCGGCGTGGACGTCACCGTTTCCGGCGATGTGGACCGCGACGGTGCAGAAGCCATCGCAGAGCGTGTGCGCGTGCGTATGGAAGAGGTTTTAAACAACGCCTACGGCGCGACCATAGAGAAAGCGGCGGTCATTGCGGCCATGAACCTGAGCGAGGAGCTTTCCCGCACGGAGGCCGCTTTGAATCAGGCCCGCGAGGAAGCGGATGCCCTGCGCACAAAGACAAAGGAATTTGCCGGTGCGGACGGCCTGAAGGCCCGCCTTTCCGAAGCGGAAATGAAGCTCGGCGTTTTGCAGGAAAAGCTGCGCCTTGCCGAAAACCGCGCCGAAGCTGCGGAAAAGGAAGCGGAAGAAGCGAAAGCCGCTGCCCAAAACGCAGCGCACACGGCAGCTGCAGAACCGCTCGACCTGCCGCCCATTGACCTGCGCAACCCCATGCTGCCCGATTACGGCGACGAAACGGGGCTTGTGAGCTTTTTCGAAAAGGCAGACGTAAAGGAGACCGCGCGTGAAGACGAAGAAGATTGAGGTGCTCGCGCCCGCCGGTAATCCCGCGGCCCTGAAAGCGGCGGTGTTCGCCGGTGCGGATGCCGTGTACATGGGCGGCTCGCTGTTTTCCGCCAGGGCATCGGCGGTGAATTTTTCGCGCGAAGAAATGCGGGAAGCGGTGCTTTTTGCCCGCGAGCGCAATGTGCGCGTGTACGTCACGGTTAACACGCTTTTAAAAGATGACGAACTTCCCGAAGCGCTCGATTTCTGCAAGTTCCTGTGTTCTGTTCCCGTAGACGGCATTTTGATCCAGGACATGGGTCTGTTTAATATTCTGCGCGAAGCCTGCCCCGAGATGCCTTTGCACGCCTCTACCCAGATGAGCCTGCACACGCCCGGCGGCGCGGCCTTATTAAAGGAACTCGGTGCGTCCCGCGTCGTTTTGGCGCGTGAGATGTCTTTGAAAGAAATTGAAGAAGTCTCCAAAAAGACCGATGTGGAGCTTGAAGCTTTCGTGCACGGTGCGCTGTGCATGTCGCTTTCCGGTCAGTGCTATTTCAGCGCCATGCTCGGCGGCCGCAGCGGCAACCGTGGGCGCTGTGCTCAAACCTGCCGTCTGCCGTTTGCCGCGCCCGGTGGCACGGGGCACGACCTCAGTTTAAAGGACATGTCGTTCATCGACCACATCGAAACGCTGCATAACGCCGGCGTATGTTCCGCAAAGATCGAGGGTCGCATGAAGCGGCCGGAATACGTGGCGGCGGCAGTCGCGGCGTGCCGAAAAGCGGCAGACGGCGAGCCTGTGCCGGAAAATCTGCTCGAACATTTAAACGCGGTGTTCTCGCGCTCCGGCTTTACGGACGGCTATCTGTCCGCTCACAGAGGACGCGTCATGTTTGGCACCCGCACAAAGGAAGACGTGGAGAGCGCAAATTCCGCCGTATTCGCGCAGCTGCATACTTTATATAAAAACGAAGCGCAGCGTGTGCCGGTGACATTCACATTAAGCGCCTTTGCGGGCGAAAACCCGCGCGTCACAGTCTCGGACGGCGAAAACGAAGCGGTCGTCACGGCAGAAGACTGCGTATGCGAAATCGCGCAGAAGCTGCCTGTCAACACCGAACGCTGGGAGCAGCAGTTAAGAAAAACCGGCGGCACGCCGTATTTGTGCGAAGCGGTGCAAATTGATACCGATGAAAAAACCGCATTACCCATTTCCGTTTTGAACGGTCTGCGCCGTGAAGCACTGGAAAAGCTCGGCGAACAGCGCCGCGAAAAGCCCGCAGTGCCGTTTAAAAATATTCCGCTCGATACGCGTACACATGGTGGAAGCGGCCGGCCTAAACTCCGCGCGTTCTTCAAAGACTGCGCGCAGGTGCCGGAAAATATTTCCATGCTGGAAGCGGTCATTCTGCCGCTCGACGCCGACGAAGCGACGCGCACGCGCTGCAAAGACGCGGGTGTTGAGGTAATTCTTGCCCTGCCGCGCGCGCTGTGGGGCATCGAAAACGCGGTGCGCGCACGCATGAAAGCGTGCAAAGCCATGGGCGATACGCACTTTTACTGCGGCAATCTCGGTGCGCTCGCCCTGTGCAAGGAACTTGGTGTGTCCGCGCACGGCGGATTTTCGCTCAATGTATTCAATACGGAATGCCTGCGCTTTTTTGAAGAATTCGGCTTAGACGATACCGAGCTTTCCTTTGAACTGACCGGCGACGAAATTCGCGGTCTCGGCGGCGAGCTGCCGCGCGGCATTTTGCTCTACGGCCGTCAGCCCCTGATGCTCACGCGCAACTGTCCGCTTGCAAATTCGCCGAAGGGCTGCTTAAACTGCAAGCATGCGGGCAAAATCCGCGACCGCAAGGGCGTGGAATTTCCCGTGCACTGCACGCGTTTTGAGGGTAAAACCGTGTATTCCGAGGTCTTTAACAGCGTGCCGCTCGTGCTCTTTGACCGCCCCGTTTCAAATGTCGATTTCGGTGTTTTGCGCTTCTCTGTGGAAAACGCCGTGGAAACGCAGGCGATTTTAGACGCTGCCGTTCGTCATGAAAAGCCGCATTCCGACTGCACTCGAGGACTTTTCCTCCGCGGTGTGCTTTGATTGTGGAAAACTCGGTGGAAAGTGTTTAGAACTTTCTTTTTGAACAGATTGTGAACTCAAAAAAACCGCAGAAATAAGCCGCTTTTCATTTTCCACAGCGCTGTGGAAACAGTTATCCACAATGAGGGAAAACCGGGAAAAAGTGTGAAAAACGGGAATTTTTGGGATACTGTATATAGACAAGGAGCAAAAAATGGAACAAAATATGGTTTTAAAACTGATGCGTGTGCGCGAGGGTGCGATCATCCCGAAGCAGGCGACGGCGGGCAGCGCGGGCTATGACCTGTGCGCGTGTATGGATGCCCCGCAGACGATCGAGCCGGGCGAGCGCTGCGTATTTCCGAGCGGTCTTGCGGCGGAGATCCCCGCGGGCACGGCGGGCTTCGTTTTCACTCGCAGCGGTCTCGGCATCAAAAAGGGCATTCATGTCACGAACGGTGTCGGTGTCATCGACAGCGATTACCGCGGCGAAATCCAGATCGGCCTGCACAATCTCAGCGCGGAGCCGTACACGGTGCAGCCGGGCGAGCGCATTGCGCAAATGATTATTATGCCGTATTTCGCGCCGGTGATTGAGGAGGTCACATCTCTAACGGAGACTGACCGCGGTGCAGGTGGATTCGGAAGCACGGGGACAAAATAAATTTTCAAATTGCGGCGGTGTTCACGATTTTTCGGTTGAAGCTCCGCCGCTGTTTTGTTATACTGAATAAGTATGAGTACCGTGCGCCGCAAAGACGTGCGGCTTGCCAAAGTTTTACCCGTTTCGGGAGGTCTTATCCTATGGGTTCTCTGCAATCTACGATCATGGCGGGTCTTTCCTCGCTTTTTTCTCTTTTTTCAACATCTATCAAAGACATCGGCATCGACCTCGGCACGGCCAACACGCTCGTTTATGTGCGCGGTGAGGGCATCGTGCTGCGCGAGCCGTCCGTGGTGGCGGTGGACGCGAACTCCAACGAGGTTTTAGCCATCGGCAAAAAGGCCAAAGAAATGCTCGGCCGCACGCCGGAGTCCATCACGGCGGTGCGCCCGTTAAAAGACGGCGTCATCGCGGATTTTGAGGTGACGGCAGCCATGCTCAAATACTTTGTGCGCAAGGCCATCAAGGCCGGTTCGTTCACGCGTCCGCACATCGTCATCTGCATTCCCTCCGGCGTTACGGAGGTGGAGCGCCGCGCGGTGGAGGACGCCGCAAAGCAGGCGGGTGCAAGCCGCGTGGAGCTCATTTTGGAGCCGGTTGCGGCGGCTATCGGCGCAGGGCTGCCCACGGGCGAGCCGGTTGCGAGCATGGTTCTGGACATCGGCGGCGGCACAAGCGAAACGGCGGTCATCTCCTACGGCGACCCCATCGTGGCAGATTCCGTCCGTGTGGCAGGCGATAAATTTGACGCAGCTATCGTTTCGTACTTGCGCAAAAAGTACGGTGTGCTCATCGGCGAACGCACTGCGGAGGACGTGAAATTGCAGATCGGCTCCGCTTACCCGCTTGAGGAACTCGGCAGTGTCTCCATGGAGGTGCGCGGCCGCAGCGCGGCGGACGGCCAGCCGAAAAATATTACCGTCACGGCAGAAGACGTGCGCGAGGCGCTTTTGGTGCCGCTGAAAGCTGTGTTCGAGTCCGTACACCGCGTTTTGGAGCGGACCCCGCCGGAGCTTTCCGCAGATCTTTTGGATATGGGTCTCACGCTCACGGGCGGCGGTGCACTGCTGCGTGGCTTAGACCGCTTTTTGCATGAAGCGACGGGCCTGCCCGTGCAGGTCGCGGAGCGCCCGCTCGACTGCGTAGCCGAGGGTGCAGGCCGCACATTAGAGGGCAAAGCGCATATCCCCGCAAACGCGCGCGGCGCGGTAAAAGCTGCAGAAAAATAAATTGAATTTGACTTTAAATAAAAATCGAAAGGCAGGTGCGGCGCATGGAGAAATTCACCTCTAAAAATTTTAAAATTTTAATGATCGCGGTTGTCATTCTGCTCGGCGTGCTCGTGTACGGCTTAAACGCCGGAACATCCGTGTTCTCAAACGTGTTCGGCACGGTATCCGCACCGTTGCTCACGGCGGGGACGAATACCACCGAGGGAGCAAAGGAGTTTTTAAATTTGGACGGCATGTCCAAAGAGGAGCTTAAAGCGCTGTACAACGACCTTTCGGAGGAAAACCGGAAGCTGCGCGAACAGCTTGTGGATTACTACACCTTAAAAGACGAGAATGCTTCGTATGAAAATATCCTCTCCGTCAAAAAAGCCATGCCCGACCTGCAATTAGCCGCGGGAAGCGTCGTAGGGCGCGACCCGAACGACGTGTTCGGTGATTTCACCATCAACTGCGGCAGCCTTGCGGGCGTATCCGTCGGCGATGCCGTCATCACGGAAACGGGCGTCGTAGGTGTTGTGGAGGAGGTCTACGCCGCGTCAAGCCGCGTGCGATCGATTTTATCCGAAAAGACGCAGATCGGCGCCACGGATAAATCGTGCAAGGAAAGCGGCGTCGTCACAAGCGACATCCAGTTCGCAAACAGCGGCAAGGTGAAAATGCTGTACCTTACAAGAGATACCGAGGTGCAGCCGGGCTCCATCATTACCACGAGCGGCGCGGGCGGCGTGTTCCCGGGCGATTTGCTCATCGGGCGTGTGGACAGCGTGGAGCGCAGCAACGCGGATTCCTCGTACTACGCTATTTTGACCCCATACGTGGACGTAACAGAGGTGACGGATGTCTTCGTCGTGACGGATTTCGACGGCAAGGGCGACGTTACAACCGGCTTGCCGGAGACGAATAATAAAGATGAAGAAGACCCCGCGCAGACCGCAAGCAAGGGAAATGAATAAAAGGAGTGAACAGCTGTGCCGAACCGCAAAAAATGGATACGCTATGTCTTGTATGCGGTTGAGATCCTGCTGCTGTTCCTGTTACAGGATACACCGGGGCTGCTGCCGCAGATCATGGGCGTAAAACCGCTTCCGGTGCTTTCCGCCGCGCTCACCATTGCCATGGTGGAGGCGTGCACACCCGCTATGGCGTTCGGCATGTACGCCGGGTTTCTTGCCGATATCGGCAGCGGAGCTGTGTTCGGGTATCACGCGCTCACGTTCGGCGTGCTGTGCTTTTTGCTGAGCGGCCTGTGCGGTACCAGAATTCAAATTCAGCTTTTCACATCGGTATTGATGGGTCTGTGGAGCTGTGCCGTCGCCGTTTTGCTCGATTGGCTCGTGCTGTACGTCGCAGCCGGGTATTCACTGACGCTGTACGCGCTCGTTACAAAGTATCTGCCCATCTATTTTTACACGCTTTTAACGATACCCGTGTGCTACGGTTTGCAGGCGTGGGTGCGAAAGCCCCGCGTGCGCAGCGCCATACGGCGGCGCAGGTCAAAGCTGCATAAGCTGCAAAAAATTTAAGTTTTCAACGAAGGGAGACGACAGTTGTGGAAAAAGGACGCGGCCGCTATATTTTCTGCGGCGTTATGCTTGCTGCCGTCTTTCTTTTGTATATCGGGCGGCTTGCCCAGTGGCAGCTTTTAGAGGGCAGCACGTTTGAAGAGGAGGCCGTACAGTCCTCCGCGACGTACTTAAAGCTCACCGGCACGCGCGGCGAAATTTTGGACTGTAACGGAAACGTGCTCGCAGGCAACCGCTCCGTGTATAATGCCATATACAGTCGTCTTTCCGGCAGCAATGAAACGCGCAATGCCGTCGTTTTGGAGGCTGTAAAGCTGCTCGAAACGCTGAATGTACCGTGGACGGATCGCCTTCCCATCGAAATCAAATCGGGCAAATATCAGTTTAAAACCAAAATGACCACCGAGATCGAAACGCTGAAAAGCGAAGACATCTTAGACTTACCCTCGAGCGCCACGGCAGACGAGTGCATGGAATCGCTCATCGAGCGGTATGACCTCGAAGCCTATACAAACCCCGAAGACATCCGCCGCATCGCGTCCGTGCGCTACGGCATGGAGCGCGCGTATTTCAGCCGCACGAACCCGTTCGTGCTCGCAAAAGACATTTCCATCGAAACGGTGGAGCTCTTAAGTGAGCGCAGCGCAGATTTACCGGGCATTGAAACGCAGGTGGAGCAGACACGCGAATACCCGGAGGGCGATTTGGCTCCGCATATCGTCGGCACGCTGGGTGCCATTTCACAGGAGCAGTACGATGCCGCCGAGGAAGCGGGCAACACGTATTCCGCCTCAAACGTTTCCGGCTATTCCTATACGGATACCGTCGGCCAAAGCGGCATTGAGAGCGTGTTCGAGTCCACCCTGCGCGGCAAAAACGGCAAAGAGAGCGTCACAACGGATGCCACCGGCAAAGTGACCTCCACCACCGTGACGGAGCCGCCGGAAGCGGGTGATTCCGTGTGGCTTACCATAGACAGCAATGTGCAGCGCGCGGCCGTAAACGCGCTCGCCGAGCAGATTGAAGCGAAGCCGACCGAAGACTGCGAGGCCGGTGCGGTCGTCGCCTTGGACGTGAACACCGGCGGCATCATCGCCGGCGCGACCTACCCGAATTTCGACCTTGAAAAGTACAATGCGGACGATGCGTATTTGACGCAGCTTTATGCGGACGAAAGCCAGCCGCTTTTCAATCGCGCATTAAACGGCATCTTTACGCCGGGTTCCGTTTTTAAGCCCCTTGTCGCCTTGGCGGCGCTGGAGGAAGGCGTCATCACGCCGACCTCTCACCCCGTGAACTGCGACGGCGCGTACCACTATTATGCGCCGGATTACGAACCGGGCTGCCTCGGCGTGCACGGCGAGGTGGATGTGTACGGCGCCATCCGCAACTCCTGCAACGCGTTTTTCTTTGACGTGGGCCGCATGCTGACCATTCACAAAATGCATACGTATGCAGAGCTGTTTTCTCTCGGCGAAAAGACCGGGTGCGAATTGAGCGAGAGCGCGGGCATCATGTCCGACCCCAAAACGTATACGGAGCGCCACGGCGCAAATTGGTATGACGGCCTCACCATTCAGGCAGCCATCGGCCAGTGCGACGATATGTTCACGCCGATCGAGCTTGCGGAATACTGCGCCATGATCGCAAACGGCGGCACGCGCTACAAAACGCATTTCTTAAATAAAGTCACGGACTACGACCGCGCGGTGGAAAAAGAGACCGCAGAGCCGGAGGTCGTGTTACAGGCGGAGATTGAAGACGAATATTTCAAGGTCGTGCGCGAGGGCATGCGGCAGGTGTGCACAGAGGGCACGGCGGCTTCGACCTTTTCGGATTTCGGCATTGCCGTTGCGGGCAAGACCGGCACGGCGGAAAACGCCGACCATTCCGATAACCTGACGTTCATCGGCTTTGCGCCGTACGAGAACCCGAAGATTGCCGTGGCGGTCGTCATTGAATACGGCGGCAAGGGCGATGCCGCAAAAGAGACGGCAAAGGCCGTTTTTGAAGCTTATTTTGCCGAAACGTTCCAAAAGGAGGCAAAAAACGCAGAAACCACGGTAACAGAGGGTACGGAATGACGCGTGCTTAGGGAGGATATTTGTCTGCTTCGACAAAAAAGCCGCCGTGTTTTTGTCTCGCTGTGATAAAATTGCGGTATAGCCATTTTTACTTTTGACTACCGTGCATTTTTGTGTTATTATGTTTAATGAGGTATTATCTATGGGTACTGCTATTGTTGTCACATCGGGAAAAGGCGGCGTGGGAAAATCCACCGTTTCGCTTGGGCTGGCTTCTCAGTTTGCGGCGGGCGGCGAACGCGTTCTGCTTTTGGATTGTGACGCGGGCCTGCGCAGTCTGGACCGTATGACCGGCACAGAGGAAGCGCTCGTGTTCGACAGTTCGGACGTTGTGGCAGGGCGCTGCGCGCCTGCGGATGCGATTTACCCGTGCGTGACCATGCCCGGCGTGTCTTTAATGCCTGCCCCGGCAAGCGGCGAAGATCTTGTGCCGGAACGCGTCATGCTCAGACTCGTTCCGCTTTTAAAGCGCTATTTTGACCGCGTGATCCTTGATTCTCCCGCGGGCGTGGGACGTGGCTTCCGCGCGGCGGCAGCGGCGGCGGACTGCGCGCTTATTGTGTGCAACTCGGACCCCGTGTGTATCCGCGATGCGTCCATCGTGCGCAGGCTTTTAACAGAACTTGAGGTACCGCAGCAGCGGCTCGTCATCAATCGCTTTAACGCCGAATATTTCGGCAGTCTTTCCGCCGGGCGGGAAGACGCCGGCGGCCTGCGCGACCTCGATGACGTCATCGACCAAAGCGGCGTGCGGCTCATCGGCATCGTACCCGAAGATAGACAAATGACGGCTGCTTTTCAGCGTGGCTGCGTGCCGGCGGATGACCTGCCCGGCATGACGGCGCTTTCCCGCATAGCGGCACGCATGAACGGTGTTTCGGTTCCCTTATCGTTATGACATTTGGGATAGGGGCCGAATGATTATAAACAGGGAGGAATTTTTATGAACATCGCGCTTACGGCGCATGACGCAAAAAAAGAGCTTATGGTACAGTTCTGCATCGCTTACTGCGGCATCCTGAGCCGGCATAATCTCTGTGCGACCGGCACCACCGGTAAGCTTGTAGAGGAAGCAACCGGTCTTTCGGTCCACCGCTTTTTAAGCGGCCCACAGGGCGGCGATCAGCAGATTGCGGCGCGTATCTCCTGCAACGAGATCGACCTTTTGCTGTACTTCCGCGACCCCATGCAGAAGCAGGCACTGGAGCCGCACGATAAAAACCTGCTCCGTCTCTGCGACCTGAATAACATTCCCGTGGCGACGAACATCGCAACGGCAGAGGTGCTCATCCATGGTCTCGAGCGCGGCGACCTCGATTGGCGCGAGATTGTAAAACTGTAAATTTAAAACCAAAGCGTATGCTTTGAAAATACACCGGCATTGACCGGGAAGAGTATCTGCCATGGGGCACAAAACAGAGAGCGCCGCAAATGCTGAGAGCGGCGCGTGCATCCGGCAGAGAAAGACACCCGTGAGCCGCACGAAAGTGCGTTTTCCGCGTTAAGGAAAGAAAGGGGAGGGGAAGCTTTCGCTTTTTCTCCCGAAAAAGGGTGGCACCACGAACCTGTTTCGTCCCTTATCCGTTTTGGGTAAGGGTTTTTTTATTTTTCATGAATGAGAGGGATATTTTATGGAATTGATCACAAAAGCGCCTAAGGGCACCGTGGATATCATTCCGGGTGAATCCGAAAAATGGTCGCTTGTGGAAGCCGTTATGACGGATGAAGCGGAACTGAACGGCTTTTCCGAGATCCGCACCCCGGTGTTTGAGCACACCGAGCTCTTCCTGCGCTCCGTCGGCGACACCACCGACGTGGTGGAAAAGCAGATGTACACGTTTGAAGATAAGGGCGGCCGCTCCATTACGCTGCGCCCGGAGGGCACGGCGGGCGCCGTGCGCGCCATGCTGGAAAACGGCCTGTATAACGGCGGTTACCCGGTAAAGCTCTACTATAAGACCTCCTGCTACCGCTACGAAAAGCCGCAGGCAGGCCGTCTGCGCGAGCTGCATCAGTTCGGCGTGGAGATGTTCGGCACCGCAGAACCGGCGGCGGACGCACAGGTCATCGCTATGGCCATGTCCATTTTCAATCGCCTCGGCCTTGCCGATGACATTGAGGTCTCTATCAACTCCATCGGCTGCCCCACCTGCCGCGCAGAGTACAGAAAGGCGCTGAGAACGTATTTCGAGGGCTATAAGGATCAGCTCTGCGAGACCTGCAATTCCCGCTTGGAGCGCAACCCCATGCGTATTCTGGACTGCAAAAGCCCCGTTTGCGGTGAGATTGCCAAGGGTGCGCCGAAGATCACGGATTATCTCTGCGACGACTGCCGTGCGCACTTTGAAAAGGTGCAGACGCTGCTGAAATCTATCAATATTCCGTTTTCCATCGATCCCGGCCTCGTCCGCGGCCTCGATTACTATACCCGCACCGTGTTTGAGTTCCCCTCGAAGCGCTTCGGCTTTGCGCTCGGCGGCGGCGGACGCTACGACGGCCTCGTGGAGGAAGTCGGCGGCAAGCCCACACCGGCACTCGGCTTCGGTCTCGGTCTTGACCGCATCCTGATGGCGATGAACGAGATGGGCGCAGACTTCGGAAATGACGCAAAGTGCGAGGTCTACATCGCGTCTCTGGGCGAAGCGGCGCAGATGAAGGCGTTCCAGCTCACCGAAAAAATGCACAGCTGCGGCATCGCGGCAGACTGCGACCTGTGTGCACGCGGTCTGAAAGCCCAGATGAAATACGCCGACAAAATCGGCGCGCAGTACAGCATCGTCCTCGGCGACGATGAGATCGCAAACGGCAAAGCCGTGCTTAAAAACATGAAGACGGGCGAAAAGAAGGAGATCTCCCTCAACGATGACTTTGTTGATACGTACATCACGGCCGTCACCGAACAGGAAGACGCCATGCCCATCACATTTTAATCGGTCACACTAACGAAAGAGGAAATCAATCATGACACAATCGAGAACCCATACCTGCGGCGAACTCCGCCTTGCAAACGCAGGCGAGACCGTCACACTGGTCGGCTGGATGGAAAACATCCGCGAAGTCGGCAATAACTTTGCGTTTTTGGTGCTGCGCGATTTCTACGGCACCACGCAGGTCGTCATCGAAAACGAAGAGATGATGAACATTGTAAAGCCCCTCAATAAGGAATCCACGATTTCCGTTACGGGCATCGTGCGCGAGCGCACCAGCAAAAACCCGAAGCTCCCCACCGGCGACATCGAGATCGCGCCGACGGAGATCACCGTGCTCGGCCGC